>Ga0310040_1000773_pt1 | contig 26903 bp, 19 predicted proteins | sample EPASupsiteHSE623_FD_200237 | JGI IMG/M metagenome (GOLD analysis project Ga0310040, IMG submission 200237) | Bioremediated contaminated groundwater from EPA Superfund site, New Mexico - Sample HSE6-23 (v2) (version 2) | ecosystem: Environmental > Aquatic > Deep subsurface > Groundwater >... | reverse complement strand
CCGCGTTACCTCGCCTATTTCTCCGTTCCATAGCCATTCCAGTGTCCGGTTGGTTCCTGATCCGGAAGCTCCCTGGTTACCCATTTGAGTGGCCACTTTATACTTTTCAGCCAGCCTTGTCAACAGTCTGGATTCATACACACTGTGTGTCAATGGTTTTTGTACATAAACGTGTTTACCCATTACTATGGCATCGGCAGCAATGATGGCATGGGTATGATCGGCTGTGGCTACCAGTACAGCATCGATGCTCTTTCCCATCTCATCATACATCCTCCGAAAGTCCTTATAACGCTTCGCTTTAGGATAGCTGTTGAATGAGTTGGCTCCATATTTCCAGTCCACATCGCAAAAAGCAACCAGGTTTTCTGTAGCCATTTCATCAATATTGGCTCGTCCCATTCCTCCTATGCCCACCGCGGCAATATTTAATTTGTCACTTGGAGAAACACGCTCCGACTTCCCGGTGGCCTTTCCCATTACTACATTAGGAACGACTGTTAATCCGGTAAGCCCTAATGCACTTGTTTTCAGGAATGTTCTTCTTGAATTATTGTTTGTCATTTTAGTACCTTTTAATGGTTTATTTGTTTCTATCTAAAAAATTTAAAGCTCCCGTATCCAAATATTTCTATAATTAACCTCGCATCCGTGATCCTGAAGGGTTATACCTCCTCTTAGCTTTTCCACAATCATATCATCGCTGGTCGTTCCGTATAAAATGGCATTATTCTGTATCAATATGCCATTGAGCATGACGGTCACTCTTGGATTGCTACGGTATGTACCATTGGCATTGAATGTCGGAGCAGTAAAAATGATATCGTAAGCATTCCATTCGCCTGGTTTATGGAGCGGATTAACAAGCGGTGCATGTTGCTTGTAAATTGCCCCGGCCTGGCCATTCACATAAGTCTTGTTGTTGTTATTATAAGTTTCCAATACCTGGATTTCGTATAGATTCTGCAGGTAAACCCCGCTGTTGCCTCGCATTTGTTCTTCGCCGGTGATGCTGGCCGGGTGCATCCATTCAATATGAAGCTGGAAATCGCCAAATTCTTTTTTTGTTGAGATATCGCCGGTACCGTCTTTTACGGTAAACATACCATCGTGAACGGTCCATTGAGGAGTACCGCTATTCCCACGCCATTCCGACAAATCTTTACCGTTAAAAAGAGAAATAGCATCTGATGGTGCTGAAACTCCTTCATCAGCAGATCTTAAACCAGGCGTTACAACTTTTGGCAGAGGGCTGTCATAGCCATTCAGCATGGGAATTTGGGCAAAACATTGTCCGCTTATAAATAAAGCTGCAAATAAATTTAAAACTTTCATAGTGCTAATTTTTATTGTTGATAAACCTTTTATTTTATACTGAGCTTTTTGCCATTTTCAGTAACCAGCTGAGGTAACCGGATACCCTTTCGGAAGAACAATTTTTCAAACTTTTTTTCAACGCTTTGATCACGTCCTTCTTTTTCGATTTTGGCACTTCCGAGGCAGTTGATTGGGCTGTAATATCAAAAAGTACTTGTTTTGCCCCAGCTTGTGTTACGGGATTTTCTTCGGCGAGCATCTGAGCCAGCAGTTCAATCATAGGTGTTCCCATTGTTTCGGCGGCTTTGTGTGCTTGTTTCCTTACCCGCACAGCTCCTTCATAAAAACCTTTCATCACATATTCAGGATTAGCATCCATATCCCTGATTGAAATATTCCTAAAGTGCACAAACTCACCTTTCTCACTATGATTAGACTGAAACCCGATGGTGCCTTCCAAATGTTTGTCTTTCATACTTTCCACCGTATCGATATTGGCAACGGTGGTTACTTGCCCATCCACCGAAATGGTCATGTTTTTCCGGTCGCATTTAATTTCCATTTTATGCCAAATGCCGGTTGTTTCGTCAGGCCTGTTGGTTACAGCCACATGCCCGTAGATGGAGCCAGTACAGTGCAAGTCGTCACGGTAGGGTGTCCAGGGTGCCAGCAGTTGTACCTCGACTCCTGTTCCCCACGGATCTTCAGGATTGCACCGGATAAGGACTCCGCTATTCCCTACTTTTGACAACAGGTATTCAAACTTAAAAATGAAATTCCCATACTGTCTTTCAGTGAAAAGATCGCTTCCATCGGGAGGTTCGGCAATAATAATCCCGCCGGAAACTTTAAACCCGGGAATCTCACCGGGCATTTCCCAGTTGGCGAGGTCTTTCCCATTAAATAAGGATGTGAAACTTTCGTTATTTGGAGAACATCCGGATAAAATGATTCCCAAAATGGCAATTAATATCAATATTTTTTTCATTTCAATTGTCTTTTATTGAATTAATAAACCGGAAGCAACCAGGGAGAACGGTACTCTCTCGACAATAAAAAATTGGCTGCCGGATCGTTTATAAACTTTTCGTTTATGCTGTCCCATGTTAATTTTCGTTTCAGTCGAAACGAAATGAGTGCCAGATGCATGGGGAGGGTCATTTCCCTAGCATATTCAAGGTTGCTTTCGGGTTGATTCCTCGATTTTACGGCATCAAGGAAATTTCGCTGATGGCCGGGCGAACGGGGGATAATTTGCGGTACTTCCGAAATATCATCCATGGATTCATTCCCGAGCGTGATTTTACGGGTTTCGTAATCGCACGTCAGTGTGCCTTTTTCTCCTTCAAAGTGTGCGCCTATATGCATTTTGTCGGCTCCCGGCACATTTGGGGGCGTTGTTGTCCAGTAAACATCGAGGTCTTTAAATCTAAAATCAACGTCTATCCATTTAGGAGTATTGGCAATTCCGTCGCAGGGCACTTCGCCCCGGGCATCAATACTGGTCAGGCCTTTGGGATGAACAGACATGTACATAATATCGGCAATGTGGCACCAGAAATCGGCAAAAACGCCGCCGGAATAATCAAAAAAGCTACGGTAAGTGCCATGACATCTTACAAGAGTATATTCTGCATAAGGCGCAGGCCCCAGCCACATGTTCCAGTCGAGGGTTTCAGGCGGCGTTTCGTTGGGCGGAAATCCCATTCCGCTTGTACCTCCTGTTTTCCATAACCTAACCGTGTGGATTTTTCCAAGAACCCCCGATTGGATAATTTCTGCCACGCGGTGGTAGTTGTCGCTTGCGTGAATCTGGGTTCCTAATTGAAAAATACGGTCATGCCGGTCAAGGGCATTTTTCATGACCAACCCTTCTTTCGCCGAAAAAGAGAGCGGTTTTTCTCCGTATACGTCTTTTCCCGATTCAAAAGCCATTATGGCAATTAAAGCATGCCAGTGGTCGGGAGTGGCACAGGTAACTACATCAATATCGTTTCGGTCAATGATGTGCCTGAAATCAGTATAAACATCGGGATTTGCCGCCGGATTGCAAGATGTAAGCGATTTACGGGCTTCAGCTAACCTGAGTTTATCTACATCGCACAAAGCAACAGTTTCCACATCGGGAAAAGCGGAAAACCAATCGATATGCGAACCGCCCATCGTCCCGGTACCAACATGGGCAACCCTGATTCTGTCGCTGGGGGCAACGTTTGTATAGGTATTGGCTAACAATGGCAATCCCAAGAGTCCAATACCGGTAGTTCTTAAAAAACTTCTCCGGTTGATTTCAGCCTTTCGTTTCATATTCTGTTTCTTTTGATTCTTCGTTTATCGAATCCTAATGCACCAATGAAAGTCTTATCTTTCCAATATATTGTTGGTTCAGGATACAACCTTCAACCAAGCTTCTGCCATCAATTGAGTCCCGGCTATCGACGGATGTACCCCGTCAGTGGTCCAGTAAGTGGCCGGAGCATACTTTAAGGCTTCATTAAAAACCTGCTGATACGGCACCCACAACGTATTAAATTCATCTGCAACTCTTTTTGCCGCCTGCTGGTATCCTTTGATCGGGTCAATCCAGGTTTCATCTACTGCTTCGGTATCCGGAAGAACAAAAGGCTGGCCGATAATAAGCGTTACATCAGGCAAATGTTCTTTTGTTTGGTTCAGCAATGCGCGATAGTCCTTTTCATAATCAGCTACAGTCCCGTCATACATGCCGTTACGGAGATACCAATAGTCGTTTACGCCAATTAAAATGCTCAAAATATCCGGTTTTAAATCGAGACAATCTTTTTGCCAGCGATTGGCCAACTGAAAGACTTTATTCCCGCTGATACCCCGGTTATAAATTTTCAATTCCCTATCAGGTAAGTTTCTTAATAAGTGTGCTGCAATCAAATAAACATAGCTCGGTCCAATTGAGAATGCATTATTGGGTAACTCCTTTTCTTTTTCCCGACCATACTCGGTAATTGAATCACCCTGAAAAAGGATAGTACTTCCTTTTTTAAAAATTTGGGAAGGGCTGTTTTTTCTTTCACTATTCCCCGGAATAACTGCAGATACAATTGCAGGAATGCCAGCCAATGCAGCGATCCCAATACCTGATTTCATTAAAAAATTACGTCTCTCTATATTCATTCTATTAATTTTTAGATACTTATAACTAGCCGCTAAAAAGGATTTCAATCATTGGCTAAGTCTGCCAATACCGGATGGTGTATTCTTTAGAAGAGACATCCAACTTAATTTCATAAAGATTTTTCCCAACTGAAGAGCATACCACTCCTTTCCCCACACCGGGTTGTTTCTTGCTCTTTATCCTGAGAATTCCTTTCCCCGATGCAGTTCTTACCCTAATGATATCCTTATCCATAAACACCTCTATAACGCCATCGGGAGTAGGTACTTTTCCTTTTATCCATTCCAGTCCGGCGAGCGAAGGTTCGACCAGCCATGTTTTGTAACCTGGTGAAGTTGGCTTCACCCCGAGCAAATATTTGCCAAAAAGATATACCGGATTTGCGCCCCAGGCATGGCACAAACTTTTCCCAAACGGGCGCCCGTACATGGCATAGTGTTCATCTCCCGATTGTGAGGGATCGTAGGCTTCCCAAATGGTAGTTGCTCCCAGTTTAAGCATTCCTCCCCAATAGTCCCTGACAAAATCAAGTGCTTTTTCTTTTTCTCCTACTTCACATAATGATGCCAGTTCGTAAAATTTCATGTAGGGCGTTGTTATTGGGAGAATACTGTCGTTCAAGATTACATGGTCGCGCATTTTTCCTTTCATCGTATCATCGCAGTAACCAAACAGGATGGCAAACATATTGGCATAACGGGTGACAATTTCCGACAATACACCATCTTTCCGGCCATGCAGCAAGGCATTCTTTTCATCGCTCCAAAAGGTTTCGAATATTTCTTCTTTTATCTGCTCCGACAGCCGGTAACATTTTGCTGCATATTCTCCATCGCCAGCGAGAGCTGCGCTTTGAGCTACGGCTTCCAGTCCCCTGGAAAGCAACAACTGCTCAAAACTTACTTCCCCTTCTTTTTCAATCGGTGCCCAGTCAATAAAAACCCAGTCGCCGGGCTGGCCTTCTACAAAACCGCATTTATTGGCTCGGTTCAGGCAAAACTCCAGCAAGGTCTTCATCCGGGGATAAATCTGTTTTACAAAAGCTGTGTCGCCCGTATAGAAAAAATGATCATAAACCCCAATCATCCAGTAAAAAGAATAATCGAGAATGGTATTAATATGGGTTTCCACAGGATCATGCCCCCGCAAAGCAAACAAAGTCCGTTTGTTTACATCCTCATCGAAAAACGAATAGAAATTCATGAGGTAGCTTTGGTAGGCATCCCCACTCCAAATCCAGCGATCGCGCTTGATTCCGTCAAGATGAAACTCACGGGTATTCAAGTGAAGCGTGTAAGTTGAAACATCATGAATGTGGTTCAGCAAGGGATCGGAACATTCAAAATCCCCTTTGTATTCCACCGGTAGGTATTCATACAAAGCTGAGATTTCACCGAAACTGACGCCGGGTTCACCTGTCGCATAAATGTAGCGGAAAGCCCTTGTTTCAGTAGTATCAAAGGCAAAAACCGTCCGATCGACAGGGAGAAGATCGTAGGTTTCGGCCTGGGTTTCAGCCAGCGCCTCCTGCCGGGTTTCCCCGTAGAACAGTTCCAGCGTCCCCTTCCCTTTTACATCGGCAACAATTACTTTCCCGAAAATCTCTTTCCCAAAATCGACCAGGACTGAATTTCCATTTTTCTGAATAATCTTCCCGGAAACCGGTTTGTACTCCAGGCAAAAAGCAGATGGAGGTTGCTGCGGACTATAAAATTTACCGGCTTCTGCCTGGTAAAAAACTTGATCTTGATTGGTAACCTTCCAGGTTTCGCCGGTACTTACCATTTCGCCTTCCACAAGTAAGGAAGGAAAAGTCTTGTAATTTTCTACAAGAAACTGTAAGTCATGTTTTCCGGCGGGAAGAACAAAACTCTGTGGATCAAAATGGTAAACAATATCCCCGTCGATTCGTAGCTGGTAACGGCCCTCGGCAAAAATGCTGATAGTTTCAGGTTCTGCAATCTCATAGTTTTTTTCAAATCGTACCAGACCGTAAGGAGAATCAACCCTCCAAAAAGGTGGATAAATTTGCCCCCGTTCCTGCCTTCTCCCGCAAACTTCCGTGTGAAGCCAAACTTCAAAATCGCCCGGATACCAAATCCACCTGGCTTTGTCTTCAGAGAAAGCGTCTAAACAAAAAACTATCAGAATCAGGGAAATTAATACTTGTTTCATGTTCTTTACAACCCATTATTGATAAAACCATTCAGAGGGAAGGCTTCTTAATTTGAGCGTTAAATAGTCCTCTCCTTCAAAACCGAAGGCGCAAAAGCTGGAAAAATAAGTAACAAGCGCTCGGCTTCCAACCCACGTTACTGCCGGATAACACCATCCTTCTTCGGGAATTTCTTCAAGGTTTCTGAAATGTTCCCAGGTTTCACCTTCGTCCTTTGAAATAGCCGAAGTCAGTGGGATGCGTCTGTCGCCTCCCGGATTATTGTTCCAGATCGCCAAAATATCGCCAGTCCCTGGGATTCTACTTAAAGAAACAGGAGCATCAGTGCCTACTAGTTGAGTAGGAACAGGTTCGCTCCAGGTATCGCCGCCATCGGTCGAAATGCTTTTATATTGGCTACCGCGGTTTGTCCGCATCAGCATCATAACCCTTCCATCCCTTAATTCAATGCAGGCCGGCTCGGCACTATATCCTTCCGACAACTTAATTTTCTGACTATCATGCCAGGTTTTCCCGTCATCGTCGGAAATAATGCAATAAGTACTTACTTCGAGTAAAATCCGCCCCGTACTTAGCCTTATACATCTTCCATTGGTTAGGCCTATATACTGTCCGTCCGGGCTCAATTGTTTCGCATCACTCCACGTTTTACCTTCGTCAGAAGAGGTACGCATCATCACAAGGGTTTCTGTTGTCGAACTATTTTTTTTACCATGAAAGAGGGCGATATCTCCGTTCTTCAATCTTAGAAAATTAACCTCCATCACATTGCATTTGCCATCGTTCTCTACCAACGTAAATTTACCGCCCCATGTACGGCCACCGTCTACAGATATTTTTCCGGAAATTCGCGCAGGAGCGTCATCATACCATTTACCACCGTAAAACTCCGTCCAGCCCAACAGCAAAGAACCATCTTTCAACTCGATGATGGCAGACTCGCTGTTACGTTTATGTTCAGGAGTAGCAGGAGCGACAAACACCTCGTAGGTATCAGTCAAATTAATTTTTCCTTTTTCTTTATCAGAAGTATCGCACCCAGCAAGCAGCAACACCAGACACAGAACAGAGAATTTAAGTAATACGCTCTTTGTCATTACAATATAAATTATTTTGAATCATAAAATCGAACAGAAAATCAGGAAACACCCTATCATTGATAAAACCATTCTGCCGGTAGGCTTCTCAATTTGAGCGTCAAATAATTTTCCCCTTCAAAGTCGAAGGCGCAAAAACTGGAAAAATAAGTAACAAGCGCTCGTTTTTCAACCCACGTCACTGCGGGGTAGCACCAACCTTCTCCATGAATTTCTTCAAGGTTTCTGAAATGCTCCCAGGTTTCGCCTTCATCCTTTGAAATGGCTGAAGTGAGTGGGATGCGCCGCCTGTCTCCTGTTGTTTTGTGCCATAATGCAAATTCTTCATCCGGGCTCAATTTCCCATTTCCAGTATATTTCCAGTTATAGTTCCAAATCGCCAAAACATCACCTGTCCCGGGAATTCTGCTTAAAGAAACAGGGGCATCAGTACCTATCAATTGGGTGGGCACGGGTTGGCTCCAGGTTTCGCCACCATTGGAAGAAATACTTTTATACTGGCAACCGAGGTTTGTGCGCAAAAGCATCATTACCTTTCCGTCTTTCAGTTCAATGCAGGCGGTTTCTGCGCAGTAACCTACCGGAAATATTATTTTCTGACTATCGTGCCAGGATTTCCCGTCATCATCGGAGATAATACAAAAATTGTAGGATTCAAGTAAAATTCGCCCTGTGCTCAACCTGATACATCTTCCGTTTGTGAGGCCTCCTTCACTGATTTGTTTTGCATCGCTCCATGTTTTGCCTTCATCCGAAGAAGTTCGCATCATTACCGGGCACGATGTTTTATTTTGTTGTAAATAGAATAAGGCAATACCACCACTTAAAAGCCTTAAAAAGTTAACTTCCATCACATTTTTCTCCCCGTCATTCTCAACAAGCGTATATTTTCCTCCCCATGTGCGGCCACCGTCGGCGGATATCATTCCCGAAATTCGCGCGGGGGAATCGTCATGCCATTGGCCATCGTAAAACTCTGTCCAGCCCAACAGCAGGGAACCGTCTTTCAATTCAATGATGGCAGACTCGCTGTTACGTTTATGTTCAGGCGTTGCAGGAGCTACAAACACTTCGTAGTTGTCGTTTAATTTAATCTCTTTCTGCTTTTTAGGAAATTCACAGCCAGAAAACAATACGATTAAAATAATTGATAAATAAACCACCCTCATAAGCTAAATTTTTAGCAGCGCCATTTGCTTCAAGCAAAACATCGCTGTTATTCATACAAATCGCATTTCAATCCCGGTACAACTTTAATTTGCTTCAATGGCATCAGATTATTTTTATATCTACTTTGCCGACAAAAGAGCTTTACGGCAATATTCCAGGCATTTAGCCACCTCTTTTACTGCATCTGAACCATTGGGAATGTCATATTCCAATTCGATGTCGCAGGTGATGGGCCATTTATTCTTCTGCACCAGTTGAAGAATTTCAACAAGGGGAGTCTGCCCCTTTCCAAATTGCTGGTTTTCATTCGGATTTGAAACATTCGGCCCTGTTTTATCTTTCATGTGGATGCTGGCAATACGATCGTGAAGCCTTTCAATCAGAATACAAGGATTCTTTCCTGTAACCCCGTAATAGTGCCCGCAATCGAGGTTCAGCATCAGTTTTGACCCGTAAGCAAGGATTTTGTCGAAACTAAAATTCGGGTCTTCGGGTTGGAAATGATTATGAAAAATTACATACCTGTTGTGTTTTTCGGCAAAGGGAGCCAGCCGTTTCGCAGCCTCTTCCGAAATCTCTGTCGTTATACCTCTTGCTCCCAATGCCTTACATACATTAAAGGCATAATCAATTTCTGCATCAGACCAATCCGGACCTCCTAATTTCAGAATGTCGATTTTCACGCCCCTGGCATCGAACATTTTGCGAATCGACTTGAACTTGTCCATCGAAACCGAAGTACGCCACTGACCCAACGCCGTGGGATCTTTACTTTCCGGAATCCCCGCATACTGCTCAACCGGATCACCCATCAATTCGACCGAACTTAGTCCCGATTGCACAGTATAATTCAGAATAGAGGGAAGCGACTGATCAGGCATACTAAGAAAACTATACGTGATCGTACCCACCTGGACCCCTCCAAATCTTGAGTTTTGCGTTCCTGCATCCGTTGCGAAAGATTGAACACAGAAAATGATAAAAAATACAATTATTGGAATAACCGTAATAAATAGTCTTTTAACCTGCTTTTTCATCCATACAATTTTAAAGGGAATAAAGATCTCCTAATGGCCTTTTCTAACCGCACAACTTGCATCACAATCAGAAACATGCGACAGTAAAAACCGGTGTTAGCCGATGTATCAAATACGGCATCAACGGCCATGTTTTTTTAATCATGGAAGTCAAATTGACCTCCATGATTAATCTTTTTTATATAATCAAATTAAACTAATGATGATTAAAATTCGTATCCCGGATTTTGCTTGACTTTGGGTTCCTGGGCCAGGATATTTTTTGACAAAGGGAATAACAACAGGTAATCATCCCCGACGTTATCCTGGAGCGCAGGCACCAATTCGAACGCCTTCCCAAACCGGACTAAATCATGCCAGCGCTTTCCTTCAGTAACAAGCTCCAGTAACCTTTCCTTCAGGATTGCCTCATCATTCTGCGTTTTTGAGCCATTAACAAAAATATGCTCATTATAGCTCTCGGTATAAGCCCTCTCCCTGACCTTGTTAATTTCAGCGGAAGGATCCTGTCCTAAAGCATTTTTGGCTTCAGCTTTCATTAACAAAACTTCAGCATACCGGTATATTGGATAATCGTCGATAAATTTTCTTTGGTTGTATTCAACTATTCCGGGGGTTTTCACAACTACCCTGCCATAATAGGACTCAACGCCATCAGAAACCGTATACACATCACAAAAGGTAGCATTTTTACGTTGGTCGTCATTTGTGAACTGATTTGCAACCAAATCAGATAAGTACCAAAAACCGGAACCCGATGCCGGACCGATAATTTGAAGTATGGAATCCTGGATGCCGATAGGGTTATCTTGAAAATTCATGAGAGAAGCCGTCGAAGCTGCCCCTTCTACTTTATCACCGTAAAAGGCAAACAAAATTTCCTTATTCCCTTTCTCCGTAAAAACCTGAGAAAAATTATCCAGCAATCCGACATCGCTTGTTTCTATCTCATTTAAAGCATTCAACGCTGTTGTAAAATCTGCATTTCCACCGCCCTCTGCTTTTCCTGTCCACAAATACACATCCGCTTTTAACGCATTGACCGCCGGTCTTGACCATACATTCCTTCCGTCCGGGAAGCTGTTGTCATTACCAAAAAGGGTAATCGCTTTATCGATATCGTCTTTTATCACGTTAAAAACTTCATTTTTGGGCGTTCTCTCAATATAAAGCACATCCGGATTAACTGTCTCAATGGGCTCCAACCTCAACGGGAGATCCCCCCAGGTTTGAACCATTCGGAAATAGAGGAAAGCCCTGATGGCATAGGCCTGTGCCAGAATATTATCCTTTTTCTCCTGCGACTTGAATTCAATTCCCGGCACATATTTCAATACCAAGTTCGCGTTATGAATGATCCGGTATAATGATGTCCATTCCGGCCCTGTAAACAATATCGAAAAATCACTATTAATATAATATCGAGCAGCAGGATATAATAATTGACCAGGTGCCATTGTTTCACTTCTCGCCTCGCCCATAGCAAACAGTTGCGATGGTACGGCATAACTGCAAGAAGCCGCTCCTCTAAAACTTGCAAAAGTGCCATATAATGCAGCGTCGGCATCTTCCTCCGTCTGCCAGTAACTGGCTACTGTAATTGTACTGACTGGCGTAATATTAAGATCATCCTCGCATGAAACAGTTGCCAATGCAGCAACTATCAGAAATATAAATAATTTATGTGTTCTTTTCATGATTATTTCATTGATTGTTGAACAAATATTATAGAGTAATTTTTGCACCAAATGTAAAATTCCGGGGCAATGGGTACCTCCCGTCATCTTCACCGCCAACTTCCGTACTTGTCCCGTTCGCTTTGGTAAAATAATACAAATTACTACCTGTAATATTCACGCTTAATCCTGATACCACATTCTTCAAAAGACTCTTTGGAAAACTATAAGCTAACGTTACTTCCCTGAGTGCCAAATAATCGGCCTTTTCGTGGAACAAAGAGCTTCCCCTTAACAAGTTATTCTGTGTTTCGTCTCCCCAGTAAAATTTGGGAATATCAGTTTTATCTCCCTCCTCCTGCCATGATTTATATAGATCGGTAATCAAATGGTTAAAACCTTGCGCTTGTGCAAGAAACCATGCTCGGGTAGTATTTAGTTTTGTGTGGCCGGTTATATAATCCGCACGAACAACCAAAGTAAAATTTTTGTACGACAACGAATTACTGAACCCCCCATAGAAATTTGGATACTGGTTTCCCATATAAACCCGGTCGAGCGAATTGATGATGTTATTCCCGTCCACATCGAGCCAGTTAACATCACCAGCATATTTTGATTTATCTTCCCCTTTTACGAGCATATCAACCGGACCTGCCGCAGCTTCAGCATCAGTTTGGTAAATACCAACCTGCTTATAAGCATACATCTCGCCAATTTTTCCTCCTTCCTGCAATCCACCTTTCCATACTTCCTTCCTGGTCTTTGGATCCCAGACCAGTTCGCCACCAATCCGGTTATTTTCAACGCCATTATCCGGAAGTTTGAGAATTTTATTTTTAACGTACGCCGCATTAAAGGAGAAATTCCATTGAATAGCAGAAGTAACGGGCAGAATATTGGCGCTTAGTTCAAAATCAAACCCCTTATTTTGCATGCTTGACAAATTCGTATAGATAGAAGACCAGCCGGTTGAAGGCGGCAAGCTCATATTAGACAACAAATCATCGGTTACCCGGCGGTACACATCGATCATCATGGTTATCCTTTTATTAAACAAACCAATATCTGCCCCAATATTAAATGTCTTGGATCTTTCCCATGAAAGAGATTCATTAACCATTCCTGAGTTTGTAAAAGTCCCGTTACCGGCGTACTGTGTCCCTACACTATATGATCCCTGTGCAGTACTCGAGCCAATCCCGCTTATATTTCCGTTCACGCCGTAACTTCCCCTTAATTTTACATTCAAAAGATTTGCCAACGGCCAGAATTCCTCGTTATGCAGGTTCCATCCCATGGAAACGCCCGGGAATAAACCCCACTTATTATTCTTGCCTAGCTGAGATGCACCATCGTACCGTCCGGTCAATGTAAGCAGGTATTTATTATTGTAATCATAATTTAACCTTCCCAAATAGCCCATATACACGACTTTATCCACTGTGCTGGTAATGTCATCCATCTCGGAACAGGCATTTAAGGTTGGGATAAAATCGCTTGTAGCCCCATAACCCGCTGCATATAAATAATAATAATCCTGGGAATAATAGGAATATCCTGCCCGTGTATCAAAATGATGTTTCCCAAAATCCTTTTTGTATGAGAACATTAAATCAGCCTGAGGTTGGGTTGTTTTTGAAAAATTGGCCTCTGCGAAACGATCTGTTTCATAATTCTGTCCATTATAATAAGCTTTCTCAAAATACCTCATATTCCGATGGATCAGATATAAGGAAAACTGCGGTTCAAATGCCAGACCAGGCATTATGTCCCAATGCCCCCCGATACTAAAAGTTGTATTGTCTTCTTCATTATCGTCATCATAAATAGTGTAACGATATAAAGGGTTACTCAAATTAATTTTAGCTCCCTGACAAAGTGATCCGTCTTCAAAATATATTTTTGCTGTTGGCGCTTCAACTCTTCGAAAGCTATAGGCATAATCTCGATCCCGCTCCTGAGATGAATTGGAGTACATTACCCTTGCGTTAACTTTCACCTTTTCGTTAACCTTTATACTTCCCGAGATGTTTGCGTTATAACGTTTGTACCCGGAAATCTTAACAAGCCCCTGATCATTTTCATATCCCAACATGATATTAAAAGTGGCCATCTCATTTCCTCCGGAAGCCGTTAAGGAATGATTTTGGGATAACGCATTCCGAAACAGCAAATCATAGTAATCGTACTCATCAAAAATAATCGTTTTGGAAGGATCCAACGGATCCGGCATACTTTGCCATCCTTCATTCAATTTATGCTGATTTTCAGGAGTTAAATACTGGGGCGTAAAAAAAGTATTATTCGTCAAATCATTTCCCGTACCACAAGCATATGGACCATCCAAATAAGACAATACACTTGGTACCTTTTTTGAAACTTCAGCGATTCCTTTTCTCATGAAATAAAGATAATCCTTGGCTGGAAGAAAATCATAAACCATGGTCGGAGTAGAAACGGTTATATTTGTAGCATAGGTAAACTCGAATTTACCGGCTTTCCCGCTTTTGGTCGTAATCAGCACAACCCCGTTTGCCCCTTTGGCACCGTAAATGGAAGTAGCTGCCGCATCTTTCAGAATTTCCATCGACTCGATTTCATTCTGATTCAGATCGGTTAACCGGGGCCTGACAACTCCATCCACGATATATAAAGGGGCAGAACCATCCGGGTTGGTAAGTGACGTACCTCCGCGAATAACAATTGTCGGATTGCTGCCCGGCTGTCCGTCCGACTGTGCCACCCTCAAGCCGGAGACAGTTCCCTGTAAAGCTGTTCCAAGGTTGGAAAAAGGAACATTTTTCAATACCTCCGTATCAAATTTGGTAATTGAGGTTGTAATTTTCTCTCTCGACATCGTCCCATAACCTACCGCAACGACTTCTTCAATTCCTATAGTTTCTTCGATCATCGTTACATTAATATTCGTCTGGGAACCAACTGCTATTTCCTGCAATTTCATCCCCACAAACGAAAATTGCAGAATGGTATTAACAGGGATATTTGGACAAGAGTATCTTCCGTCTGTATCAGTAATAATCCCTCGGGTTGTTCCCTTAATTACCACTGTAACCCCCGGGAGTGGGGAACCCGACGAGTCGGTGACCTTGCCACTTACCTTCCTGGCTTGTTGCGATAAATTACTTTCAACCATAGTTAATGCAATCTGCCGGTTATTGATGTCAAAAGCCACATTGGTGTCACGAAACAAGACATCCAGTATTTCAGGAACCGACTTGTTCTCACACTGAATGTTTACTTTATTGGTAACATCGACCTGAGCTGCATTATACATGAAGAAAAATGGTGTCCTGCTTTCAATCACCTGCAAAACATCTTTAATCTCAGTATTCTTCATGTCCAGGCTCAAACGAGTACTCTGAGAATAGAGGTCTGTCGCAAATACCTGCGAGACCGCGGCAAATAGTACAAAAAGTATTATCCTCATACTCCTACATAGTTTCGATCTCCAGATATCACGACCTGAAGTCATTAAAATTTGTTTTTTTTTCATAAATTTGTTCTGATTTGAAGTTATCTATCAAATTGATTTGCCTTTTAATCGCATTTAAGGCATGAATTAAAGGGGATGTTGGTAGCATCTCCTTTTGTTTTTCTCCTCATTTCTATTCTTTCATAGGCTGTTAGCTATTAGTTGTTTGCTATAACTACTTTGGTTTTTTTATCGAGATTTTTAATTATTTTAAAATCAGCCCGGCATGTGAACGCAATTGATTTTATAATTTCATTGAGCGATTCATCTGTAATGGTCGCCGTAAACAAATAACTATCCAGATTTGGAATGTCCATTTCCAGATCGATATTGTATTTGCGTTGCAGAACCGGCACAACTTCAGACATTGGGTCTTTTCTGAAAATTAAAATGCCATCTTTCCATTTTACATAGCGATCCAGTTCAACTTCCCGGATAATCACATCATCCGAAACGCGATTATAAATCAATTTTTGACCAGGGTCCAATCTATATTTGAACTTACTATCGGAGGGCTTCAATAATTCAACTTTACCGGTCTCCAACACGACTTCTACTTCCTGCTCCCCGGAATAGGCATTGATATTAAAACAAGTACCCAACACCCGGACTTCGACGTCTCTGCAAAATACTTTAAAGGGCATTTCTGTATTTTTCCTTACCTGAAAAAAAGCTTGCCCTTCCAGAGAAATCTCTCTTTTTTTTCTTGCAAAATCAGTCGGGTATTTTATTTGAGTTCCTGAATTCAACCATACGACAGAACTGTCCGGTAAGATCAATTTTGATATTTGTCCATTTTCAGCGATTGCTGTGGTATAGCTTTCAACTTCTAAATCAGAATGAGGTCTATTTTGCTTTAAGTAAAAAAAGAGCGAACTTATAGCAATCGCCAAAATAAACACAGCCGCATATTTCATCATTGAGCTGCCAAATGTTGAAATGGTGCGCGGGTGTTTTTCTTCTCTTATCTGGGCTGCAATTCTTTGAGCTAACTTTGATTTATGTTCCTGACTGATCTTGTGTTTCTTAATACGAAAAAGTTTAAGTTCATCTTTTAGTGTCAGTATAATCTGTTTCTCTCCGGGGTTTTCTTCCAGATAGTAATTCCAATACTCTTCGGTATTCTCATCACTCTCATAAACCCATTTTAAAAACAGCGGATTATAAATATATTTATTGATTTGATCCATTTCTTTTCGCTTCTTCAATTACATAGTAGGGAAAAGCTGAAAAAGTCTACAGGAAAAATGGATTTAATTTTATGAGAATGAATAATTCAATATACGAACAGCTAAATATCAATATCTTACACATCTAAAAAAAAGAAACAATAATTCAATGGCCTGATCTTTTATTATTTCATGGAAAGAAGACATAACACGATAAACAATTTGCTTAACAGATGACGGTCGTATTCCAACGATATCAGAAATTTCAGCATAGCTCAACCCACTTTGAAATTTTAAAAAGATGACTTCCTTTTTCTTTGAATCTAACTTTTCAATCATGTTTTCGATCAACGCAATCTTCTTTTCTTCTATTTCCTTTTCCGCAATACCTTCTGTTTCAACTTCTAATTCGAAATCGATGGCTTCATCATCAATCCTGGTCTCAGTTTTTCTTTCAATCCTGATCTTCTCAATTAAAATCCGCTTATATGCTTTTAGTAAATAATACTGAACGTAATCAGGGGTAATGATTTGATCCTTCCTGGATAACAGGTAGAGAAATAAATCCTGAATCGAATCTTCGATTACTTCGACATTCCTGGTAATGCTTCTTCCATAATTAAACAAGAAATCAATATGCTCATTATAAATAATCCCAAATGCATTAGTGTCACCTTTTTTAAAATCCACCCATAAGTCATGCCAGTGCGATTCAGTGTTTTTTTTGGGAGATTGATTTTTCACTTTTGTTTATTATTTGAGCTTTGCAAATATAAATAATCTCAACCCACACAGCAAAAACACCAAAATTATTTTAGTGGATTTCGACAAGCAGGCAAGATATTTTCGGTCCAGGTCTCTCACATCATAGAACCGGACATGAATATCACCACTTATCCGGCTTTTATTCAGTCATATCGTCATCATAATCTCCGCTTATTACTCTTTTTACTGCTTCCAGATAGCCGAATCCGTTGAGCATGTCGGGCAGCAGGTAACTGCCTTCTACCCATTCGTTCCATGCATTGATGGTGATCAGCCTGGGCTGTTCGGGATGGCTGTCTGCATATTCCTTTGCTTTGGAAAGTAAGGCTGCAAAACTGGCAGGCGTATTGTGGTAATGAACCACGTCTTTGATGCCTTTTGCAGGAAACCGCGGTGTATCGTCCCAGCCAACCGAAACACAGGGGAACACCGGCACATTTAAGATCGAATCCATTTGTGTCCTTATTTCCATTGAATTGGCACCGTAAACCAGATAGTCTTCATTCATCCCTCCCATGTTATACATCGCCACACTGTTGAAACCCATTTCGTTTACCCTTCCGGAGAACTGCGTGGCCGCTTCTTTTGACATCACGGAACCTCCGCCCTGATTCCACTGGATATGTAAACCCGGAAATCCTGCTTTTTTCACTTCCTCCCTAAAATAATCCAGCGCTTTACGGGCTTCTTCCACACTCCCGCCAAAACTTTCAAGCAGTTTGTCCACGCTGAATACAGAAAATACCGGCTTGCCGTCAATCTTGAAATAATTGGGCTGATTAAAATACTGCCTGATTACCCTGTCAACAATTATCTTAAAATTGTCCCAATCCACCGCGCCATGCCAAAGTATGGATGTATCGTCCTTATACTTGTGCACATTCCAGTAATTCCGTTTTACATCGTGGTTGGCCCACATGATGTAAAACTGCATTTTCGAATTGTTCTTTGCTTTCAGGAAACCATCATTGAGGGCGCTTTCCAGGAAAGGACCTCCGTCGTACCAATACCAGTCATATACGAACACATTGATGCCGTGGCCGGTTGCCACATCGATCCATTTTTCCACCACTTTTGGATCATTGTCCATTTCATAACCCCACAGCGGCATACGCGGCTGATAATGTCCTTCAAAGCGGGGATTTCCTTTTTTAATGACTTCCCACTCCCCGGCACCGTCAGGCCACAGCAGATCTCCAAAACGTTCATCATGATGACATGACGGCCAGATGTAAGCTGCCACATAATAATCAGGATTCAATTTTTCCATCTCTGCTTTTTTTTGTTCCGTACACGAAAACAGAAAAGAAGAAAGACCAATCATAAACAAAAAACGATAACAATTTTTTCTTTTTAATATACACATATCCGATAATATTTAAAACATAGCATGAATAAAACCGATAAGCAATTATGCAGTTGATGCTGCATCACAGACACAAAAAAAAGGACTTTAGGATGTTTCCCCCTTTTTGGTATAAAATTATCAAAGAGAGGGAAACATCATCTCAATTCCAGACAAATTTTTTATTCACCACGATCGTTTACCATCCCGGGTTTTGAACTAAATTCGGGTTCAGCGTTATTTCGTCCTGAGGAATTGAATATAAATAATCCTGATCCTCTCTGAATTGGTACCCGCTTGGAAGCGTATTTTCATAATAATCAATCAATCCGCTTTCATCAACCGGTTTATTATAATCAGGAAACTCCTCCTGGCTTAACGGGTATCCTTTTGGTCTTTTTCCCTGAAAAAGAGCATGTGCCGCCCATCGCATATCATCTTCATCCCGTAAACCTTCAAGCGCCAGTTCAACCCTCCTTTCCCTGCGAATCTCATAGAGTTCATCAGATACCGTATATCCGTAATCTGTTAAATTTGGATCGGAAGACCGGGAATTAACACTAAAACCAGGCATACCGGCTCTTTCACGCAACAAGTTCAGTTGCTCATAAGCAACCGAATTATCAAGTTCACATTTTGCTTCGGCATAGTTTAGCAATACTTCTCCGTGTCTCAAAATAATCAGGCCGGTTTCACTTCCAATCTCCCAGGTCTGACCTGCGCCACGCGAATACGGATCTGTCGTTTTCTTGATCTGGAAACCGGTTGGACAGAGTTGTAAGACTCCCGCGCCTATCGTCGGTTTGTCAAAAACCAGCCCAACGGCAGCTCCCCTAAGATCTCCGGGAATGTATATCGTGGATTTAAGTCTTGGATCGCAATCAGTTGCAATTTTTGTCAGAAAAGCATTTCCTTTGGTTGTTTCAGCTAATCCCGGATAATCATAAGGTTGTCCGTCTCTCCCAAGATAAGACGATATCAGCCCCCAGGTAGCTCCTTTTTCGTTTGCATTATAACTTAAATATCCCTCAACGGTATTCCCGAACCCTTCTGCGTAATTGAAAGCCCGGTAAAGAATCACTTCGTTTATGTTCCCCATATTTACGAGTCCGAACATTTTGAAATAATCAGCATCGGGATTTCCCGTGTTATATATCCCTACACTGTAATTGCCCGACATCAGTTCTTCGGCAGCAGAGACGCATGCCTGGAAATATTTGTCCGGATTTGCCCCGGCCGTTCCGAAAGGTGTCCGGGCATGGTATTTTTGCCAGGTACCTTCATACAAGGCTACCCGTGTTTTGAATGCCAGCGCGGCTTCTTTGCTAATTTTGCAATTCCCGGTTTTCGACCGCGGATCCAAATAAGAGATTGCCCTGTCCAGATCTTCCAAAATTTTATCTGCAACCGTTGTGCGGGGATCTCTTGCACGCGTTAATGCTTCCTCTGAGTCCAGTTGCAAAACCTCTGGGTACCATGGAAGATCCCCGTACATTTTTAAAAGGTTGAAATAAAACCATGCACGAAAAAAATGCGCTTCTCCAACATAATGCTGATAAGCAGAAAACGCATCCTGGCATTTCTCATAATTTGCGAAAAAAATATTGACATTTCTTATTTGGGTCCACTCTCCCCTCCAGTTTCCCGAACGCAGTGTTCGTTCACCATTCATTATTTCACTGGGGCTGCCATGAACCATATCGTCCGAATGCGTTGCAAGTTCAGAAACCATAGCGGTGTAATTGTAAAAAACCGGATAAAATTGCAACATATAGTTCTCAAGATCATTCGTACTTTTCCAGTAATTATCAACCGTTATTTGATCCAGCGGATCAAGGTCAATAAAATTCTCACAAGCGTTCAGCAAAAATAGCGTAAACGTACAAATAGCGATTTTCTTTATTAAATTCTTCATATGGATCTTTTTTTCAAAAATTTTAATACGTGACTGTTAACCCAAAGGAATAAATCCGGTCGGCGCTGTAGGCCGGCCCTCCGTTGATCGCATTAAATCCCCTTAAGGCAGCGGGATCTATACATTTTGGCAAATGGTCAATGGTCAGTAAGTTCTCTCCTGAAAAGTAGAATCTGACACTCTGCAATTTAATCTTTGAAATCATCTCTTCAGGCAAAGAATAACCGAGCTGTACATTTTGCAGCCGTATATAGGCTGCATTTGCAAGATACCTGGTATTTGCATGGCGCCTGTTTTTAACATCATGCGTAGAATTCAGGTAAGGCCTTGGCCAAAAGGCATCCTTGTTGATATTTGCCTCACCTTCATATAATCCGTAATATTTCGTCCCGGGAGTATCCCTGAAATAATCCAAATGATCTCCTTTGACATCGATATTTGTATCCCACCAGGCTCTCATGACTCCCCAATAAAAGACAGCTTGCTCATCAAAATAAAAATCTCTTTTCGCGACGCCTTTCCACAGCATCGAAAAATCAAAACCTTTATAATCAAAGCCGGCAGAGATCCCATATTGCCAGCGAGGTTCAGAATTACCGATCACAGAAAGATCTCCGTGGTTGCCCAAAGTATTTGTTCCGTTATTCACTTTCCCGTCTCCGCTGGTATCTTCGTATCTTACATCACCGGTCCTCCAGCTCGTTGCAATAAAAGACAGATCGGTTTTTGCCAGGCAGGCATCCAACTCCTCCTGTGTCCTGAAAAGATCGTTAACAGTATAGCCCCAGATTTCTCCGACTTCCCTGCCTTCGTACCAGGCAGAAAGCGTTCCCGTCGGATTAAAATATTTTGTTACCATTGATTTATAATCAGATAAATTCAGATTGACAAACCAGGAGAAATCGTTTGATATACTCTGTTTCCAGTTCAGATTCAACTCCCACCCTCTGGTCCGGAGACTGGCATTGTTTGTATTGGGTACAGTTGTTCCCAAAACCCCCGGCTTTGCTTCCGAAGGCCCCACCATGTCCGTTGTAAGCCTTTCAAACCAATCGAAATCAGCCTGTAGTTTATTCTTCAGAAACCCGATATTTACACCAATGTTGGTCGTTGCAGCAGTTTCCCAGGTAAGATTCTGATTGACCAGACCCGGAGCCTGGGTATATCCCACAGGTCTGGTTTCACCGGAATTGAATATCCAATTCAGTTTTCCCGTATTGATCGGGATCAAAGCCAGATCCCCGTAGGGAGATACATTTTGATTCCCTAATTGCCCCCAGGAACCTCTGACCTTTAATGAAGTAATTACTTCTTCCGGCACCTTCCAGAATGACTCGCCGTGAACATTCCACCCCAATGAAAAGGAAGGGAAAAAACCCCACCGGTTTCCTTTGCTGAAAACATAAGATCCGTCATACCTGACATTTGATTCAACCATATATTTATCCTTATAATTGTACCCCAAACGTGCAAAATACCCCTGTGTCGCTCTGTGAGAAAGATACTGTGTCAGAATTGAGGAGCCTGTGGCTGTCCGTAACGACGGAACATCCTGATAAATCAGGTCGGTTTTGAACCCGCTCATCTGAACATCATTTCCCTTTTCAAACTGGGCGCCTGCCAGGAATAAAAAGTGATGAACTTCATGAAGGCTCAGATTATAAGTGGCAAAAATATTGGTAGTCCAATAATTATTTTGATAATGGGTTTGCTCGTATTGGCTTGGAAGAGTCGTTCCAAAAGGCGAATATGTTTTATCAACATTTTGTATATATGCTGTTTTATCCACCTGGGTAAGTATTCCGGAATAATCATTGTAAGAAAAATCAGCATTGATCTTTAAACCTTTCAGGGGTCTTATTTCCGTTTTAAATGTATTCCAGTAATCTCTTATCTCATCCTTGTCTGTCCCTGATAAAAGAGACGGAATATGCGATTCGGACATGTAATCCCCACCTTCGTCCGGAGATCCCCAACCATTATAAAGCGGAGTAACCGGATATGCGCGTAATAAATGACGAAGCATATGATCGTAATCACCCGCCTCCTTTTGGGTCATATTCGGTCTTTCTCTTGTACTTCTGCTAAAACGGGGCTCATAGATAACATCCCACCAATCCGAGATTGCAAATTCGAACTTGCCCATGACGTTTGCTCTTTCATAATAATCGGTCCCGAACTGAATCACACTATTCTGTTTGATATATCCTAATGAAAGATAATAGGAGGCATTATCCGTACCGCCCGAAACGCTTAAATTATGTTTATGATTGACACTGTTACCATAATAGATATCCCACCAATCTGTATTTGCATAGTTTAAATTAGCGCCATTCCAGACATTCCCCTCGGGATAGGCTCCAAAATTGGTGGCTCCCTCAGGCCAGTTTGCCATTGATTGTTTTAAATAATCCCAATCTTCATTTTGAAAAGCAATAATCCGGTCAATTGTTATGTCACTGACAGGTCGTCCTCCTCCGTTTGTACCTGCCTCATTTAGAACCTTGGCCCAGGTATAGGAATCAGGCATTTCAGGGAGTGGCATGGGCGTGTTGATCATCAGATTTGAGCTAATCCGGATATTGATCTTTTCCTTCTTTTCACCTTTCTTTGTTGTGACAAGAATAACGCCATATGGAGCCCTTGCTCCGTAAATTGCTGAAGCAGCTGCGTCTTTGAGCACTGAAATTGACTCAATGTCCTCGGGATTTAAAAGGTTAATATCGCCCGGAGCTCCATCTATCAGGATATACGGGCTCCCCCCGTTTAGTGAGCCCATACCGCGAATTGTGATATTCATGGCTGCGCCTGGCTGGAATCCGTAATTATTATTAATGGAGAAATTTAAACCCGGCGCCACGCCTTGCAATAGTTGAGAAACGTTTGGAGCCTGCCGGTTGGCCAATTTCTCATCCGAAATAACATCGACTGCACCGGTAAGATTGACTTTTTTTTGCGTGCCATAGCCAACCGCAACCACTTCTTCAATCCCAACCGTTACTTCCTGCATTTCAACATTGATCGTGTTTTTACCGATAACCGGGATCTCCTGTAGTTTCATGCCCACAAACGAAAATTGCAGGGTGGCATTTGCCGGAACATCTGCTAAAGAATAGCTCCCATCAAGGCCGGTGACTGCTCCCCGGGTCGTTCCCATTACCATTACGGTGACGCCGGGTAACGGTGCACCTGAAGAATCAGTAACCCTACCGGAAACGGATCCTGGCTGCTGGGTTTCTTCTGTTGCATTGGAAGGATTCAAAGTGAGCTGTGTCGTTCGCGAGTACAAATTTCCAGAGGCCAACATGGACGTCAAAAACAGGACAATAGTTGTCATCATTTTAACACTTAAAATTTTTGATAACAGGGTGTTTTTGCCCCCTGACGAAATACATCGGTTTTTTTTGGGGAAAGGGCATAACAAGGCCCGTAAGCATAAAATTTGATTCATACTTTCATAATTTGAAGTTTAGAAAATCAGTTTGTTTTTGGATATCCGGCAATCCGGATCATCCCTTCCTGGTGAGCTGTTTGTCGCGTCGCTATGGGGGCCGGCGACGGTAGAACGGTGAAAAAGGGTTTAAGTAAAGCATGACACTACTGGTTTTTTTCTAAAACGATGAGAATAAAGGTCATTGCCTGAACGTTCTGTAAAATATCAGGGAAAATTTACTTCTCGTAGGTTTTGCTTATGCTTGGGAATTTGTCCCCTGCTTTCGCGTAATCACAAAATGCCAGACTTAGCATTCTGGGAGAGGTTTCTGTTCGCTTCGCAGATTTTGCTCATATTCGGCAAATTCCAAACAAGTTTGGATTTGCCCTCATTTATTCGCAAAATTCACTTGGTAGATTTTGCTCATGCTCGACAATGCTCAAACAAGTTTGGCATTGTTCTCGCTTATTCGCAAAATTCAACGCCTGTCTTTAATTGTTCCGGTTGCAAGATTCAGCAACCGGCTGGAATGTGTAGTAACAATGACACAAAAAAAGAAGGCGTGAACGATTGTTGTTACTTCTTGCAACCAGGCTCGGCAAAGGGCCCTCGTCAGAGAATAAAACAATGTCCACGCCCCTATTTCTAAGGGCGCTTCCATGCTTTGACCTCTGACTTTGAATTTTGCCGATTCGGTTACAAGGTCCAAAAAGCGCTATGTGATTTCGTATCTTGCGATACAAAATTACTATTTCTTTTTAAATCAGTTATGTCTTCACGATATTTACTTTAGTTAATTTTAATTCATCCAAAGAAAGGGAGATTTAACCTGATAATGAAAATAATATCGCGCATAATTAGTACAATTTGACTCATAATTATTCCAATTAATTTCAGAGCTTTGTTAACTTTGACACAAATACGAGAATATATGGAAACAGAAGAAAAAACGCTAAAAAACACGCATCACGGGCATAATATTAAGCGTATCCGTCGTACCTTGGGAATTAAGCAAGACGCGTTAGCTGCTGAAGTTGGGATGAGCCAAACCATGATTTCCAGATACGAACAGAGAAAAGTCATTGAGGATAATGTGATCGAAAAAATCGCCAAAGCCCTGACAGTGTCGCCCGAATTCATTAAGGAAATGGAAGAAGACCCGGTAACAGTAATTATTGAAAATAATACATTCGAAAAAGGCAATAATAATGTTGGTTATATCACTGATAATACTATAACTAATAATCCGATAGAACAGATTCTGGAATTGAACAAAGAAAAGACAGCTCTTTACGAACGTATGCTTGAACTGGAAAAAGAAAAGAATGTCCTCCTTGAGAAGCTGTTAAAAGATCGGAAATAATCTTTTTTGGCGAAAGCGATAACGGTGGGATTTGAATGAGTGCGTTTGAAGCTATCAAAAACAGGAAAGTGCTGACAATCGGTTCTATTTGGAATGGACTACCCAAATAGCAGAAGTCTTGGAAATTCTTAAATTTAAGATTAAGCTAAACGATAATAAAGAAATATAACTGATACTTATAGGCAGACATAAACGCAAGCATATTTTACTAAAGCTCGCGTTACGTTCTTATATATTGGACCTATTAATAATTTGAGTCCACTCCGAAAACCCTTTCTAGGTAATTTTGTCAAAAATAAACTATTGATATTTAATTAGTTAATAACTACAAAATTACCAAAATCCACTTTTCGGAGTGGACTCATAATATAGCATAATTATGACAAAAAGAGAAGAGCTAACTGCAAAATATGAAAGGAACCTTGAGCTTGTAAAGGAATTCAAAAAATCGTATAAAGAGTTCCTTGATAGACATAATGTCTGGGACCAACCAACAGCTTTTAACGCCACCTTTACAAATAGACAATACTATGAAGAGTTTATTAAAGTAACAGACCAAGAGTATTCAGTAGAGCAACATCACGCAATTAGGACAATTGTAATTCAAGAACATTTCTTGAATGAATATATTGCAGGTGTTGACACACAATATGAAAATTTATTCAAAATACTTATTGAAATTAAAGAGAGTTTATGATTAATTCATAAAAACTATTTTTATGAAGAGACCTTGAATATTGGAATTTATTAAAAAATGTCACAAATAAAACGGACCCAACATCTAGACGGATCAGAGTGTATCCTCAGAAAGAAAATTTCTAAAAGATCCCAGATTGCATATCATTGGAGGTATAAATTAAATCAAATGGGTATTTTTATGGATTGGGCTGAGCCTTCCTGTTGGGCTTGTGGTCATTATGCGTCTCCTACTGACAGGGAAAAAAAGGCTGATTTCGATTCAATGACAGAAAAAGAAATTTTTCAATTCTGGGATGATCATATTTACTTGGAAAGATGCCATGTTATTCCCAAGGGTTTGGGGGGATGTAGTTGCGATGGGAACATAGTTCTTTTGTGCAAGAGCTGTCACAGAGAAAATCCTGACACCAATGATCCTGAATTATTTTTTCGATGGATGCGTAATAAACCTAAAGAGAGTTATCCAATGAAAAGAGTTCGCGAGCTTACTAAGGCACTAGAAGACTTTGACATGGAAGCGTCTGCCTTACATTTACATACAATAATTGGCAATTATAAGTTTCTTGATTTCGTGGATAAAAATTCTGTTAAGGTCAGAGGAAGTATTACTGATGCATCAATGGTCACATGTCTAATTGGATATAAAAAAATGTTCAACGATACAGAAATGGCTAATCAAATAGAAAATAAGCTGATAAGAAATTATGTTTTAAAAGAAATAAACAGTCGCTAAGAATTAATGCGCTTTGCGCAAACAAGTAGTTTTCCATTATCGGAAAAACCTAGATGCAGCGGCGTCACCTTTAGAATCATAGATAATTAAAAGCTAAGACAAAACAAGACGCTCGTTACTTTGCGAAATCATATTCGTTTTCAATGCGTGTTCAATTCCAATTTTCATCGCTTGTTCCGCATTCCCTCCCAGTCGTGTATATCCAAAAAAACGGGCTGTTTCCCTAACCAACTCGTCAACGGGTAAACTAATCTGATTGGTCAGAATGGAAACCAACGCCGAGGCAGTTTCTTCTTTAGGAAGGTCCTCCGTATTTCGCTTGTTCATCTCATTCACAGGGACTCTGAATCTTTTATAGTCT
>Ga0310040_1000772_pt1 | contig 26916 bp, 29 predicted proteins | sample EPASupsiteHSE623_FD_200237 | JGI IMG/M metagenome (GOLD analysis project Ga0310040, IMG submission 200237) | Bioremediated contaminated groundwater from EPA Superfund site, New Mexico - Sample HSE6-23 (v2) (version 2) | ecosystem: Environmental > Aquatic > Deep subsurface > Groundwater >... | reverse complement strand
GCGGCCGTAACTATAACGGTCCTAAGGTAGCGAAATTCCTTGTCGGGTAAGTTCCGACCCGCACGAATGGCATAACGGTCTGAGCACTGTCTCAAGCATAATCACGGTGAAATTGCAATGCCGGTAAAAATGCCGGCTATCCACAGCAAGACGGAAAGACCCTATGAAGCTTTACTATAACTTGACATTGGATCATGTTTTAAAATGTGCAGGATAGGTGGGAGACAATGAGATAGAGACGCTAGTCTTTATGGAGTCACCCTTGAGATACCACCCTTTTTAAAATGTGATTCTAACTCCAAAATTGGAGAACAGTGTTTGGTGGGTAGTTTAACTGGGGCGGTTGCCTCCTAAAATGTAACGGAGGCGCGCAATGGTTGACTAGTATCGGATGGAAATCGATACGATAGTGTATTCGCATAAGTCAGCCTGACTGAGAGACCTACAAGTCGATCAGACACGAAAGTGGGCGAAAGTGATCCGGCATCTAAGTATGGAATTGATGTCGCTCAACGGATAAAAGTTACTCTAGGGATAACAGGCTGATCGCGTCCAAGAGTTCACATCGACGACGCGGTTTGGCACCTCGATGTCGGCTCGTCGCATCCTGGGGGTGGAGAAGCTCCCAAGGGTATGGCTGTTCGCCATTTAAAGCGGTACGCGAGCTGGGTTCAGAACGTCGTGAGACAGTTTGGCCCCTATCTGCTGTGAGCGTTTAGGAATTTGATGAGATTTGCTTCTAGTACGAGAGGACCGAAGTGAACGAACCTCTGGTGTATCGGCTGTCAGGCCTACTGGCAGCGCCGAGTAGCTACGTTCGGAATGGATAACCACTGAAAGCATCTAAGTGGGAAACCAACTCAAAGATGAGATTCCTCCAGTCGCAAGACTGATAAGTGCCCTTGGAGACTACAAGGTTGATAGGTTGTAGGTGTACAGACAGTAATGTCTTTAGCCGAGCAATACTAATAGCACGAAAGGTATTTATACAAGCTTCTTACTATTTTTGATAGTTGGAGATATGTATATGTAATCTTAAAAATAATGTTATTTCGACTCATTGACCGTTTCTTTTATACACATTTTCTATTCACTCTCTTGGTGTTTAATACGCGTGAGGTACACCTGTTCCCATCCCGAACACAGAAGTTAAGCCACGTCGTGCCTATGGTACTGCAGTCTTTACTGTGGAAGAGTCGGTAAACGCCAAGATAGTGAGGAGAAAATACAACCCCTGATCAGAGACTACTTTTGCCCGAGTAGCTCAGTTGGATAGAGCAGCAGCCTTCTAAGCTGAAGGTCACAGGTTCGATCCCTGTCTCGGGCACCATTAAAATCATAAAAATGGTTTTCGAGACAGTCATCGAAATACCGTATCCATATTTCTCGGGTTATTAGCTCAGTTGGTTAGAGCGCTTGCTCGACATGCAAGAGGCCACTAGTTCGAGTCTAGTATGACCCACCATTTTTCATTTTTTTATAGGGGATCTTACTCTAAAGGTATGGATTTCCGCCATTTTTGGAGAGATTGATTAGTTCGATACAGTGAAATGGGCGAGCGGAACAAGCTTTAAATGGAAAAAGCAGCCTCTATGGTTTATGGAAATCTCCTTCAAAGAGAATTTGCAGACATCGTATGCCGTCTAACCACCCTGTTAAGTGTGTCTCGAACATCCGTTCACTCGATTTATCAATCTCTCCGATTCCTTTCGCTACCCTTTATGGGTAGCAACCCGGGTGATTAGCTCAGTTGGTTAGAGCATCTGCCTTACAAGCAGAGGGTCGTTGGTTCGAATCCAACATTACCCACCATTAAAGAAAACAAAATAAAAAATCCCAGGAACATGAGTTCCTGGGATTTTTTATTTAAATCTTTTGCATTTTAAAAAAAATTCTGCTATACTTCCATTCTTCGCCCATAGGTGGGGATTTTTTATACAAAAATTTACCTGAGGTGAAGAAAACGTGAAGATAGGTGAATACATTTGACTTTGTCGCGTTTTCCATATAATCACTCGTATCAATACCCGGATTTTGTGGTGTTGCGAAGCTCTTTAACATTTCACGTGATTATTTAATACTAACCGTTTCAGCTCAGATCCTCATTATAGAGGTTTTGGTGGGAGGAGAAGAGTAATGGAAATTTCGATTATTTTTCTCCTCTCATCATACCGTATGATAGAGGTTAAAGCTTTAACTTCGCAAGTCGGTCCGCAAGACCCTTGCAAAAATTCCTACATTAAACCGGTAATTTGGCAAAAGACACCTATGTTTAATGGAAGAATGGAATCTTGTATATATTGTGTATATGAGATTCCAAGACACTCGACACCTTTTATTTTTTAACTCACAGTTTTCTATGAGTAATTTTTTTAAGAAAGTTACGTCAACTGTAAGTGTGGTTGCTATCGTTGCATCTGCTATGAGCTCAACGCTCGTTGCAAACGCTGCTAGCCAATTCGCTCCTTACGCTGACGCTCTTGCTACTGCTGGAATCATTTCTAAGCAGTCTACAGAAGCAGGATATAATCTTGGTAACAATGTCACTCGTGCTGAGATGGCAAAAGTTGCTGTAAATATTAAGAAGGCAGAGGTGAAAGAATGTACTGGTAAAGTATTTTCTGACGTTACTGCTACACTCGGTGATCTCTGCGGATACGTAGAGGCTGCTGCTGAAGCTGGTCTTGTTAACAAGACAGCTGCGAAATTCCGTCCTATGGACCTCGTTACTCGTGCTGAGATGCTCAAAATGCTTCTCTCTGCTCAAGGTATCGCTCCTGTTACTGAGGATATGGGATTCACAGACCTTGGATCTGACGCAAGTCTCAATGGTTACATCAATGCCGCTGCTAAAGCTGGTATTATTAACAAAGGGACAAGCTTCAATCCAAACAATAATGCATCTCGTGGAGAAGCATTCAAGGTAGCTGCTAACTCAACTGGTCTTACGACGAGCGCTGTAGAAGGTACTACTGGAGATGATCTCGATCTTGGTGATCTCTTCGGAGATGACACAGGTACTGATACAACCGATACTACTTCTACTGGTACTACATCTACTGTAGCTGCTGGTGATCTTGAAATTGCTCTTGGTGCTGCTTCTCCTGTTACTGGAGCTCAGATTCCTGCAACTGGTATCGTTCGATTCTCAGTTGTTGATTTCACTGCTGGTGGTTCTGATGTTTCAGTTAATACTGTTGAACTCAAAAAGGCTGGACTTACTTCTATCCCATCTGGGACAAAAGTATGGTTTGAAAAAGCTGGAACTCGTCTTTCTGGTAAAGCTTCTTTCACTTCTGAAAACAATGCGGTAATTTCATTCGCTCCTGCTTTCGTTGTTAAGGCTGGTTCTACTGAATCACTTGACCTCTATGTTGAGCTTGCTGGTGCTTCTACTGGTAGTGATATGCAATTTGTATCTGCTGCAGTTACAAGTTCTGCTGTAAATACAACTGGTTCTTTCACAACTCCTGCTCTTCGTGTTACAAGTTATACTGTAGCTGCTTCTACATTTACTGCTCAAACTTCTGGACAGTCTTATAACGCATCTAGCGATGCTGTAGAATTCGCGAAGTTTACTATCGCGAATACAGATCTTGCTACAGATACTCGTGATCTTAAGTTCCAATCTGTAGTACTTTACCAATCTGGTACTGCTAATCTTACAAATCTTTCTGACATTACTGTTGAGAGAAATGGAGTGGTTGTTTCATCTGCTGCTGTTGTTTCTGGTAAGACACTTACTCTTACTGTTTCTGACACTATCAAGGATGGCGCTTCTGCTATCTACTATGTTAAGGCGAAAGTCAACAATGTTGAACTTACAACTGATACATACCAACTCTACCTCAAGAATACTTCAGATGTAAATCTTGTTGAAATGGATAATGGATTCCGATCTAATCTTACTTCTTCTGCTATGGTTGCCGCTCTTTACAGCGTAACTGGTGGTGATGTTAAATTTGACCGCGATACTACTTCTGCTCTTTCTCAGACTGTTGCACCAGGTACTTCTGATGTAACTCTTATGAAGGGTACTATTACTGCTAAGTCTACAGTAACTCTTGAAGATATTAATCTTGGTTATACTACTACAGGTACTGGTGGTTCATACTCTATGAATACTGTATACCTTCAAGTTGGTTCTTCTACGTTTACTGCAACTGCAGGTACTGGACTTACTGGAACTCTTCAGTTCCTCGGTACTGCTACTGTATCTGGAACGGTTCCAGTTCGAGCGTACGTAAAACTCAAGGATGCTGCTGCCGGTACCGTTAAGCTTGGTTCTTTCGGTTATAGTAGTGTTGCTACTCGTTTTGAATATGCTGTTAATCAAAATGCTGTAAGCTCTGCCATCGGTTCTATCGAAGGTGTTACTATTACTATCGGTGCTTCTACTCTCAATGTAAGTCGAACTGATGGACTTGGTGCTACAACTCTCGCGAGTGGTACAAAGGGTGTTACTGTATACGGAGCTCGATTCTCTTCTACACAAGGAAATCCTATCGCTCTTAGCAACTTCTCTGTTGTTACTACTGGTACTGCAAGTGGTGCTACTGCTCCTTCTTATACTGGAGGAAATGTTTCACTTACTCTCTATGTTGATGGAGTTGCGAAGAGTACAAAGAATGTTCTTACTACTAATGTAAGCTTCGATGCATTCAACGCTACTGTTTCTACAACTCAAAGTGTTGATATCGCAATTAAGGCTGACTTCAGTGATGTCCTCACTGCTGGAACATTCGGAATTGCTTCTATCGGATACTCTGCTGTAGATAATATCACTTCTGCTACTGTAACTCCGGTTACTGTTGCTGGTGCTACATTTACTGTTGCAACTGCAGTTGGAACTCTCGCTGCTACTACTGGAGATTCTCTTGTTAACAAGGCTCTCCTCTTGGCTGGTGCTACAACTCAGAAGATTGCTTCATTCAAGGTTACGGCTACGAATGATGTAATCAAACTCAAAGATATTAGCCTTACTGGTGCAAGTCTTACTGCTCTTTCAAATATCCGCCTTACAGATTCTGTAGGTACGGTTCTTGGAACAGCTTCTAATGTTTCTGCTTCTGCTGCAACATTTGCTAATCTTGACTCTACTGCCGGTAGCTCAATCGCTATGGACAAATCTGCTACATACTATGTAGTTGCTGATGTTAATTCATCTACAGATGTTTCTGGTGTTGTTGCTAACGTTACTGTTGCTGGTTCTAATATCACTGGATCTAATGGTGGTGTTGTTCCTATGGCTGGTGCTAATGTTGTTGGTGCATCTCATGATGTTGCTCAAAATACATTTAAGGTGACTCAGACTACTCCTACAAGCAAGGGTATTGCTACCAATGCTATGGAATTCAAAGTTGATGCGTTTGGTAAAAATAGTGTAACTCTTACTGGAGCTACTTTCACTACTGCCCTCTGAGCATATGCTACAGCTGGATTCGTAGGTGCGAAAATTAGTGTCTATACTAAGAATACTAACCAACTTGTAGGTCAAACTGCTTCTGGTACTGTTACTGGAGATGTAATATTCAGCAACTACAATGTAGTTGATGCTGGTTCTTCTACTTCTTACGTAGTGAAGGTTGAGGGTCTTACTCTTAATGCTTCTACTAATGAAGCATGGACAGTAGGTCTTACAGGTCTTACAGTTAATACTGGTGTAAATGTTCTTAATGCTGCTAATTACCCTCTCAATACTGAGACTTTCCCACTTAATTCTGTTAAGTAATCACTTTGATTATTTCTCTTGAATAAGTAAAAGTTTCTCGTATTCCGAAAGGTATACAGTTCGAAAAATCCCCGTCCGCAAGGATGGGGATTTTTTGTGTGCGCTCACAGGAAAATAGTCTCGTTCTTCACAGACTCTCGGAGCAAGATCTGAGGATGGGGGTTTCTTTGGAGGAGAGAAAAAAAGAAGGTGAAATAGGGGTACTGGTACCACAAATCCTGGGGCTATCCTAAAATTGACTTTCGATTCGAAATTGATAGTATGGGTACCGGTACCGTGGCAGACGACGAAAAAAAGTTTTTGAGTTTCTCTTGGTTTGGATATAATGGGGGAAATTTATAAATAACTTATGGGATTATGACAAATTATATAGAAGCATGAGAACTTTCAAAACAACTTGATAATCTTATCATGGATCAGGCAAATGTTTTGCGCAAATCTCTAAGATCTCGAAAATCAACTTCTATCTCTATGAATTATGTTTAGGGTATATTTTTCTACAGAAAGCTCTGCTCGTTTGGCCCGTTATATTATCCAGTATAGAGAGTATTATGAAAATCTCTATAAGGATAGTGGTATTTGGTCTGAGGATCAGATTATTGAGGGGTATATCTCCGAGTCAAAGGAGAGAAAAAATGAGATCATGAAGCTTGTAACGTCTCGATTATCATGAAAAACAATACTTGGAAAAACATCCTCAAATACCATAGTATTACCTTGGCGATCGAAATATATTTTCATAGAATGGGCGGAAGATAGTAACTTACAAGAACGACGTATTAATAAGTTTGATATTCGATAATATCCACCCGTAGGGCAAAAATCCCCCCGAAGTCCGTAAGGATGACAGAGGGGATTTTTTATGTTCGTTTTAGAACTTACCCTATGAACCTCCCCAAACTCACCCCGATAGCCCCAAGGAGGAAAAGAATGACAACAATCCCACGATTGTTGTTTTTTTTGTGGATGACAGGGAGGAGATCGGATGCGGCGATATAGAGGAGGCTCCCACCGGAGACCGCCATGAGGAGAGCGGTGAGGGTGGTATTCCCGATATCTCCGAGCAGTGCAGAACTCATGAAAAATCCGAGCGGAATGGCGAGGGCGAATGCTCCCATGAAGAGGGTTTGTGTTCTCGGAGAGAAGTCCGACTCGCGGAAGAGGAGGGCGAGGGAGAATGAGACGGGTATCTGATGGATGGCGACTCCAGCGAGGACGGCATATCCGAGCTCTGGAGAAAGGAGGAATGCTGCGGCGATTCCGATACCATCGAAGATCGTGTGGATGAAGAGCGCGATCCAGGACATCCATGAGACGTGGTGGTAGTGACAGTGATCTTCCATACAGGTATGGATGATGAGGAAATTTTCGAGAAGATAGATCGTGAGGAATCCGCCTATGAACGCAAACGGAGCATAGTTACTCACCTCGATACTCTCCGGGAAGATATGCACGAGCGCGACGGCGATCATCGCCCCCGCTCCGAGCGCGACGAAGTCCGAGTTGATGTATTTGGAAATGCGAGCATGTTTGAGAAAAAGTCCAGAGAGGCTCAGGAGGACGAGGATACTGAGAGCAAGATAGATCATAATACGAAAAGGTTAGTGGTGATATCAGGTATTTTTGCGGATCTGTTCGGTCCGGTAGAGTTGCTCGAGGAGGATAAGGAGCGCGAGCGAATGTGGGAAAGTCATGGGAGAGAAAGAAATCCGATGATGGATAGAGGGGGCGAGAATCGTCTCGTCTATCCCGTAGGCTCCGGCGATGAGGAAAATGATATTTGGGTGCGAGTTTTTGAGGCGTTCTATCAAGCCGGAGAGTTGTTCGGTGGAGATGGGTTCTCCGACGACATCACAGTAGATAACGAACCCCTTGGTTTTTTCGAGATACTCGCGGATGCGGGTACTTTCTTTGCGCCGGATAACGATGGGGTCTCTGGAGCATTCTGGTTTGATGTGTTTGAGTTCTATGTCTCACTTGAGACGAGAGGTATATTCTCCGATCGATTCGCGAAAATGACTGTGAGAATCGGTGACAGCGACGATATGAAGCATAATAAAGATTATATTTTAGAGATGTTTTGCACGAGGACATCTTCGATCCGACCATCGGTGACATCTTTGACGGTGAGGACGAGTGTATTCTTTTTGCCTTGGAGTTCGAGGACTTCATCATTTACAGGGAAGCGTTCGAGCATGGAGATGATGAGGTATCCGACAGTCTCACCGAGGTATTCTTCATCAAGACGGATATCCTGATGCTCGAGATTGAACTCGTCGAGGAGATCGTCGACGACGACATTTCCTTTGACCATGATTGAGCCATCGCTACACCGACGGATGTAAACATCTTCGCGATCATTCTCATCTTTGATATCACCGAATACTTCTTCGATGATATCTTCGAGGGTGATAATCCCCGCAACTCCGCCGTGTTCGTCGAGGACGAGTGCGATATGTTTGTGGGATTTTTGGAAAATTTCAAACACGCGATCGATTCGTTTGGTGAGGGGGATTTTGATGATTTTTTCGAGGTCGAGCTCGCTGAGTTTTTTCTTGCCCAAGCCCTGTTGTTGCCAGGTGAAAGCCTCGCGGAAAGTGACGACATAATCGACATCATCTGTGTCCTCTCCGCATACCGGGAGACGCGTATGGCTCGAGTCCATGAGTTGTTGACAGAGCTCATCGACGCTCATATCGATCTTGGCGAAATCGACCGAAACTCGGGGAGTCATCACAGAGAATGCCTCCGTATCCGAGAGATCGAGGATACTCTTGATTTTCTTATGTTCGTCATCTTCGACACCTCATTTTTCCCGGGAGATATCGATAAATGCTTCGAATTCTTCACTCGACATCTTCCCGCCATGAGTATCACCATGACCACCTGTGACGAAACTCATAAAACGGATGAAATATTCGATGAGCCAATTAAGCGGAAAGAGAATGAACATAAGTCCGGAGTACACGGGTGCTACCGCAAATGCAACCTCACTTAAAAATCGAACTCCGAGGATCTTTGGGGCGATTTCTCCGATGAGAAGGATAATCGTCGAAACACCGAGCATCGCGAGAGTGAGACCGTATTCACCCGGAAAGTGAAATTGTTTGGAGAGATCAAGTGCCACGATCGTCGAGAAACTCGAAATCGCGATCGTCACCGCCGTGGTCCCGATGAGGTTTGTCATAAGAAGACGCTCATTATGTTTTTTAATTTGTTTGAGCGTTCGAGCACCGAATGCATGCTTTTTGATAGCCGACTCGATGATGTGATCTGACACTGACATGAGTGGTATCTCTGTCCCGGCAAAGAAGATAAGGATGAGGAGAAGTACAACAAAAATAATGAGTGACGCGGGGTCCATAGGGTAGAAAATATAATAAAAACAGAGGGATTATATGACTATAAAGGAAAAAATCAACTCAAAAATTTTTAATCTCCCGCACCTCCCCCTCCTGATGAACCTCCTCCACCGGAAAATCCTCATCCTCAGCCACCTCATCCCCATGAGGATCCGCCGGATCCACCGCCATTGTTTTTGGGCATCTCCCAGAAGGTTTTGTGGAATCCGGGAGCGAAGCGTGTAAAGCCGATAAAGAGTGTGATAATCATCCCTACAGCGAAGCCCAACAGAGGATAGATCGACCCGATCGAAAACGAAGCGATGAGGAAAAAGATAGCTGCGAACCCGAGGAAGAAGACATTAAATGAAAAGGCGAGTCCGAAAAAAATAGCTGTCAAGGAAGTCCAGAGTATCCCTTCCTCATTGGCTTTTTGTTGGGCTTTCTTGCCCTCATCGGTGCCGACGGCTGCCATCGTGCGAGTGAAAAACGCGCGAATCGAGTCACTGTACTTCCCATCATTGACGAGCGGACGGATGTCGCGTTCGATGAAATCGCTCGCAAGGACATCGGGAATGTCACCCTCGAGTCCATACCCGGTGATGATGCGGATCTTTTTCTCTTCCGTTGCGATAATAAGGAGGATTCCGTTATTTTTGCCCTTTTGTCCGATCTTATTGCCATTAAAAATCTTCATCCCGATATCGAAGAGCTCGTTGCCCGATCGATTAGGGATGAGGACGACGACCATCTGATTGGTTGTCTTAGTCTCGTAATCGCGAGCGATTTGTCGGAGAGACTGGATATCATCTGCTCAGAGGGTATTCGTGAAGTCGGTTACATACTCCGCCAGCCCCGGCAGATTCATCGGGTCAATCTCGTCCTCGGCATGCACGAACAAAAAGGTCGATGCAAAGACGAGGGTTATGAGGATTTGAAAGAATTTTTTCATAAAAATACTATGAGGTAAACAAAATGCAAAAGAACGATGATATTCGTATGAAAATCGAGCACCGGAGTGAGCCGTACGAAATATGTACGGCGAACGAGGAAGCGGAGATTTGAATATGAAGATCGAAGTTATTTTGTGTTTTCCCCCATATCGAGGAGATTTTCTACATTTGGCACTGCCTTAATTTCCTTGTCTTCCGGTGGATTGATACGATCTTTTTGGGCGAATCCGAATATCGGAGAGAATATCTTGCCATACGGGAAGGCTCGGACGGCGATATTGTAACCGGCAACCGCATCGTTGAAGTTCTTGATCTCGACACGGATGCGATTCTCGGATCCTTCGAGAGTGGTGAAGAGATTGGTAAATTGGGTGTCAGCCTTGAGTTGCGGGTACGCTTCGAGCGTGACCTTGATGGTGGACATGGTTTGTGCGAGGAGATTAGAATATTCAGTCGTTGCAACTTTCCCATCTTTTGCCATCGCCTGGAGTGTGTCGAGACCGCTGGATGCCTCTCGGAGTTTCACAACCCCTTCGAGCGTGCCTTTCTCATATTCTGCATATTTCTTGACGACAGCGGCAACCTGTGGTACGAGGTCGGTTCGACGTTCGTACATATTTTTGACCTGGGCGTCCATCGAGCTCAGGTTTTCTTCCATGCCCACCATGGAGTTATAAAACCCGATAGCTCCAAAAACGAAAAATAAAACGAGGACTCCAAGTCCGATCAGTATCCCTTTTGTTGCATTCATAAAAAAGAAGTGAGAAAGTAAATATCCTGATTATATACGAAAAACTTCATTGTCAAAAAAACAGAAGTTGTATTTTTGTCATTTCTCATTATAGTACGGACATTCGTTTAATTTTTTATTCCCACATTATGGATAAGAAAGAAACAGTATCGGTCAATTCTTTTTGATCCCCGAGCATCCGTGTTTTTGTCATCAGGATCCTCATCGTCCTCATCTTTGCCCTCTGACTCTACCTCCTCTCGCTCCTGACCCCCGTCCTCACGATCCTGTTTTTCGCAGGATTCTTGACGATCCTTTTCTCACCGTTTCTCGATCGGATGAAAAAAAGACGTATCCCGGATTTCCTCGGAATCATTTTCATATTTTTTCTCATTTTCCTCTTCTTTTTCGTCGCTCTTTTCGCGATTATCCCGATATTTATGAAACAGATATCTCTCCTCTTCACATCCGCTACGCAGACATTCACCACATTGGAAGCTCTCTATAAATCGGGCGGTATCGACGCGCTCCCGTTTCCGACACTCCTCAAATCCTATCTCGTAACCGTTGATTTTGGTTCAGTCTTCCAATTCCTCCGTAGTCAAGCTGATTCTCTCTCGAGCATCATCGCCTCCGGAGCCAAGAATCTCTTCACAGGATCCAAATCCCTCATCTCAGCCCTTTCCGGTGGTATTTTTCAAATGATCATGATCGTCGTATTTACCTTCTTTATGAGCCTCGAACGCCGGGAAATCAAGAACTTCCTCTACCGGGCATTCCCCGAGAATCTCACTGTCTATCTCCGTTCTCGCGAAGATTCTTTTTCTCGGATCCTATCACTCTGGATCCGCTGACAACTCCTCCTCGGACTCACGATTTTCGCACTCACACTCGCCTGACTCCTTATACTCTGGGTACTCGGTATCCGACTCGATGGCATCGTCACACTCGCCCTCATCGCCGGCATGATGGAGTTCATCCCCTACATCGGACCATTCATCGCCCTCCTCCCCGCCGTTGCTATCGCAGCAACTATGGGCGTTGTCCCAGTCATTGCCGTTGTCATCCTCTACATCGCGATCCAACAAGTAGAGGGGAATATCATCGTGCCCGTCGTCATGAGCCGAGCCCTCGACATCTCCCCCTTCCTCATCCTCCTCATCATGACCGTCATGGCCAGCCTCTTCGGCATCCCCGGCATCCTCCTCGCCATCCCCCTCACCGCCCTCCTTCAGATGGTCGTACGGGATCTCCTTCGCAACAAGAAAAAATAGTTTTTTCCAAAAAAAATTGACATATCCCCATTTTCGAATATAAAGATTCAGCAAATAAACCGCAACCTCCCAAATCAGGAGGAAGCACACCACAAAAAGGGCCTAAAAACCCACAAGTCACAAGGAGAAGCACAATGAAGCACGCTCTTGGACCCCCTGGTATCTCCGGTATTATCGCAGCCACCACTCCGGGCCACATGGAAAGCGCCCCCACCTGCAAATCCGTCGATGACACCGCCGCGGCCCATGAACATGGACCGGCCGGCCTCGCAACCAAATCCACCGAAGGCGGCGCGGGCGGCAAGCAGTAATCCATGACAAGGATGTGTGTCTCGTGAGATTCGAGGCAACTGCGTAGTTCTGCAACATTGTTGTAAGTTTTTATCCCGCACCGACGCCTTTTAAGAGGGTGTGGTGCTGGGAAAGATTCACTCTTTTCGTGTAAAGGGCCCCTCCCCAGGGGCTCTTTTTTTCGGCGAAAAATCAGAAAAAATTTGACAAAAAAGCTGAAAGGGATATAAATACTCGGTCGGTACTTCTTTACGAGACTTATTATGACACACCACACCAATTTTTTCTTTAGCTTCTTTTTCTTTCGAAAATCAAACGAAGGCATATTTTTGGTGTAACACACGGTTCCAACTCAAAAAATCAGTCCTTCGAAAATCGGAGGATTTTTTAATTCTATAATCTTTTGCACATATGAATATTATCACACTCGGACCAGACGGTTCTTATTCCTCACTCGCATCCAAACAGGTACAGAGAGAAAATCCTGATATCGGTATAATATACTCAAACTCTATCCCGGAGATTTTCGCACAGAGGAAAGGGTCGGATCTTGCTATCATCCCTATCGAAAACAACTACGGATGACCGGTCCATGACACGATGTATGCGATTTATCAACAACGCTGATGCGTCCAAATACTCGGATGGATATCACTCCGTATCGAACACTGTCTTGCTGGAATCCCCTGAGTTTCTATCGAATCAATCAAAGAAATATATTCTCATCCTCAAGCTCTCCGACAGTGTGAAAAAAACATCGCTGCACTTGGGGCGATGCCCAATAATGTGGCGTCGACGACGGCACATATTCCATATCTCAAAAAATGAGAGGCAGTCATCTGTAGTGAGGGTGCTGCGATTGCAAATGGACTTTCTATCTTGGATAAGGATTTTGCTCCAGAAAATAACGTGACGAAATTTGCTATTTTTGGATCAAATGAAGTGGATTATAGTGCGAATAAACTCAACGGAGAAAAATTCCCCAAGAAACAAACGATCGCCATCCTCTCGGTTGGTGATGCGCCTGGGGCACTTGCTCGGGCACTCACAGCTGTGGCTCAGGCCGGACTTTCTCTCCATTTCATTGAATCGATCGCCAACAAGACGGGATGATATGATTTCCCGATACTGATCGAGAATCCAGAGGGACTTGATATACAGGAGATTGTAAAAGATTTTGATTTTGGCGTACAAGTAATATAATCCTCCTGATTATTTCTCTTTTTGATTCAAATTTCATGCTCAAAATCGGTTTCTTTGGCACTCCAACTCTCGCGGCACAAGTCCTCCGGGACTTCCTCGGATCTCCGGATATGGAGGTGGTTTTCGTGGTGACGGGTGAGGACAAGCCGGTGGGACGACACCAGATTCTCTCGGCGAATAGTGTGAAACTATTAGCCATAGAAAACAACATTCCCTGTCTCCAACCTGCAAAGATTCGTGGTAATGTGGAGTTCCTTGATGCTCTGCGATCGTATGGGGCGGATTACTTCGTCACGGTTGCGTATGGCAAGATCCTCCCAGTAGAACTTCTCACGATCCCGAAGAAATATCCGATTAATATCCATGGATCCATCCTCCCCAAATATCGTGGAGCCTCCCCGATTCAGGCGTCGCTCATCGCGGGAGAAAAAGAGACTGGTGTCACGATTATGGTGATGGACGACAAGATGGATGAGGGGGATATCATCGATATTCTGCCCATCCCGATCGCTCCGGATGAAACCGCCGGAAGTCTTTTCGAGAAGTTCGCGAAAGTTTCCGGAACATTTGCGATCGAGACACTCCTTTCCCTGGATAAAGGCATCCTGAAGCCTCGACCACAGGATCACTCTCTCGCGACTTACTGCAAGAAAATCACCAAAGAAGACGGACGACTTGATTTTTCTCGGAGTGCCGAGGAACTCTATCATCTCTATCAAGGACTTACTCCCTGGCCCGGGGTTTTCACCGAGTATGATGGGAAGAAATTGATTATAGAACAGTGTTCATATATCTCAGAACTCCCCCCGGTCTTCGACCATCCCCCTCGGTTGAGGGGGGCAGGGGGGAGTTGAGAACTCGGCTCTGTTGTCCGAACAGATACTGGAGTGGGGATTATTTGTGGTGAATGAATCTTGACTTTATCGCACATAAAATTAGAATGAAAAAAATCCCAGTCGATTAAGGATTTCATCAATGGACACCGGGATTGTATCGGAAGTATTTTATAATTTTTTCACTATGTTCAATATCGCTCTCAATACATTCCGAGAACTTACCCGCAACAAGATCCTCTATATGATCGTGTTTTTCGGGGTGGTACTCATCGCCTTTTCGCTCGTACTTGCGACACTCTCGCTCGGACAAACTGACAAGATTGTCGTCGATTTCGGTCTTGCGATGATTGAAATATTTGGGATTATCTCGGTTATCTTCATAGGGAGTCAGCTCCTGTTCCGCGAGATAGAGGGTAAAACCGTGTACCTCATCATCTCCAAGCCGATTGCCCGATACGAGTTCATCCTCGGGAAATTTCTCGGATTTGCCGCGATTCTCTTTTTCGTCATCTTCATCCAATCACTCATCTCATTCGTTGTTTTCTTTATCGCCAAGACACCATTTTCTCTTCTCCTCTTCGCATCCATCGGATTCATCTATCTCAAGCTCCTCCTCCTCTTCGCGATCATCCTCTTTTTCTCGACCTTCATCTCTCCGCTCCTCTCCATCCTCGTTACGCTCGGCGTCTATATCATCAGCCATTCCGTCACATCGATGATGGCGATGGCACAGAGAGGAGGCAATGTTATCATGTACTATACGAGCGAAGCTCTCATGGTCATCTTCCCCAATTTCGAAGCCCTCAATATCAAATCAGTCATCGGGACACCAGTCATCCTCGCTCCGACGTATTTCGCTTGGAATACCCTCCATGCACTCCTCTATCTCGCCCTCCTCCTCACGTTCGCATCACTTATTTTCAACCGCCGCACCTTTGAAAACTAATCAGGACTATCCCGAGGAATACACCCGATGATGGGTTGAATTTTACTACCAGCGATTCCGGGTCAACGAACACGTCCTCATCCCTCGTCTCGAGACCGAAAGTCTCGTGCGGGAAGCGGTGAAATTATTTAAAGCAAAGCCGCCAGATGTTCTCATTGATATTGGAACAGGATCCGGTATTATCCCGATTTCGATTCTCGGAGAATACGGTAGAGACGAATGATTATTCGTCTCTACGATACAGACATTCGCCATCGATATCAGTCCCGAGGCATTGGCAGTAGCAAGGGGAAATTGTAGAGACAATTTATGAATTGTCTCTACAAGCAGTATAACATTTCTGCAATCAAATTTATTGTCTGTATTTCTTGAAAAATCACTGTTCGAACCACACAAAAACATCCTCATCACGGCGAATCTCCCGTACATCAAAGCGGATGATTGGGGAAATATGAGCCCCGACACGAGGTACGAACCCGAGCTCGCCCTCTTTGGCGGAGATACCACCGGATTTGAGCTCTATGAGAAACTTTTCGCGCAAATTAATAGTTTCATCGAGAAATACACACCAAAAAGCCTCACTATTCTCGCCGAAATGGGGGATGATCAGAAAGAACTCGCCACCCAGGTTCTCCGGGAATACGGATGGAACTTCGAATTTTTCGCGGATTTACGTGGCATCGAGCGGTTTATTAGAGTAATTTTCTAATCTCATCATATGTACTCACTCAAACTCACATCTCACACCACCAACCCGACCATCCTCTCGTCGCTCGCCTGGAATGCCGTTCGTGACGCTCTCACCAAGCTCGATCGTACCGAACTCATCGACTATATCGAATCAGTCAAAGTCACCGAAAAACGCATCGTTATCAAAACCGGCAAACCACTCGTCAACAGCGAACTTTCCCATCATCGCGAACCCATCCAGACCCGCATCGACGAGGCCTTTCGGACTTTTTGAGCGGTGAAAATGGAGCGGAAGATAGTGTTTCTATAAACCCTTCCCAGAAATAATATTGACAAACAACAATTTTTCGCTATATTCACAATCATGGGAAATAATTCTCATCAAAAACAAAGATACGTTTCAAAACAAATAATACATATTCCTCAAGGAGGGGAAACATGGACAAAAAAGTCATAGATATGGTAAAAGTAATGGGCAAGTATTTCAGGTTCCTTAACCTCATCCGGCAACACTGGTTCGCCATCGTATTGACCATCGCACTCGCGGTGATCTGTGCCCTGTCTATCCGGTATGCACTCAGTCGGCCGTTTGACCCTAGTATTTCTGGTATCATCTTGGCAATCGGCATTATCGTCATAACAAGTACCATTGCTGATGCTGATGCTACCAGTACTACCATTTCTCGTAACCTCACCCGCATTAGTACCTGTATTAGTCCTTTTGCTGGTGCCGTTATTGGCCTTGGTGTTATGAATTATTTTACAACGAGTACCAGCACTATGACAACTATTATTACCATAATAGTTAGTGCTATTATTGGGTTTGTCGTATATCTGGTTATCACCTTTTTTGTTGATCTGATAATTTTCATCAGTATCACTAACGAATTGTGGGAGCGGTACAAAAAATATTGTCTTTCAAGTGCCTTCCTCTTTATCATTTTCACCGTCCTTCTTGCATCTTCTTTTCAGAATGTTGATGCGCGGTCGTGGAAGTTTGATCGGGGGACAGGGGCATTTTCTTCGGGGGCAGTGTTTATCCTGCCGGGGAGTACACTCGAAAAAGAGTACTTCGTGGTCGATCGGAAGCCACAAAGGAAGATATTCGCGTATGTCTGGGTGCCTGCTATCGAGGATGCTGCATGGAGTGGTGACAGGGAACCGAATTCACTTCGTAAGGAAGCGGTTCTGACATGTACGTTTAAGAACTATAAAGCGTACCAGAAGATTCATGGGAAGCTTCCCGAGATTTTCGTTACCAGTACGTCCCGGAAAAAAGCACCTGAAGATGTCGGACTGACACTCCTAAGGTACACCGGACTCACGTCCGAAGATGTTGAGATTACCAAAGTAGACGGACTCGAGTGATCTCGAGGATTGTCTGCAGATTAAACAAAAATCAAAGGAGCGTACTCCATGTTACATTACAGTGAACGAAGCAAAAAAACAGCAGTGGGCATCGCAGGTGGTCTTATGTTGATAGCAATCATGATTACCGCCGGTGTAATGTACTGGCGGGAGCCCGAGTTCCTTAACGGATTGGCTTATGGATTAGGGATTGGCTTCCTCGTAGCATTTCTTCTCCCCGGAGGATTTCTGGCAAAGCATATGATGAAGTCGGAGGAAGAGATGGAGGGTGTCCAACCCAAACAACAACAAAAGCTCATCGAATATATAACCGATAAGCACGTGACCAACAAGGCCTGAAGATAGGTCCTATCGGCGCGAAAAAATAACCGATCCCCCGTCGCGCAGCGATGGGGGATTCTTTGTTGCATTTTCTGGAAAACTCATATAATGAACTGTATAGTACGATTGAATTTAATTCTTCACTTCATTTACAATGCGCAATTACAATATATTGATTCTACAGGAAGGGAAATTTTTTGTTGCAAAAAATATTGATTTGTGAGTTGTTTCTCAGTGAGAAAGTATCGAGGAAGCTTTGTCCAATATACGAGAAGCCACTGAGCTCTATCTGGAAGAAGAGAAAAGTTATAAAAATCCGTATTCACAGTCATTTTTGACCACTATTTCGGTTTAGTATGGTAAAATCAAAATACAGTTCTATTTCTTGAAAAGACCTCATCAAAAAACTTGATAGTATTTTTTGAGTGGAAATCCTCTCTCAAAGATGAAGTCATATAAAAATCAAACTCAAAACCAGCTGAATAAAAACCATCATCCCAAATCATAAAGAGTTGGCGTACGGAACCTTTTCTGGGATTTTGAGTCAACTCAAAATCAATGAAGAGGAATTCCTCAAGACAATGACTTAAATTCAAGAAGACCCCGATAATTGACTTTTCATAGCGTTTATGATAATATAGAACGCATGAATACTCCAATTACTATCATCGGAAGTGGATACGTCTGAAAATTTGTTTCACAGAAACTTTCAGAGGATTATTCTGTGAATAAAATTTCTGCGAGAGAAATCTGATGAGTATCCGGGATTCTCACAAATCGGTTCGCTGACAAGGTGGCTCATATTTTCAGTGATCGAGAAACGGTCAGGAGTGTGGTCGAGAAAATGAAAAATGGGGAACGAGTTGTGTTCGCGGGGAAAACCGGACCACTGCTCGATCAACTTGTCCGTACCATCGAAACCGAATGTCCCGAGCGGATCAATCATTTTTACATACTCTGAGCCAATGGCTTCCAGCTCTATGGCGATGCCCCGAGACTCGTACTCAATCATGCCATCAAAGAAGAACAAATACAGTGAGAAAAATCACCAACCCCTTTTACACATAGCAGGAAATCCTATCTCTACCAGCCGAATCCCTCTGAATTTGATGAAGAATTCGTCAAAGAACTCGGTTTCGATGTGGAGCTGACATCAGACAAGAATGTCTTCCTCAAGGCACTCTATCTCAAGTGTTGTATCAATACGATTTATAACTCGATATGTATCTCCAATGGTCCATATATTGAGCAGGCTCTTCAATATTTTTCTCCGGATTTTATCGATAAAGCTGTTTCTGAGCTTCACCAGACTATAGATCATTTAGCACCAGGAATCCTCTCAGAAGAGGAGATACAACAAGAAATAGACTACGTCAAAGAACAGGTTCCACACGCGATACCGAGTTCTGTCCGACAATTTTGGAGGAAAGAAAATGGGAGAGATATAGCCGATTATCAAAATTCGGACATATCACTCCTCTTGGCATGGATACTGCAATATGCTCAAAAAAATAATATCGAAACGCCAACGCTTTTGAATCTTATGGAAGAGATTCTATGAAGAGGAAACAGATATAATTGAGCACATAACGGACCTGATTGAGAACATCTTCATTTATGAGAAAAGAAAAACAGAACTTGGTTTGCTCAGCCAGCTGGTGTAAATGGGCTTAATGAGCCTGATTTTTTCTGGATCAATACGGGGGTTAAATAAATCGGGGTGATAAGTAAAAAATCTTTTTACTTTTCGCCATTTTTCCATATACTCCGACACAACTTGGAAGCTAAACCGGGAACGCTCGGTTTCTTTTTGTTATAATTCTTTAATTTTTTTATTCTCATTTTTTATGCAACACCGTAATATAGCCATCATCGCCCATGTCGATCATGGGAAAACCACTCTCGTGGATGCACTCCTCAAACAGGGGGGGATTTTCAGCGAGCATGAACAGGTTGATACCTGTGTCATGGATAGTAACGATCAGGAAAAAGAGCGCGGGATCACGATCTACGCGAAGAATACTGCGATCGAATACAAGGGAACGAAGATCAATATCGTCGATACTCCAGGGCATGCCGATTTTGGATCGGAAGTAGAACGAGTTCTCCGAATGGTAGACTCTGTGCTCCTCGTCGTCGATGCGTACGAGGGACCGATGCCTCAGACCAAGTTCGTCCTCAAAAAATCTCTCGAACACGGTCTCAAACCGATCGTCGTTATCAATAAGATCGACAAACCAACCGCCAGGCCGAGCGAAGTTATCGACATGCTCTTCGATCTTTTTGTCCAACTCGGAGCGACTGATGAACAACTTGATTTCCACGTAATTTACACAATTGCTCGCGATGGAGTGGCAATCAAAGAACTCACTGATGACAAAAAAGATATCACTCCACTCTTCGATATGATTATCGAAAAAGTTCCCGCTTCAGCAAATGACACAACCAAGCCATTCCGTATGCAGATAGCGAATCTCGCCTATGATAACTATCTTGGTCGTATGGGTATCGGACGTGTGTATGAAGGGAAAGCAAAAATCGGTCAGACCGTGACGATCATCGGAAACGATGGAGCACGTCGAACGGGGAAAGTTACCAAGGTATTCACGACTCTCGGACTCCGCAAGGTGGAGGTACCGGAAGCAGAAGCAGGTGACATCATCACGATTGCTGGTATCCCAGATATCTACGTTGGAGAAACTATCTCGACCGATGCTCAGGCAGAGCCGATGGCACCGATCACGATCGATGAGCCAACCCTCAAGATGGAATTCCTCGTCAATGATTCTCCATTTGCGGGAAGAGAAGGGAAATTCGTCACGTCTCGTAACATCCGCGATCGTCTCGAAAAAGAACTCGAGATGAATGTCGGACTCAAGATCGATTTCGAATACGATGGGAATGGATATATGGTATCCGGACGTGGAGAACTCCACCTTTCTGTCCTCATCGAGACGATGAGACGTGAAGGATTCGAGCTCCAGGTTGGAGCACCGGAGGTTATCTTCCGAGAAGAGAAAGGCAAGAAACTTGAACCAATCGAAAACGTCGTCATCTGGGTACCGGAGAGTTCTTCCGGAACCATCATCGAACGACTCGGGAAACGAAAAGGACTTATGAAAGATATGAAAACAGAAAACGGAATCACATCCATGGAGTTCGAAGTACCGACTCGAGGACTCCTCGGGTTCCGCTCGATCTTCACTATCGATACCAAGGGTGAAGGGATTATGTACAGCTCATTCTCTCATTACGACGAGTACCGAGGACCGATCGAAAAACGAGAAGTCGGATCTATGATCTCAGGTTGTCCCGGGACAGCGATGGCATACTCTCTCTGGAAACTCGAAGAACGCGGACCGATCCTCATCGATCCGACGACTGAGGTTTACGAAGGGATGATTATCGGAGAGCATCTCAAGGGAGGCGATCTCGTCGTCAATCCAACCAAAAACAAACAACTCACCAATATCCGAGCATCCGGTACCGATGAGGCGATCCGTCTCACTCCGATCCGCAAGATGACTCTCGAGGATTGTCTCGATTACATCGGACCCGATGAATACGTCGAAGCAACGCCAAAATCTCTCCGCATCCGCAAGAAGTACCTCACCGAAAATGAGCGAAAACGACACGGAAAGGGTGGATAATCGGTAATACAATAAAAAACAGAAGAAGATTTTATTTCTCGTCTTCTGTTTTTTTGTGCTAATTTTTATTGTATGACTCCACTTCCAATCAATTCATCTCCATCATAGACAACCACGATCTGTCCGGAACTCACCGCCCTCTGGGGTGTCTCGAAAACAATTCTCACCTGACCATTCCCGATATCGATACATTCAACTTCTTGATCCTCCTGCCGATACCGGATCTTGGCGCTTGCGTGGAATGGGAACGCCCAAGGGGTTCCGACCCAGTGCCAGTCGGTGGCGATGAGCTCGGTCGAGTAGAGTTCGAGTTCTGACTCAGTGCCGACCGTGAGGGTGTTGTTTGTGATATCTTTGGCGATGACGAAGAGCGCCGGACCGCCACCGATCTCGATGCCCTTGCGTTGTCCGATGGTATAACTCCATGCTCATTCGTGCTGTCAGAGGATGTTCCCTCGGGTATCGATAATATCCCCCGGTTTCTTTTCGAGACGTTTTTCGAGGAATTCTTTCATCGAGACTTTGCCGATGAAACAGAGTCCCTGACTATCCTTCCGGTTGGCATTCGGGAGGCCTGCCTGTTTGGCGATCGCACGGACCTCGGATTTGTGGAGATGTCCGATCGGAAAGAGGGCATGTGCAAGCTGAAATTGACTCAGACGTGACAGGAAGTACGATTGATCCTTGAGTGGATCAGCTCATTTGAGGAGATGAAATCCTTTATTCTCAATGATCTGTGCGTAGTGTCCAGTGGCGATTTTGTCGAATCCGTACTCTCGGGCTTCCTCGAGGAAACAATCGAATTTGACGAGATTGTTGCAGAGGATATCGGGATTGGGTGTGAGTCACTGGCGGTATCATTCGTAGATGTACTCGACGATCCGTTTCTCGTATTCTTCGCGGAAATCAAATGTATGAAAGGGGAGTCCGAGATATTCGGCAACCCCTCGAGCTTCTTCCATATCGACGAGAGTCGGACAGTCGGCGGTATCGGAGATATAGTTGATCATGAATCCGCATTCCACCTCATGCCCCGCCTCCCGGAGGAGGTAGGCGACGACGGCAGAATCGACTCCGCCCGAGAGCCCGACCAAGATTTTCATATTTTTTTATTTTATTTCTAGGTGTCATTCAGTATTTTCATGGATCTTTTCGATGAAGTATTCTTCGAGGGGTTTGTCGAGATCATGGACGGATCCGTCGGCGACGATGTATCCTTGGTGGATGATGGCGAACCGGTCACAAATGGACTCGACGTCGGAGAGGATGTGAGTGTTGAAGAAAATAGTCGTCCCTTGTTTCTTGAGATCGAGTATGAGGTCTTTGACCATCTTGCGACCGATTGGATCGAGTCCGCTCATCGGCTCGTCGAGGAAGACAACCGATGGAGTGTTGATGATGGCTTGTGCGAGTCCGATGCGTTGGAGCATCCCTTTGGAGTACTTGGCGAGGAGTCGATCTCCGGCGGTATCGAGTCCGACTTTGTGGAGGAGTTCTTCGATTTTGGCTTCGAGATCCACTTCTGTGATATCGAAAAATTTCCCGTTAAATCGCAGGAATTCTCGTCCAGTGAGATACTTGTAGAGGTAGGTATTTTCGGGCATGAATCCGATTCGGGATCGAGTTTCTGTTGAGAGGGTCGTATCTCCGAGGATCTCAACGGTTCCGCTATCGGGTTTAATAAGTCCGAGAATCGCCTTCATAGTCGTGGTTTTTCCAGCACCATTGGGTCCAAGGAAGCCAAAAACTTCGCCCTCTCCGATGGTGAGATTCACATCGAACAGGATCTGACGATCATCAAGGAATTTATCGAGATTCCGAATGGAAACAGCTGGGGTTTGAGATTTTTTTGGTGCCATAAATTATATAATTAAGATTATATTTTCCCTCTCCACTCGTGGAGAGAATGAGGGTGCGGTTTTATACGGGGAGTTTCATATTTTCCTTATTCGGATCATTTCTCCCGAGGAGTTCTTCATAGTCTTCGAATATAGACGCATTTGCTTGACTATTTTCAACGTAGACAGTTCGGAGGAGCTCCTGTTTTCGTTCTCGGTAGTAGATATATCCTCCGAGGGTAATGAATATGGAGCCGATACATTCGAAAACAATCCCTCTTCCGATGGTGATATTTTGATAAAAGAGGACGAATCCTCGAACGGAATTAAAAATCACGAATGTAAGGAGGAGAATGGTGATTCCTGAGAAAATAATCATCGTATGATCGGAGAAAGGGAAATGTACGCGGGTTTTCATTTTTTCTTTTTCCCGATCTGAGAGGAGGAGGAAAAAGAGAAATGCGAGAAGCGCGAGAATAATATATCCAACATATCCGGTATGGAGACTGAAGGCATTCCCTCGCACAGCATTGTCTACTATAGAGAACCAATTCGCAAAGAGTGAAAAAAAAGAAATAATAAGCCCTATTCCAATGACTCTCGAAGCACGAGAAAGATGAAGGAAATTGAAGCTCAATCGGTTAAAAACCATATGAATTTTGTTTTTCAATTTCCGATTTTTTGAATTTGATATATAATCCATAAAAAGATGGTAAAAAATAACTTTTTTATACCGCCTATTTATAGTAAAATTTGATTTTTTGTAAAGTTAAAATTATATTATCTTTCCACTTGTTGTTATGAAAAAAAGATCTCTGAAAGAAAATTCCGTAGCTATTCTTTTTATTTTGATACGAGATTTCTTTGTTTCCCTTTTCTTGAGTTTCGTACTTTTCATCAAAGTTATTATCGGACGCAAGGCTCCACCGCTCAGAGAAAATCGGTTTCTCGATAGTATGAATTTTATTTTTCATATCGGTCCTAAAAGTTTCTGGCGAACCCCTTCTGGAGTGAAGATTGGACGAAGTGTTGCCACTCTCCTTCATTATATATTCAAAAAAGATGAGGTATTTGTAGAGAAAAAGAAAGGACTGGGGAAAGGTTGATTCACACTTATCGAGATGCTTCTTTCTATTACGCTTTTTTCTATCATCATTATTATGGCATTCGATGTGATGAGCAATATCGGTATCCTCCGGACGAAACTTTCAAGCAAACTTGATATGAATTCCGAACTCTATACGGCAGTTGAGAAGCTTACTGGACTTATCAAGGACGGAGGGGATATTGATTATGAAGAATATTGGAATCGTCTCGCCGTTGGTACAACCACCGCTTCTGGACACTATGATGTATTTTCCGGATATGGGAATTATGGACTTGGAGCGAATTTTGCGACCAATAATTACGGGGATGGACCGTACTATTGCCGGAGTGGAAATGGTGCATCTATGGGGACAGGGGGTTGTCTTTCAACGACTTACAATACATATGGCGTATCAGTCCTCTGACAACCACAACGTTATGGGCAGTATGCTCCACAATTTGTTGACTATAATTCGAATGCCTCTGCGGATGGATGAATCCTTGGAGATGAAAATGGAGATGGAAATCTCCGGTGAGATGACGATGATGAAACTCTCGGGGTTGGACCAAGTGCTTTTACAGGAGGCATAGGACTCAAGGAGCTGTATCTTATAAAAAAAGGAATCCAAACAGAACGAGCATTTTTCCGATGGACACTCAAACCTGATCCATATGCACCACCGAGTACCGTCTGTACCCTCTCTGGACCAGCTATGGGGAGCGGATGTCTCGGTAATATTCAGATACTCAAACTCGTCGGTCGAGATCTCGGAATGAGCCACACAGGCAGTTCTTATAGTACCGGTCAGTATGATGGGGTTATTGATACCTGGGAATGTCGTGAGGATTTTGCCTGCTATGGTTCCAATAATCTCCCAAATGGATCCGCTGGAGAATGGGTCGATATCTTCCCAGATTATATTAACGTCCAGAATATTGATTTTTATCCGTATCCCGACAAAGATTTCCGACTCGCTTGGAAAGAGGATAATGCATCCACGGTCATTAATCCTTATGTGCGAATGAATATCACCCTCGGACTTTCCTGGCAGAAACGGAGACAGATCAAATGACCATCCGGAGAGGTCTCGATCACCACCACTATTAATCTTTCTCGTTAATTACCTTCTCAGTCTATGAAAAATATCATCCTCGCTCGCAAAGGTTCCGCCCTCATGATTAGCATGTTTATAACCGTTATCATACTCATCATTGCTATCTATTTGCTCGATAAGATTGTCCCCTATTCTCGTGATATCAAAGGGATAGAGAATGGAAATATCGCCTACTATCGGGCAACAACTGCCGTCAATGAGGCACTTCTCGCCATGTCCGGCTCTAATCCCGGATACCAGACGGGTGCGACGACCGTGACAAATGGTTCTGGATATGTACTGAAAGTAACTGCCATAGGCCCAAAAATACCACAGCCTGGACAGGGGACAAGCGAATACAATCGTGACTGGAATAAAATCGGACTCGGAAGTCCTGTGCAACTCATATTACCACTAGCATGAGCCAGTGGAGTGAATTGGGTAAGCGCAAATACTTTTTTTATTTTCCGGGTTCCAGATCTGAATAAAGATGGGAATAATACTGATCAAACCCTCTCCGGAACAACTACGCCGATAATTAACTGGATACTTTCTCGTGATGGAGAGGTTCTTATCGCTAGTGGGAGCCAGATTACTGCAACCCAGATAAATTGAGCCGCAACACAAATAAAATTTGATATATCATCTTCCAATAAGGACGGAATGACCCTCTCCGGAACAACCGATAACTTCAGTACATTCTATGCGAATAAGTGTAATATAGTACAGTGTACCCTTAAGCTTTCTGTTATTAATCCACTCAGTCTTCAGACAACCTGACAAATGATTCCGTATCTTGAATATCAGGCAAATTTTGACACATCAATACCTCTCCAGTTTGCGACTATCAATGCCGAGGGGTATGCTGCAGGATTTCGTCAAAACATTACCCGATATGTACAACAACTTACGACCAATGAAGCGATGGATTTTACTGTATTTCAATAAACTTTTTCATGAAACAATTCATCATAACTCCAAATGATGCCAATCAGCGTCTGGATAAATTCCTCAAAAAACTTTTCCCCAATGCAGCTCTGAGTCTCATCTACAAGATGAATCGCAAGAATCAGGTTAAGGTCAATCGTCGCCGAGAGGATAATGAATACAAAATCCAAGAGTGAGATAGTATCGAAATTTTCATAAAAGATGAAGAGTACGAAATACTCACTGCCAACAAAGTACTAGCACCCCTAAAAGGTACCGGTACTGAAGGGAGATGACTCGATCCAAAGAATATCGTCTATGAGGATGGAGATATTCTCATAATGAACAAAGCTCCAGGAGTGATCGTCCATCCGGGAGATTTTAAGACGACGAATCTCTCTCTTATCGCGCAAGTGCAGGATTATCTCGGGGCCAAACTCACCTCGCTTACTTTCAAGCCCTCCCTGATTCATCGGATCGACAAGGATACCTCGGGTATCGTCATGATCGCCAAGACCAAACCCTCGCTCGATGTGATGCTCGCTTCTCTCCAGTCGAACAAAATCGAGAAAGTCTACCTCGCCATCTGCCTCGGGACACCCACCCAGATGTCCGGAACTATCCGCAAGAAGCTCCA
>Ga0310040_1000771_pt1 | contig 26988 bp, 15 predicted proteins | sample EPASupsiteHSE623_FD_200237 | JGI IMG/M metagenome (GOLD analysis project Ga0310040, IMG submission 200237) | Bioremediated contaminated groundwater from EPA Superfund site, New Mexico - Sample HSE6-23 (v2) (version 2) | ecosystem: Environmental > Aquatic > Deep subsurface > Groundwater >... | reverse complement strand
ATCCCTGTTTATCGGCCCTTGTTTCCCATTCCGTCTCATCTTCAACCGGGTCCCGGTCCTGGTCGTCTCTTGCTCCAAGTCCCCACAGCGTAAAATTTCCTGCATTTTTTGTGGGAAAATTCAGCTTAAAGGCGAAATCCTGATAGCCAATATCCCCTGCCTCTTCCGGGATCATTGATCCGAGTAATGCATAGGTTGAATAACGGTAATTAAAAAGGTATGACGATCCTCCTCCTTTTTTGAAGGGCCCCTCCGATGAAAAATCAATGCCGGTCACCCCCGCCTGAAAGGTATGCTCATGGGTTTCATTGTTGCCGGTTCTCATCCGGATATCGAACACTCCTGAAAGCGCGTTACCATATTCAGCCGGAAAAGCGCCGGTATAAAAATCGGAATTGGCCAGCATCTGGCTCGACAAAGCGGTGATGCCTCCTGCACCAAACGCGATGACGTTCGCAAAGTGAGTGGGATTTGAAATTTCGACGCCCTCCATTTTCCAAAGCAGGTTGCGCGGTGAATTTCCCCGGATCACAATCCCGTTGTTTCCAATTTCGGAAGCGACCCCGGCAAAAGAGCCGGCAAGCCGGGCCGGATCATCATACCCGCCGGCATAGCGGTTCGCTTCCTCCACGCTTAACTGCCTTGCGCTGATCGTTGCCATAGGATTCATTGGTTGCTCTTTCGATGTCCGGGCGGTAACCTGCACCTCCTCGAGTTGTTCCGCCACCTCCGTCATCGATGCATTTAATACAACTTCCTTTCCCGATCCAACCAGGATCTCGCGGAACAGGTAATTTTCGTACCCCATAAAGCCGACAAGGATGTTATACCGGCCCGGCTTAATCTGCCATAGTCTGAATCGGCCGTTTTCATCCGTAATTGTTCCTAACCGGGGTTCCGAATCCATAACAACAACACTTGCGCCGGGCAGGGGAGCCTGGGTAACCGCATCAACTACCTGACCTTTAATAACCTGTCCTCCAGGCTGCGCCCGACAAGGAAGCTGTGCGGCAAAAAGGAAGAAAATAAAAAAAAGTTTTCTGATCATGGTTTACTTGTTTTACTGATGGCTTTAATTTCACTTGGCAAAGTTCAAATTATGACCTATTTTTGGCAATACTGAAAAATCAGTATTATGACAGATAAACCGGATGCTAATCATTGGTATGAAGTAAAACCTGACCCTATGCAGATGGATTATTCCATTCTTGATCGTCACATTCAGTTTCTTGAATCGATCAAATCCGTGCACAACAGCGCCATTTCCATTTTCGACCTGGCACGCAGGCAGCACGTCTATCTTTCATCGACCTTTGAAACCTTGCTTGGGTGGGACCTGGAACAAGCAGGGAAACCCGGCCATGCTTATATTGACAGCCGCCTTCATCCGGACGATCTGGAACACTTAAACCGCAGTTCTTCCTTCTTCTTCAGTCTGATCCTCAAAATCAAAAAGGATGATCCGAAGAATATCGAACAGTACAAATTCATTATGGACTACCGGACAAAAGGGAAGGACGGCCAATATATACGGGTAATTGAGCAGCATAAGATCCTGGAACTGGATCAGAACAACGATCTTTGGCTTTCACTGGGTATCATGGATCTTTCGCCTGATCAGGATCTTCAGACTTTGTGCCGGTACCGGATGGTAAACGTGAAAACCGGCGAGGTATATCATTTCCCAAAAGGAGACCCCGAATCGATTTTAAGCCTTCGCGAACAGGAAGTCCTGCAGCTCCTTGCCAAAGGGTTGATCAGCAAGCAAATCGCCGATCAGCTTTTTATTTCAGTCAACACCGTCAATACCCACCGCCAGAATATTATCGGGAAACTGAACGTCAGCAACACGGCCGGGGCCATTCAGTATGCACTAAACATCGGCCTCATTTAAACCCTGATGTCCGTGTTGGTTTTTGACAGTCCGCAACTGGTTCCCTGTATTTAGCTATATTCGGAAAGCGTCAGGCTGCGGCAGCCTTTAAAAAATCATTTCGTCCGGCGTTGCCCGACCATGACAAATTCAACAGATCTGTTGTATCTTTGATCTTTTTACAAAGACAAACTATGCGCATTCATTTTATAGCCATTGGCGGAAGCGCCATGCACAATCTGGCCATTGCCCTTCATAAAAAAGGGTACCTGGTTACCGGAAGTGATGACGAAATTTTTGAGCCATCGAAAAGCCGTCTTGCCCGATACGGACTTCTTCCCCAACACGGCGGATGGCATCCTGAAAATCTTTCAACCGGGCTTGATGCGGTCATCCTGGGAATGCACGCCCAGGTTGATAACCCGGAACTGGCCCGGGCGAAAGAACTGGGACTCAGAATTTATTCTTACCCGGAATACCTGTTCGGGCAGACAAAAAATAAGACACGGGTGGTCATTGGCGGTTCACATGGCAAGACCACCATTACTTCGATGGTGATGCATGTTCTGAAGACCAGTCATGTCGATTTCGATTACATGGTTGGTGCCAATCTGAGCGGCTTTGAAACCATGGTTTCCCTGAAAGAAGACACCCGGATTGCTGTTTTTGAAGGAGATGAATACCTTTCTTCGCCAATCGACCGCAGACCAAAATTTCACCTGTATCAGCCTCATATTGCCTTATTGAGCGGAATTGCCTGGGACCATATCAACGTATTCCCCACCTTTGAAAATTACATGGACCAATTCCGGATCTTTGCGGATAAAATCGAAGAAAAAGGCTCACTGATTTGGTATGAGGGCGACGATAATCTGCAGAAAATAGCTGCCGGCCTCCGTCCGGATATAGAGGCTATCCCATACCGGGAGCACGACGCAAGTGTTGAGGACGGGATCACTTATCTGAAATATGGAGAACGGAATATTCGCCTTCAGGTGTTCGGCGATCATAACCTGCAGAATATTGCGGGAGCCCGTTTAGTCTGTCAGAAAATTGGCTTGACGGACGAACAGTTCTACCAGGCCATCGGCAGTTTTGAGGGAGCTGCAAAACGGCTGGAAGTCCTTTCAGAAAATGATCAGTGTACTGTTTTTTACGATTTCGCCCATTCACCCTCCAAACTAAAGGCAACAACAGCGGCAGTGAAAAAACAATTTCCTCAGCGCAGGCTGGTTGCCGTCATGGAGCTGCATACCTACAGTTCGCTGAAAAAAGAGTTTCTGCCTCAATATGAAGGGACCATGGACCAGGCGGACGAAGCTTTTGTGTTCTTCAACCCGGAAGTGATCGAACACAAACGCCTGGCGCCTGTTTCGAAGGAAGATGTCGCACGGGCCTTTGGGAAAGCCGGGCTGCAGGTGTTTACCGATCCTGCTGAGTTGTTCGGACTGCTTTTGAAAGAAAACTGGGCCGATCAGAACCTGTTGATCATGACGTCAGGGAATTTTTCAGGAATCGATCTGAAGGAGCTGTCAAAAACGATCACCGGCAATCCGGTTCGGTTCAGTAGCGAACGCTGGTATTCCAATCCCTCGCATCGTATAACTTAATGTTCAGGTTCAAAATCACATACCGTTTATTTCTGATCACCGGACTGCTGATGATCACCGTGCCATCGCAGGCCGGTCAATTCATGTATTCAGCCCTTTCTGACAGCATCCGGACGATCGTTCGGCTTCGGACGCATTTGCTTGTCAGCAGGCATGATTTCTCTTCCGAAGAACTCGACAGCCTGGTTAACCGCAATATTCCGCTGGCATTTTATGAGCAGGATTTTACCGGCAAAGAATACCTGCCGTGGCTTCAAAAGCTGTCGGCCCGGCAAAGTCAAATACCGGTTTTGACACGCTCAGATCAGGTAAAAACACTCGCCGGACCTTTGGTTTTAATCAGGAACAATGATCTGGACCAGGTGCCGTTATCTTCAGCCATAGGCGACAGTCTGTTTACCGATTCATTATTTACCTTTCGGGAACTGCTGCATACTGATCCTGCCGGACATCCCGATCTGCAGCTATTTTACCGAATCTGGCTGCAATCGGGAAAAGTACCTAATCTGATCCCGGTAACAAGATCCAATTTCAGGGAAATGGCCCGCATTACTGAACTGCTGAATGCCACGCAAAAAATCTTCGGGGTCGTGCGGTCAGAGAAAGACCTGTTGTTACATGTTTCCTGGAAAGGGTACCCCCATTCCAAAACCAACGGCTATTTTTGCTTCCCGCTTCTGCCGGACAAACCTTTGCCTTTTGTTCCCTATAAACCAGGATACCGGTTCTCTCCCGATATTATCTATGATTCGCCGGGAAACAGGGGATTCTGGAAAGAATTCAGGGCATTGAGCCTCAGCAGTGATTTCGAACTCACCGACCACTTCGTGTTTGGCAAGCGGATCATGAACCTGCAACGGAAAAATGACACGGAGATCATCAGGAATGGAGTGAAACTGATCCATGATGAAAACCGGGGGAGTTGCGCATTATTTCCGGGACGGGCCTATCTTGACGCGGGAACACAGAGCATCGGCACACTGAAACCCAATTTTACGGTTACAGCCTGGATCAAGCCCGCGCAACTCGGCGATAACAACAGCATCCTTGGAAAGGGAACCTATTTTGTGCTGAAACTGCACAACGGTTTGCTGACCTACACCATGCAGGGGATCAAGGATTATATTTCCCCTCATTCCCGGGTCCCGGTCAACCGGTGGACTTTTATTTCACTGGTTCATTCGGCCTATGAAAACAGGATCCGTTTCTATATCAATGGGAAGCTCACCGACCAGATCGACCTGATCTCCGCCTACACGCCGTCGGATCATACCCTGCTTATCGGAAGCAATTTGTGGGAGGAATTTTTCGTGGGTGCTATCAGCGAGATCAAAATCTGGCAGAGAGAACTGAATGAAGATGAAGTTCACGGGCAATATCTGGATTCACTCAACGGACACAAAAAGTCGCTGTCATCGCTGTTCCTATGGGCGCTGATCCCGGTATGCATCTTGCTGGCAGGCATCCTGGCTTGGAAAGGGAACCGGCTTTTCAGAAGGAAGAAATCCGCAGATCCTGCGCCGGTGCCCGATCATGATCATCTGACTGCCTCTGCCTGCGAAAAGATCCTTTGCTTTGGCGGCCTGCGCGTAATTAATCAGGACGATATCGATATTAGCCGGAAGTTTTCTCCCAAGCTGAAACAACTTTTCGTCCTGATCTTCCTGTACAGCATGAATGGACAAAAAGGGATCACAACCAAAAAACTTTCTGAAATATTATGGCCGGGAATGAGCCCCCAGCATGCAAAAAATACCCGCGGAACCAACATTCAAAACCTAAAATCCATATTGGCGTCGAGCACATGCATCAAGCTGGTATTTCGTGATAAACTTTGGTTCCTGGAACTGGATCAATCCTGTTACTGCGATTATGCGGATGCACTGGAGCGAACGGAATGGCTGGAAAAACTTCCGGAAAATGCCGCTGTTCCCATTGAAGAACTAAAGATTTTACTGAAAATATTGAGTAACGGCACCCTGTTCCCGAATATGAGTGAGTCGTGGCTCGATCCCTACGTCAGCAGGACAAGCGACCGGATTGTCGAACTGGGATTAAGCTTCCTTGACCGCCTCGATGAGATCAAACATGCCGCCCTGGTTTATGAGTTGGCTGACGTGCTCAGCATTCATGACCCGCTTAATGAACCGGCGCTGAACAAGAAACTCAGTCTGCTCACTCTCCAGGGCAAGCTAAGCCTCGCCCATACGGTCTATGATCATTTCGCCCGGCTGTACCAGGAGCTCTACCAGGAACCCTATCCCCACGACTTCCGGAGTATCACTTCCGGCACTGAGTCATAACCGTTCTAAGCTCGCCTCATCCCTCTTTTCCTGTCTTGTGTCTTGATACTTGTGTCTGTAAATTTTGTTTTACCGGAATTTTACTCACTACTCGTGACTCGCTACTCACGACTTTCTTCGCATGTTACCCCTTTCATTACCCCTCCTGTTACACGCCATCGCCTTTCTTTGTATCAGACAATTTCATAAATTGACTCAATAACTAAATCTTATAAATTCACATGAGTGAGAAAATAAACAACCGGCGCGACTTTCTGAAGAAATCGCTCGCCGCAGCAGCCGGAATCACGATTATTCCGAGGTATGTTATGGGAGGCAACGGATTCCTCGCCCCCAGCGACCAGTTAACCAAAGCCATTATCGGGGTCGGGGGAATGGGTCAGGGGCACATTACCTATGAAGGAACCCGCCTGCTGGCCATCTGTGATGTCGATAAAAATCACCTGAATTCAACTTTGGAGAAGGTCGGTGCCGACGTGAAAGGCTATTCCGATTTCAGGGAAGTGCTTCTCCGCCCGGACATTGACATCGTGCATATCGCTACCCCTCCTCACTGGCACGGTATCATGTCGGTCATGGCCGCCCAGGCAGGCAAGGATGTATGGTGTGAGAAACCCATGACCCGAACCATCGGCGAAGGCAAACGCGTGGTGGAAGCGATCAATGCAACCGGCCGCATGTTCCGCCTCAATACCTGGTTCCGCTTCAAGGATAACTTCTATGGTTTGGGAACAACGGTTAAGCCGCTCAAAAAAGCCGTCCAAAGCGGAGCACTGGGATGGCCGCTCAAGGTAACTATTAGCGGAGTAACCGGCTTCAACTGGAAATTTTACTGGGTAGGAAAAACCAACCTGCAACCGGAACCCGTTCCTGCCGAACTCGACTACAACATGTGGCTCGGACCGGCTCCCGAAAAACCCTACAATAAACACCGGGTACACCAGACCTTCCGCGGATACTGGGATTATGACGGCGGTGGACTCGGCGACATGGGTCAGCATTACATCGACCCGGTCCAGTATATTCTGGACAAAGACAATACCAGTCCGGTGAAAGTTGAAATTGACGCTCCCCAGCAGCATTACGACGCCATCGGCACCTGGCGGAAGATCACCTACACCTATGCCGACGGATGCCAAATCATCCTCGATGGTGAAAACAAAGATCAAAACGCGGCATACATTGAAGGTCCAAAAGGAAAAATTTTCAATGGATTCCGGTCTGACATACCCGGGCTCCAGGAACTGATCGCTTCTCTTCCCGATCCCGAACCACGGATCACCACCTTCAGCGAATCGGTCCGTAGCCGGAAAAAATTTGCCTTGAATGAGGAAAACGGACACCGCTCGGCAACGATCGTCAACATGGGTGTCATCGCCTTACGGCTGGGACGCAACCTGGAATTTGATCCGGATAAACAGGAATTTATCAACGACGATGAAGCCAACAAGCTGATCAACCAGCCTATGCGCGGCGAATGGAAAATATAGAACAGTATCAAGTATCAAGTATCAAGTATCAAGACACAAGACAAGAATAAAATGAAACGACAAATACAATATATCTTTAGTGTTCTGCTGGCGATGATCCTGGTTGTACCGGGTTTTGCGCAGGATAAACGAACACTCGATACGAAAGTGGCCGACATCCTGGCCCAGTTCCCGGCTTCGGCCGCCGGACATACCGACCGCCTCATGGGCGAGATGGTCGAACTCGGACCGGAGGGCCTGGCCAAATTCTTCAGTCTGATTGTTCCTGCCGGAACCGGCGACGACAGCCAGGCCCGCTATGCCTTGTCATCACTGAGCCGCTATGCAGGCGCCCCGGCTCGTGAAGAAGCCCGCAAACTTGCAGAAACTTCCTTTCTGACGGCTTTAAATCAGGCATCCGACAAAGAAGTGAAGGCCTACTACATCCGAGAACTGATGTTCTGCGGACAGTCACCCACAGTGGCTGCTCTGGCAAAATACCTGGAAACGCCGGCATTATCTTCCCCTGCTGTTGCTACCCTGACCACCATCGGGACGGACGAAGCCGCAACTGCAATCTTTAACAGCCTGAAAAATCAGTCAGGTGATCTGCAAATTGAATTCATCAAAGCGCTTGGAACGTTAAAATATAAACCAGCCGAAGCCCATCTGATCGCTGCTTACGAAAAGGCGAACACCAGCGAACAGTTGCAGATTCTGACCGCACTGGCCGGAATTGGAGGCCCCGCTTCGGCAAAACAATTCAAACAGGCAGCACAAAAAGCCGGCTATGCTGCCGACCCGACTGAAACAATAGTTTCTTATTTTGACTATGCCCGGCAACTGGCCAAAAACGGCGAAACGAAGCTTAGCAATTCACTGGCATCTGCAGCCATGAAAAACTGCACAAGAAAGGAGCAACTCCACTTCAGGTCAGCAGCCCTGGAGATCCTTCATACCAACCAGGGAGAGGCTTCAACCCCATTGCTTCTCAAAGAGCTGAAAAATTCAGACAAAGCATACCGGAACGCTGTTTTACGGATTGCAGGGAATAACCTGAACTCGAAGGAATCGGATCAGTGGGTAAGTATGTTCAGTAAGGTCCCATCCGAAACGCAGGCTGAACTGCTCTTCTTCCTGGCACCACGTCAGGAGGAGAACATCCTTTCGGAACTGATACTGCCATCGCTGAAATCGACTAACGCAGCCGTGCGTCAGCAAGCCATTCAGGCGTTGGTGATCAATCAAAAAACGGTGGCGATCCCCACCCTGCTCGACCAACTGAAACAGGTAAAGGCCGAAGCAGACTACCCGGTACTGGAAGAAGCCCTGCTCACAGCCTGCTCCGTGAGCGAATGTGGTCAGTTAGCCGCCGAACTGAATGAAATGAACGATGCAGGCAAAACCGTACTGGTCCATGTTCTTGCTGATCGCCAGGCTACCGCGAGCTTTGGCATGATCGAAAACCTTTGTACATCCGAAAATGCGGAGCTTCGTTTGGCCGCCTATACAGCGCTAAGCAGCACCGCACAACCGGAAAACCTCGGCACACTGATCACGCTTCTGGAGAAATCTCCGGGCCAGGCAGAAACCGAAGCCGCGCAAAGGGCGATTATCAATCTTTATGAAGCAAAAGATCAACCTGAATCAGCCGTCATTCTGGATGCACTGGCATCGGGAACACAAAGAGCCAGGCTGATCCCGGTATTGCCCTACCTGAACGACCGGAATGCGCTGAAAAGCGTCACAAGCCTGATGAAGAGCGGAACAGGAGCAGAAAAGGAAGCCGCCTTTAAAGCGCTGACCAACTGGAGTGGTAGTGCCGCATTACCTTCCTTATATGCTATTTTCAGCAACAATGATTCTTTCCGGGCTGCTGCGCTTAATGCTTACCTGAAACAGGTGAGTCAGGCCGGCATTCCCGACGATCAAAAACTGCTGTGGCTCGACAAGATCATGAATCAATGCACCACAGCCGGGGAAAAGAATCAGGTCATTTCTGCTGCAGGATCGGTTAAGACTTTCCTTTCACTGGTATTTGTATCCAACTACATGAACCAGGAGGAACTGAGTGCCGCTGCCGCTCAGGCAACCATGAAAATTGCACTGCCTGCTTCGGGAGAGAAGAATGGCCTTACCGGACAATTTGTGCGGGAAGCCCTGCAAAAAGCCAAAGAAAAGATCACCGGCGACGACAGCCAGTATTATAAGATCGACATTCAGGAATACCTGGATAAAATGCCTGCCGAAACCGGTTACGTGTCCATCTTCAACGGCAAGGACCTGAACGGATGGCAGGGACTGGTAAAAAACCCGATCGAACGGGCGAAAATGTCGCCCAAAGCACTTGATAAAGACCAGGCGGCAGCAAACAAGCGGATGCTTGAAAACTGGGCAGTAAAAGACGGGTCCATCGTTTTTAACGGCAACGGCGATAATCTGTGTACAGTAAAAAGCTACAAGGATTTCGATCTGATCGTCGACTGGAGGATCACGAAAAACGGCGACAGCGGAATTTACCTCCGCGGCACACCCCAGGTCCAGATCTGGGACACCGCCCGTGTGGATGTTGGGGCCCAGGTCGGTTCAGGCGGCTTGTACAACAACACAAAAAATCCGTCCAAACCGCTGGTCCTGGCCGACAATGCCATTGGCGACTGGAATACGTTCCGGATCCGGATGGTCGACCAGCGGGTAACGGTTTACCTCAACGGACAACTTGTTGTGGACAACGTGATCCTGGAAAACTATTGGGACCGCAGTATTCCGATTTTCAGTGAAGAAGCGATCGAACTGCAGGCTCATGGTACGGACCTGGCATTCCGCAATATTTATGTCCGCGAGATCAATGCCGACACCTCCAACCTGATTGAAGAAGAAAAAGCAGCAGGATTTACTTCCCTTTTTAACGGCAGAGACCTTGACCTCTGGATCGGCAACAAAACCGACTACGTGCCCGAAGACGGCGTTATCGGAGTATACCCGACCCAGGGAGGCCACGGGAACCTTTATACTGCAAAAGAATATTCTAATTTTATCTTACGCTTTGAATTTCAGCTTACCCCGGGAGCCAACAATGGACTGGGCATTCATGCCCCGCTGGAAGGTGACGCCGCCTACGCAGGAAAAGAGCTGCAAATCCTGGACAATGAAGCCCCCATCTATGCCAAACTGCAGCCTTATCAGTATCACGGTTCGGTATACGGGATCATCCCGGCCAAACGGGGATTCCAGAAACCGGTCGGACAATGGAACACGCAGGAAGTTGTCGTGAACGGCGACCATTTCAAAGTGACCCTGAACGGCGAAGTGATCCTCGACGGCAATGTGAAGGAAGCCACCAAAAACGGCACGCCCGACCATAAGGATCACCCCGGACTGGAACGGCACACGGGCCATATCGGCTTCCTCGGACATGGCTCGGAACTGAAATTCCGCAACCTCCGTATTAAGGAACTGAAATAAAACGAAAGCACCCTTGTTGTCCCGGGAACATAAAATAAACTGATTTTTCCCAAGGATTACATCAATCCATATCAAGCCTCCGGCGAAATGCCGGGGGCTTTTTTGTTTGCTCTTCTTTTAATTCTTTTTACGAAAATAACTTCCATCGTGGCTTTGCTAAACTTAACCCATTTTACCTGATCCCATTGGAAAATCTGGCACGTCTCCGATTTGGATTCACCGGAAAATAAACGCGTATTACAATTCACAATTAAATCATAAAATTACCTACCATAGGTATCAAAATCTCATACCCCATTGTCCGATATTTGTAGTTTTTCATAAACTTCGTCATGTTATTAAATATTTTATATTATTTCAAACCAATTGTATTAAAATTTTTATTTATTTCGTTTTATTTCTAAAAATTGTTATTTTTGCATTCGAAAGAATGGAATAATTGCCCGTTTTTTCAGATTTCTCTTATAACCAAAACTATACCGTATGAAAAAAAACTACTGTTCTCCCGACCGTGGAGGTCAATCAAACTTTTCAGGCTATATGCGCAGTACCGATTTTGCAGAGGTGCTTACTGCTGCCCAAAGGAAAGACCTGCCAATCAGTTTTAATCCGTATTTATAAGTACTGAAAATATGAAGAATAAGAGAGTACTTTCCCCCACAGGGGAATTAACAGCCGGATTAATCTTTTTTTTCTTTTCGGTTTTTTTCCCGGCCTGTTCTGACAAAACCGAAGAAGTTAATCCCTACAACCACCCGCACAATCCCTCTTCTCCGGTCGTTGTAACCGGTATCGGTCCAACCAAAGGAGGCCTGGGGACCAAGGTCGTCGTGAGTGGCGAGAATTTTGGAAATGATACTTCAAAAGTAGATCTCTACTTTAATAGTCGTAAAGCCATGGTCATGAAGGTCCAGGATAACGCGATTTATGCAATGGTTCCCAAGCAACCGGGTCAATATTCGACCGTGAAGGTTGTCGTAGATGGCAAAGAAGGCGTTCTTAATGATTTCCAGTTCCGTTATTATATCGAGGCAGTGGTGACGACCGTTGCCGGTACCTGGAATAAATCAACCAATCCGCCTAAAGACGGGCCGGCCCTTGAGGCTACATTTTATCGTCCTGCCAAGATCGCAGTTGATGACGTCGGGAACGTGCTGGTCACTGATGATCAGTCCGGTGCCAGGATCCGGTTAATCTCGACTCAGGAGAACAAAATGACAACCGTCCTGAACATGGTAGTGCCATGGAGCAGTACTTTTAATGAACAGTTCAGCCATTTTTATGTCATGGAGAGGAACGCGGCACAACGGCCTGTTCTCTTCTACAGTCTCAGTAAGTCGAGCAACTACATGGAATCTGACATCTACTACGACCAGAAGGATGCGGGCGGAAACTATATATTCGGTTCGTATGTCGCGTGCGCCCTCGCGGCCGATGACAAGTATATTTATATGATGACTCAAAGCGGAGAACGCTTTGTCAGGGTACATCAGCAAACCAAAACGGTGGAACTGATCGGTCAGAATATCCCTACGGGTACTTATTCACACATGGTCTATAATCCGAAGGACCGCAAAATGTATTTATCGCTTGAAGCATCAGGCCGTATCATGCGCTTTGATCCAAACTATACCCCTTCCGGACGGACCAGCCCCTGGATTACCTGGGATGATATGGAATGGGTGATTGGTACCGGAGTCGTTTCAAGTACTTCAAAAGAAGGGAACGGAAAGGAAGCCCAGTTGGGTACCCTGTGTGGTTTAGGAGCAGACCAGGAGGGCAATATCTACATCTGCGATCAAAAGTTCCATTGCGTATGGAAAGTAGACCAGTTACTGAATTGTACTGTGTTTGCCGGACCGCCTGCAGGATCCGCTGTACCGGGCTACAGGGATGGCAAACCGGAAGAAGCGCTGTTCAACAGACCGTATGATATTACCGCGACCTACGACGGTCTCATCTATGTCGCCGATACGTATAATTATGTGGTACGCTGTATTTCCATTCAGTAGAATTATACCCAACCATCATTAAAAAGAGCTAAAGTCGGCAAGCAGGTTGCTCAACGCTTTTGCAGGAACAACCTGTTTTATGATGCACGCTCAAAAAAAGACTTCAGATTAATTTATTCTCATTGACCGGGTTTGTGCCTGCTCATGTCTCGCAAAGGGTCTTGAGGAGCAGATACCATCTCCGGTTTCATGAGAGAACAGTAAGAAAAATAACGATTCACATGAAAAAAAGTACCATCATAACGCTTGTTATATTCATGTTGATCTGTGCTTCCACTTTCGCACAGACAAAAATAAAAGTAAGTGGTGTGGTTACGGATCCCAATAATGAACTGCTTCCGGGGGTGAGTATCTATCCCAGGACAAACCCGATTCAGGGGGTTATTACCAATACAGAAGGGAAATATGAAATCAGCGCGCAGCCTGGCAGCGTTCTGGTCTTCTCTTTTATTGGTTTTCAATCCAAAGAGGTTACAATAGGTTCCTCTAACAACCAGATTATCAATGTATCGCTCGAAGAAAGCACACAGGAGCTTGAAGAAGTGGCCGTAGTGGGCTACGGCGTACAAAGAAAAGTGAGCGTCACCGGGGCCATTTCAACGATAAAACCTGCCGAATTGCAAATCGGCGGTGTTTCGTCTGTATCCAACACCCTGGCAGGGCGTATTGCGGGTCTCATTGGCATACAAAGCAGCGGTGAACCCGGATCGGATGTATCTGAATTCTGGATCAGGGGGATCAGCACCTTTGGAGGCGGAAGCAGCGCATTGGTTCTGATTGACGGAATTGACAGGGGAACGTCGGGACTGAACGACCTGGCCCCGGAAGACATCGAAAGCTTTTCGGTATTAAAGGACGCCACAGCTACCGCCATTTACGGTGCACGTGGAGCCAACGGCGTCATCCTGATTAATACGAAACGTGGAGAAGAAGGCAAAATAAAGATCAATGCCGACTTCAAAAGCGGGATCGAATCGCTCCCCAGGCTACCCAATTACCTGCGTGCTTACGACTATTCCGTATTAGCCAATGAAGCAAGGGAAGTCAGGGGTAATCTTCCCCTTTATTCGCCCGAAATCTTCGATATCCTCAAATACAACATGGATCCCGACCTTTATCCGGACGTTAGCTGGCAGGATGAAATATTGAGAAAACGCACCTACTCCATGCAGGGAAACGTCAATATCTCGGGTGGGAGTAAACTGGCCCGATACTACATGAGTGGTTTTTACAGGACCAATGATGCCATTTACAAGCAGACGGGTATGGAAAAATACCATTCCAACGTTCGCAGAAACCAGTATTCGTTCCGAAGCAATATTGATGTGGAGGTCACTCCCACAACCAAAGTGAGTTTGTTACTCTCGGCCAAACTGGTCGATCAGAACCGGCCGGGCATCGGCGAAACCCAAACAATCTGGAATGCAGTAGCCAATCTTACGCCGCTGACGGTGCCTGTGAAATATTCCAACGGACTTTTTCCTTCGTATGGATCAGGCAACCAGACTTCTCCTACCGTGTTGCTCAACGAAACAGGCTACCTGACCGACCGGTCAAATACAATCGAGTCGTTGCTGACTGTCCAGCAGGACTTGAGTTCATTACTGAAAGGCCTAAAGTTCTCGGGGAGCGTCTCTTTTGATAACTTTAACAGTCATACTCAAAGGCGTTTCAAATTGCCTGATTTGTATATGGCCGTTGGCCGTAACTGGCAGACAGGCGAACTCCTGACCACCAAAACAGTAGTTGCCTCGCCGATGGCCTATACCAGCTCCTCTTACGGGAAACGGACGATCTATATTGAAACCCGAATGTCGTACGACAAAACCATCAATGAAAAACACGTCATCGGTGCCATGTTGCTCTATCAGCAAAAAGACTTCCAGCGCACCGATGTGTACGACGAAATACAGGCGATACCCAAACGGAACCAGGGAATCGCGGGAAGGGCGACCTATTCTTATGATGATATTTATTTCATTGAAGGAAACTTTGGATACAACGGCTCCGAAAATTTTCCCAAAGGGCAACGGTTTGGCTTGTTCCCTTCCGTGGCCTTAGGTTATGTCGTGTCCAATTATCCCTGGGTAAAAACGCATCTTCCTTTTGTGAACATGCTCAAGCTGCGTTACTCCGTGGGACTCGTGGGAAATGACCAGATCACCAAAGATGGTAAAGATGTCCGATTCCCTTACCTTACAACGGTCAATACCAGCGCTCCCGGATACTACTATGGCGATGTACCGGGCTATTATTCAGGGGTTACCGATCAGGTGCTCGGATCAACCGGACTGGTCTGGGAAAGTGCGTTAAAGAACAACTGGGGTATCGACCTGATGCTCTGGAATTCGGTTAACATCACCATTGACGCGTTCATGGATAAACGGGACAACATTTTCATGCAACGGAATACCCTGCCGGGAACACTCGGCGTGCGGTCAATTATTTGGGGAAATGTAGGGCGAATGAGAAGCTGGGGATCGGACGGCACTGCCTCGTTTACCAAAAAATTCGGAGATTTCAATGTTGAGCTGAGAGGAAATTTTACCTTTACCCGCGACAAAATTCTTGATTACGATGAAGTGATTCCCCGTTACCCCTACCTGGCGCAGAAAGGCACCAGCTATGGCACGACGCGCGGACTAATTGCCCTTGGATTATTTAAAGACGAGGACGATGTGAAGAACAGTCCTGCTCAGTTCGGAAAGGTTTTGCCAGGTGATATCAAATACCAGGATATTAACGGCGATGGAAAAATCAACAGCTATGATATTGCACCAATTGGTAATGCCCGTATCCCGAAGATGCAGTATGGTTTTGCCGGAAGCCTCGCCTGGAAAGGAATTGACTGTAACATCTTTTTCAGGGGTTCAGGAAAATCTGATTTCTTCCTGGGGGGAGCCGGCTTCTATCCCTTCTCAGGGGAAAAACTGGGAAATGTGCTGTCAATTGTCAACGATCAGAAAAACAGGTGGACACCGGCTTCTTATTCCGGTGATCCCGCCACGGAAAATCCGAATGCTCGGTTTCCGCGCCTCACTTACGGCGATAATGAAAATAATAATCGTCCTTCAACGTTTTGGCTCGCCGATGCCAGTTTTTTACGTCTGAAGACCGTCGAAATCGGCTATACGCTACCTGCGAAATGGATCGACAGAATTGCGGTGGATAACCTCCGTATTTCGGCCATAGGCGATAATCTGCATGTCTGGGACAATGTGAAACTATGGGATCCGGAACAAGCGAGCTCCAACGGTGCCGTATATCCGCTAAACCGGTCATATACCCTTGTATTGCAAATTTCATTCTAATGAACCGATTAAAGACTAGTCTCATGTTAAAGAAAAAGATAATAACCTTCTTTGCTACTGTTGCATTGATCGGATCGATGATGTTCCAGTCATCCTGCAATTTTTTGGATATTGATCCCTATGTGACCGACCTGTTCACACTCGATACGGTGTTTGCCAAGCAGGAGTATGTTCAGGAGTACCTGAACAACCTGTACACTTATCTGGTCGATAACGGCTCGTTCCGCGGAAATCCCGTGAATAACAACATCACCATGCCCTGGACGACGATCAGCGATGAATCTGTCGCCGGATATAAGCGAATGAACTACCACTCCTACGCGATCTGGTCAAATAATGAACTTACGCCTGAGAATTTTTATGGTTTCGACCGTTGGGATACTTTTTACGAAGGCATCCGCCGGGCCAATACCTTCATTATTCGGGTGAATGAATGCCAGGAGGTGACGCCGATACGCCGGCAGGAATGGCTGGGCGAGGCCATGTTTATCAAAGCCATGTGTTACTTCGAACTCATGCTTGCCTGGGGACCTGTACCCATTGTTCCGGACGAACCGGTTGATTTTGATACGCCTATTGAACAGTTGATGATTGAACGGGGTACCTGGGACGAATGCAGTGACTATGTTGAAGGCCTGTTGAGGCAGGCTATTGATTTGCTTCCTGAGAAGAGAATGGACAATTCTGAAACAGGGAAGATCACCAAGAATGCAGCAAGAGCCGTTATTTCACGTCTCACCCTGTACACCGCCAGTCCCCTGTATAACGGGTCAAATTCGGAATTTGCTTCGTTTGCGAACGAAGAAGGTGTTCCGTATCTGAACCCGGTGTTCAACATGGAAAAATGGGCAAAAGCAGCGGCAGCAGCAAAAGAATTGGTGGAATTGAAGCCCAACGACCTGTACACGGTGCCTGCGTTGGCCAACACGCCCGCTGTTCCCGTCCCCGAAGAAGAACAGGCCGGATTCCCCGATGGAGTAGGTGGAATTGACCATTACCATTCTTACCTGGATATGTTTAACGGCGAATGCGTTCAGGCATCAACCAATCCTGAAATCCTGTTTGTCAAGGAATTTTCGGACATAACCACTTACACCCGGTATCTGGATCCCGGAATGACCGACGGATGGAGCGGCTTTTATTTCTCTCAGCGCATTGTGGACCAGTATTATATGGCCGACGGGAGAAACATTGACAGTCCGAGCGAAAGCTATCCTTATGAAAGGACAGGATATACAGTAAGGGATTCAACCTTCTCGGGCGACCGGATGACAAACGGCTTTACACTGCTCGCCGGAACCCGTAAATGGTACGCCAACAGGGAAATCCGTTTTTATGCCACCGTGGCATTCAACAATTCATTCTATCCATCCACATCGACGCCGCCCGATAAGGTGGGAGCGGATGGTAAAATTGCCCGGTATTTCTCAAACAGCATCAGCGGGAAGGAAGCAGCTGCGCAGAGGCCTTCTGCCCAGGGCGAAGAGTATGCCATGACAGGCTACCTGTGCAGGAAGTTCAACCATTATGAAGATTCGTGGTTAAGCAACGGACGCCGAAAACTGAAATACGGAATTCTTTACCGCATGGCGGAAGTTTACCTGAACTATGTGGAAGCGATGAACGAGCTCGATAAAAGCTACACGATCAATGGCATCACCGTATCGCGTGACCAGATTGAAATGAAACGCTGTTTCAATCTGATCCGCCACCGGGTCGGACTGCCCGGGATCACTGATGCCGATGTGGCCAGCCAGACCGGCATGCGTGCGCTTATTGAACGTGAGCGTTTGCTTGAAATGATGTGGGAAGGAAGGCGTTACTTCGATACCCGCCGGACCAAAAAAGCCATGATCTATGAAAATGAGCCGGTAATGGGATTGGATGTCAGCGCCAGAACATCGGAACCGGAAAAATTCTATACTGTCATTAAAGCAAAGGAAAGGAATTACCTTTATAAGGTATTCACCACCCGTCAGACATTCTGGCCGATTCCCAAGCATGAAATAGACAAGAACCACAAACTTGACCAAATTCCGGGTTATTAATCCGTCAACATTACAAAGATTTAAACTGATCAATAAAATGAAGAATACGGTAATTATCATCCTGATGTTGTTGTCGCTGTCCTGTTCCGATGAGATCGACTTTGGCGAGCAGTACGAAAAAACAGTGTATATCGTTAACAGTGACAACATCCTGTATACCGGGGAGCATGCTTTCGGGAACGAAAACGATGAAATTGTTATTTCCGTCTATTGTGCCTCCTCCGAACCGATCACCAGCGATTTGAAGGTACGTTTGAAAATAGACCGGAACAGCCTGGACTCGTTAAATAATCTCAACCGGTTGTTATCGGCTACATACGTAGACAAGGTGATGCTACCTTCAGCAAATTATACGCTCGAAGGCGAACCCTATGTCACCATCAAGGCAGGCGAACAATATGGTACACTCCGCATCCCGTTTCGCATTGACGGGCTCAACCCCGATGTTTCCTATACCCTCCCGGTTTCTCTTGTTTCGAACGCCGCCGGTTATGGCATCAACCCCGTCTTGAAGTCCATTGTGTACGAAGTAAGAATGACAAACCAATATGCGGGAAATTATGCAGGCAGTTCGCAGGAAACGGCAACTTCCATCTTCGGGGTTCAACCGGTACTGAAAGCATTGTCGTCCAACAAGGTCAGGATGCCGGCCCATAACCTGCCTGATGACCCGGAAAAACTGAAAATCAATTACATGGTGCTTATTGTTGCTGATGACGGTTCGGTCAGCATTGCGCCATTTGGCTTTGCAGAAGTAACCGACCTGGGGGGAAGCCTTTATGATGCTGACAAACAACGCTTCGAACTGCATTACAGGTTTACTGATGCAAACTCCCGTACAGTTACGGTTACGGAAATCATCAGAAACCTGAATGCACCGGAAGAAGAATTCGAAGATTAATGTCAACCTAGCTAAATATCAGAATCAATATGAATTTTCTATTTAAACTATCAGTCGTTTGCGCGTTAACGCTTTCCCTGTTTGCGTGCAAGAAAGATGAAAATGACGAAGATACCACACCTTATTTTGAGATCGCGACAAATGAACTGACTCAGACTTTTATTGCCGGAAGCGATATCAGGTATCTGACTGTTGAAACGAATCAGGAATTCACGGCCACGTCGTCCGAACCCTGGTGTACGATTGAAAAAGTCGACGATAAAGTCGACAACCTGAAGATCACCGTAACTGAAAACACGGGGACTGAGCATAGGGATGCTGAAATAGTTGTGTCTTCAAGCGGATTTCAGAGCATTAAGATCGCCGTTAAACAGGGCCCTCTGCCGATCCTTTCGTTCGAGGAAGGATCAGGGGTGCTGATCGAGAACGGGCAGCTTGAATTTACGCTTCACGTGCTGGCAAATATGACTTATACGTTCGATCTTCCAAATTGGATCACGATAAAATCGGAAAGCGCTGAAGTCGACAATCTGAAGACCTGGACCTTTGAAGCCAGCGATATAGCACCGGGCTTTCGTTCCGGTAATATCACCATCAGTTCAACCAATGAACATATTAACAGGAAGGCCGTTGTTCCGGTCGTCCAAAAGTCGCGTGTCCGCAAAATAGCCTCCTGGCTTTTTGATGACGCCACTAATCTGACGAAGGCAACAGCCGGAAAAGATCTGACAACTGCAAAGAAGGAGGCAGCCGCCTTATTCCTTTCGGTTGATGGCCCGGCTGCAGGAAACAAAGCGGTACGCGTTCCACTGAATGCCTATTTCATGGCCGATCACGGAATGATCCCGAAAACAGGAGAGACCACGATCTCTGAATACACGCTGTTCTTCGAGTTTAAAATCCCGGCTGCAGCTAAATTCTATACCTTTTTCCAAACAAACCTGACCAATGCCGATGACGGTGAGATCTATGTAAGAAGCACGAATCCACAGACCATTGGTGTTGGCGCAACGGGCTATGCCGGCAATGTTCAGGTTGGAACATGGTATCGCCTGTATTTGTCGTTTAAACCCGGAGATGTCAAATTTTTCATGAACGGAGAGCAATTTCTCTCAAGCACCACGTCGGACGCACGTTTCCGGATCAATCCGGCAGGTCTTATTTTATGTGGCGGACCGTGGACCAAAAAGGATGATAACGAATTTGACATTGCAGAGATCAGTATATGGAACGGAGCGCTTTCTGCTGAACAAATACAGGAAATTGAGACCGGCATGCAACAATGATAAAAAATATTGGATTTCTGATCATCTTCCTGTTTTCCTGCTCTGAAAAGTCGACCGATGCCCTGGTTACCCTGGAGATAGACCCTCCGGGCCGGACGGTAATTTTCGATGCCGCTGCGGCGTATCAGTCTTTTACCGTCAGTTCCGGTGGTGATTTCCAGGTCAGTTCAGATGACCCGGATTGGTGTACGGTCACTGTTTCTGATTACTCGACCGATAATTTAAGGATTTCGGTTTCAGGGAACGAGACGTTTGAGACGCGTAAAAGTACCGTTACCGTTTCGGCAGACGGCACTGATCGCATCGATCTCATGATTAGTCAGAAAGGTATCGCACCGGTGCTGTCCGCTAATCAGGACAACATACTGGTTCAGACCGGAAAACAGGAATTTTCACTGGATATAAGCTCCAACGTTCCCTTTGCTTTCAGTCTTCCGGATTGGATTACCCGAAAAGGAGATCACTCGTGGATAAAAGGCGTTAAAACGTATGCCTTTTCCTTGTCGGGTCTCCCCGATGGGTTGTCGTTCAGGGAAGGAACATTGATGATCAGCCCGGAAGCTAACGCAGCTCCCGGTTTAAAACCCATAGCCGTGAATATCATTCAGCGGGCTGTTCCCAAAATCATTGCACACCGGGGGTTCTGGAACCTGACCGGCTCAGCTCAGAATTCTTTGTCGTCCCTGAAAAATGCAATCGATCTGGAAGTTTACGGTTCCGAACTTGACGTGTGGATCACTACCGACGGTGTGGTGGTACTGAACCATGATGCCACCTGGCAGGGTGTGAATATCGAGCAGTCGTCCTACGCCGGACTAGCCGCGCTCCGGCTGTCAAACGGTGAACCAATACCCACCTTGCAGCAGTGTATTGAGCTGATAAAAAACAGGATAAGACCCGCCTGGTGATTGAAATAAAGGCCCATTCAACTGTTGAAAATGAAAACCGGGCCGTTGCGGCGATCGTGAAACTGGTCACGGAAGGTGGCGTAACCGGTCTGGTCGATTACATTTCATTTAGCGAAAACATTTGCAGAGAACTCATCAAAAGCAACCCGGCACACCGGGTTGCTTACCTCAACGGCAATAAAACACCCGAGGTACTCAAAACAGAGGGCTACTTTGGCCTGGATTATTCCATGAGCGTTTTAAGGGCGCATCCCGACTGGGTCGGTAAGGCCATTGCAGCAGGGATCAAAACGAATGTCTGGACAGTCAATCTGCCCGCCGATATGCAGTATTTTATTCCCCTTGGCGTCGATTTTATCACGACCGACGATCCCCGGGAGTTGATCAAAATCGTTTCAGGCAGCTAGGCTTGTTCTAAACAACAGTACCTCTGGCGTGTTAGCTTGTTCCATCGACCTGGTCACTTACTCCGCTCCTTCCCGGCAATAACAGGATCCCGCCTGGGAAAGGTACGATCTGTTCCATCTGGCTGACTTTCAGATCAGATTCTTTTTCCGCCCGGATCACATCCTGGCTCTGTTTACCCATTTGGTGGTGTTCACGAACACCCCGCTGACTGAACGGGAACCATAGGTCGCCGCGACCGATGCGGCCCTCAGCACGCTGCCCGATTCGATATCAACCCGACTTCCCGTTTTTGATGGGTACAGTCGCCGATGGTCAGGATCTCCTCCCTAAATTTCTGCATTAGTTTCATTGACAATCCAATAGTTTATCTCTTGAAAATCTTTCAAATGATGCGAATAATAACAAACGAATGTGATTAATTTATTTTTTCAGTACTTCGAAAATTGCCAATTCATTGAAAAGCAACAATTCCATTCGGATTAACTGCAAGTTGGGCTAAGCCTATTTTACCGTTTAATCAATCATTCTTACCATTAACTAACTATATATTTTTAAATTTAATCGTTCCTTCCACCTTCGAAGAAACAAAACCCGACAACCATGGAACGAATCATTCATCTTCCGCTGATCATCGCATTCCTGCTTCTGTCAGTTTCCGGGAACGCCGAAGAAAAACTCCAGTTAAAGCTTCAGGAAGGACAAACGATCTGCTTCTGTTACTCCAGTTCTTCAAGCACTAACGAACCGCCTTTGAACTTCATTCAGACAAGCGAGCAAAAAACCCATATTAAGATTAGCGTACTTAAACAAATTACTGAAAGCCAGTTTACACTGGAAGTAACTTCAACGCGCTCCCTATATGACCAATTCGGCACCAGGAGGCCTGCTGTCCATTTTGATACAATGTTCCCGTCCGACTCCAGCCAGCCGGTAAACCTGCAATTTCCCTTCATCATCAACAGTATTCTTGATGATTTTAAAATCAATATGAACCTTGATATCAGCAAAAATGAACTGGTGCTGCTGGATCAGGAACAACTTAAAGCAGAAATTGAACAGTCACTTCTTCAGCGAAATACGCCGATGATTGAATTTGGGAAAACAAATCAACTGGTTAATCAAGCCATTGAAGGGATCAGAAAGATCACCGCTGATTACCTCCTTCATTTTAATAACGCTTCTTTTGAAACGAAAGATTCTGCCCAACTCAGCAATAAGGAGTACCTGGTCAAACGATCCGGCAATGCGCTGAAACTCGCAATGAATAAAACCCTGAAAAAAGATGGAAAGATTGAAGAACAGGTTCATGAAGCCCTTGTCTATCAAACAAACGGCTTGATCATAGAATCGGTGTTAAATATTTTTTTTCCGCCTTATAAAAAAGAAAACGGGCGAATGATGGTGGCAAAAAGACAGATACAGACGTATCAGCTCATCCAAGATTCAGAATCTTTAGCTGTCGCAACGACGATATCAGGTTTTGCTGAGCACCCGAAAGGCAGACATATTCAGATAAAGGTTTTGGAAAATCCGGCAGGAACGGAATTTAAAACCTATTCTGCCATGCTCGACAGCAACAACCATTTTTCCCTGACCATTCCACAGGTAAGAGGAGGGTTCTTTTTCCTGTCCGGCCATGATCCGGATGATCTTGTGCAAAATCCTGTACCGAAAGCCGTTTATGCAGAGCCTGGTGATCATATTGTCATGGAATTGTCAGGTGCAAGCAACGATTCCATCATTAAACATAAAGGGGACCGGATCGCTGAAAATGAATTCGTTTTCACGTATAACCCCGGAATCAACGTACAGTATCGCAATATTCGGTTAGGATTTTATTCGCCTCTTATAGCGACAAGTCCCTCACAAAAATTTCAGATGTTCAATGATTGTCTGAAATTTATCAAAGCTGACCAACAATTTGAAATTTCAAAAAATCCGGATTTAAGCCTGCGATTTAAGGATTATCTTTCAAAAGAGATCATCATGGCAAAACTGGCGGTGGCTTGCGACATCCTTGGCAGCTTCCCGCTTCAGCATAAAGAAGATCTGACACCGGAATTTAAACAAGCCTATGCTGATCTGAAACTATTCACGGATACTATCCAAATTTGCCGGTACTATAATGAATACGGATTTTTTTCCCGGGATGCTGTTGCCAGGTATGCTGTTTATCTCTTTCAGGAGAGCAGGCGCTACATTACACCTCTATCGCCCGATTATATTTATTCTGCAAGCACGATATTCCATTTTCCCTGGTTGCAAAAAACCTATTCGAATTTTCTTGACATGATTTTATCGGGTTCTCCCCTGGCCCGGGAAAAGGCCAGATCACTGCTGGAAAGTTTAAAATATTCGAACCAGTTATTCAAAATTGACCGGAAGAAATGGTACGATGAGCGAATAGAGCTTTCTGATGAACTGATGAAATCCAGCAGAGACACTTTACTAAACGAATTTGTGAAGGAGAAACTCAAATATGCAAGGGAATTTTTGGACGGACATGTTTTCAAAAAAGAAATATTCGTTAATCCCTTGGGAGACACATTGGCCATTAGTGACATTCTGGGAAAGAAACCCGTTGTCCTCTTCATTTCCGGAAACTGGGGTGCTTCCAGGTATTATTTGGATGACCTCAGCGAAAAACACCCGGAAGGGACCTTTATTCATCTGGTGTCCGGAAGCAGTTATGCATACTGGAAGGATTATCTAAAAAGGGCTGACCCCAGGGCATTTCAGCTATTTCTGCCTAACGATCAATACTCATTACAGGAACTTTTTTTGACGAGGGGACTTTCGACCCGGGCAATCGTTTTTGATATCCATGGAAATGTGATTGAGCGTGAGGCAAACCTCGATTACATCAAGACATCTTTGAAAAAAGCGCAAAACCCACCCAAAGAAGAGAAAGAATTGGACAAAGCCATCCTTTACCGGATTATTTGGTTCATGTCAGGTCTATTGCTTATCATTCTGACTGCGCTTCTTTCCTTTAAATACCGCCTCAAAAGAAAAATGAAAAAACAGGAGCAGGAGAATCGACTGCGGGAACTGGAACTGACAGCGATCCGTTCACAAATGAACCCGCACTTTCTTTTTAACAGCCTGAATTCGGTACAAAACCTGATCGGGCAAAACCGGTCGGCCGAAGCCCATTTGTATTTATCCGATTTCGCCGGTATCATCCGGAAGGTGATGCGAAACTCCGAAAAAGAGGAAATTTCGCTGTCCGAAGAACTGGAACTGGTCGATCAGTATCTTCGCGTAGAAAAACTCCGGTTCGATTTTGAATATACCATTCATGTCCAAGATCAGGTCGATGCTCCTCACCTGATGATCCCTCCCCTGCTCATCCAGCCTTTTGCCGAAAATGCCCTGATGCATGGCTTGCAGCATAAACCCGACGACCGGCAGTTACAGATCTGCATCAGCAAGGAAGGATCACAGATCAGGATCGCAATCGAAGACAATGGTATTGGACGCGAAGCAGCAGCAAAACAGGAAACCGCATTAAACGGAAAAGGGATCAAAATGAATACTGAACGGTTGAAAATCCTGCAAGAAAAATACGGAGGAGGCTACTCGGTCCGGATCATCGATCTGGCCGCAGCAGGAAAAACCGGCACCCGGGTCGAAATAAGCCTGCCGGATGAAGAATGAAACGAAATTAGTCGTAAGTCGTATGTAATTAGTCGTAAGACTGGAAACGGTTAACATGGTTTCAAGGTAACATGGTAACAAGATATATGGTTTTTCATTCTTACTAAAAGCTAACTGCTAACAGCTAACAGCTTTTTCTATTCTTGTCTTGATACTTGTATCTTCATACTTAATACTTTAACTTAGCGTCTTCGCGTTCAGCATATGCAAATAACTTCCATCATCGTTGACGACGAACGGAACGGCCGCGAAAATCTCGCCGGCATCCTTTCCGGTCACTGCCCCCAGATCAAACTGGCAGGGCAAGCTTCCTCTGTTACCGAGGCCATAAATCTGATCCGTCAGTTTCAGCCCCAATTGATCTTTCTTGACATTGAAATGCCTGGGGGAAATGGATTTAAGTTGCTCGAAGCATTCGAAAGCTACCCCTTCGAAGTTATTTTCGTCACCGCCTATGATCATTACGCCATCAAAGCCATTCGCTTTTCCGCAGCCGATTACATTCTGAAGCCGGTCAATGTGAATGAACTGACAGATGCCGTAGAGCGGGTCAGCCGGCGCATTCAGGAGAAAAAGGAAAATGAAAGGATCAGATTTCTGCAGCAAAACCTGCTTCGTCCGGCATCACCAAAGATCGGCCTTCCGACCGGTGACCATGTGCAGTATGTCCCGATCGAATCCATCGTCCGCTGCAAAGGTGAAGGGAATTACACCAGCGTGATCTTCCCCGACAGAAAACCCGTGCTGGTTGCCAAAACGTTGGTGGAATTCGAAGAGCTCCTTGCTGAACACGGCTTTGTCCGCGCCCATAAAACCCATTTGATCAACTTGAAACATGTAACCGCCTTCGTCCGCGATGATGGCGGATGCCTGATCCTTTCGAACGGCGATCAAATTCATGTATCCCGCCGCCGGAAAGACCTGGTCAAAGAACGAATAAAGACGCAGCGTTAAATTCTCCCGCAAGAACCAGTTAATTCGTATAACCAATAAATCACATTCTAAAAACCAAAAAACGTGAAAACAATCTCCCTGATCTTCTTTACTCTGTTGATGACGTTGACTACTGTGGCCCAGACTGTTATTGAGAAACCGGTTTACGGAGTCGCTACCAGTGATTACCTTCGCATTACCAAAATTGAACTGACCGACAGCTCAACGGTCATTCATTTCCATGTTCATTTCCGTCCCGGGAATTGGATCTCCATTCCAAAAGAGACCTACATTCAACCGGTAGGCGGGGATGAGAAACTGTTTATAAAAACCGCCGAGGGTCTTCCCCTGAACCAGAAGTACACGCTCCCGGAGTCAGGCGAAGTATCGTATTCGCTGACTTTCCCCCAAACGGGTGAAGGGGTAAAAAAAATTGATTATGGTGAAGCCAACCAGGGTGGTACCTGGTTTATTTACGACATTGAACTCGCTCCAGGTAAGGAGACAACAATCCCCGTTTGGTTGTCCGGGAACTGGTTCAGTAAAGCATCCGGGAACTGGGAATTCAGTTTTGGTGACACTCTTGCAGTCTATCAGGGTAAAATATGGCGCTATGGTGAGGCTAAACCCAAAAAAGACAGATTTACTATCAGCCTCGTGAACGGTTCACAAGAGAAATTTTTTTACGCACAAAAAGACAAAAACGGGAACTGCTTTATTGGAGAATCGCCTAAAGCGCTCAAAGCCTATACGCATGATTCAGCCCAAAAGGCGACAGCTGCCGGTGAAGCATTCCAGTTA
>Ga0310040_1000762_pt1 | contig 27132 bp, 24 predicted proteins | sample EPASupsiteHSE623_FD_200237 | JGI IMG/M metagenome (GOLD analysis project Ga0310040, IMG submission 200237) | Bioremediated contaminated groundwater from EPA Superfund site, New Mexico - Sample HSE6-23 (v2) (version 2) | ecosystem: Environmental > Aquatic > Deep subsurface > Groundwater >... | reverse complement strand
GGAAGCTGCGGCTTGTCATAAAAAAAAAAATACCCGGAATCCAAAACGCGTATAAAAAAAACAGGGTTACCATCGTCATGATAACCCATCTGTTCACAATTTAGCTTAGTTAGATCAGAAAATAGATATTGGTTTAAAGAGAAAAGGTATCAATTAAAGATTTAATTCTAAAGCGTTTATTTTAAAATTGCAATGCTAATATAGTACATATTTTATTGGTGCGTTAAAAAATCCTTAAAAAATCTTAACGAAAAAAAAAGAATCGGATTCTCTTTAATTGTAAACTTTTGGATTTCAAAGACTAAAAGACTAAAGTATGTTGTAGAATATGTTTTGGGGCAGGAGTCGTTTTTGTGAGTTATGTTCGATGGATGAAATATTCTGTTCAGCAGAACGGTACTTTTTATCTCTGTTTTTTCGATTGGTGCAGACTCATTGCTGTTAATTCTGTCATTTTTTATCAGACAAAAGGATTAAAAAGTCTGTTTTGTTTAAAAATATATCTTTGTACAAAAAAGACAGGTATGCATTTGTATAATCGTGATAACAGGGAAATCCTAAAAAAGAGGCTGATGGAGGAGTCATTCAAACGGAAAACGCTTTCATTTTACCGTTATGTCAGGTTTGAGGCTCCGCAGGAGATCCGCGACCGGCTTTTCCGGGAGTGGTCTGAATTGAATTGCTTTGGGCGGATCTATATTGCAAGGGAAGGGATTAATGCGCAAATGAGCGTACCGGACCATCATTTACCTGAATTTCTGGAACGGCTTGAGCAGTATCCGGGATTGGAGGGCATACCTGTAAAATATGCGGTTGAAGATAATGGCAAATCGTTTTTTAAACTAACCATAAAAGTACGTCACAAGATTGTGTCCGATGGCCTGGACGATGATGCTTTTGACGTGACCAATGTGGGAACTCATCTGACTGCGGCAGAGTTTCACGAATTGGCCGGTTCTCCTGAAGTACTGGTCGTGGATATGCGAAATCATTATGAAAGTGAAATAGGTCATTTTGAAGGAGCTGTTTGCCCTCCTGCCGATACGTTCAGGGAACAGATTGAAATCGTAGCGGAACAGTTCAGGGATCAAAAGGCAAGAAAGATCCTGCTTTATTGTACCGGAGGCATCCGGTGTGAAAAAGCGAGTGCTTTTCTAAAGCATCACGGGTTTAAGGATGTGAATCAATTGCATGGTGGAATTATCGAGTACGCCCGCCAGATCAGAAGTCTCAATCTCCAATCCAGGTTTATCGGGAAAAATTTTGTTTTTGATGAACGAATGGGAGAATCGATCAACGGTGAAGTTATCGCTCATTGTCACCAGTGCGGCAAGGAGTGCGATACGCACGTTAATTGTGCGAACGATCTTTGCCATCTCCTGTTTATTCAATGTTCCGGGTGCGCTGCCAAATATTCGGGTTGCTGCAGTGATGAGTGCCGTGGTATTCTGCATATGCCGGAAGTGGAACGGCAGGCGCTTGCGCAATCATTTCAACGAAGATTTGGGAACCGGAAGGCATTTAGAAAAGGTTTGGAACACAAATTGAGGCTGATCAGTCAGGATGCAAAATAATTTTTGGAAAAATATCAATCGACCTATCCTGGCGCTGGCCCCGATGGAAGATGTGACCGACACCTCATTCCGGGAGTCCGTTGCCCTGATTTCAGAGCCGGGGTGCCTGCATGTACTTTTTACCGAGTTCACGGCCGTTGACGGGATGAATCATCCGGCGGGGAAGGAGCGTGTTTCAGAACGGTTATTTGTCAGCCCGTATGAGCGGGAGGTGCTCAAGTCCAAAGGAATAAAGCTGGTGGCCCAAATATGGGGGAATAAGCCCGAGGTATTTAATAAGGTGACGAGGGAAATTACTTCGGAATATGATTTTGATGGTTTGGATATCAACATGGGATGTCCGGTAAAAAATGTTGTTAAACAAGGTTCATGCAGTGCGCTCATTGATCAGCCGGAACTGGCAAAGGAAATCATACTGGCGACCAGGGAAGCTACCCATTTGCCGGTTTCTGTAAAAACCAGAACAGGCATCAGAAGGCATGAAACGGAACGTTGGATCGGACAGTTGATTGAAGCCGGACCGGCAGCCATTACACTCCACGGAAGAACCCAAAAGCAGCAGTCGGACGGTCTGGCAGACTGGAACGAAATAGCCAAAGCTACAACCGTTCGTGACCGGATGAATCCTGAAATCCCAATCCTCGGAAATGGTGATGTTTTGTCCTATTCCCAGGCTTTGGAATATTCCCGGGTTTACCACACAGACGGGATTATGATCGGTCGCGGTATTTTTTATGACCCTTGGTTTTTTAATGCTTTGTCCAGGCAGCACCCCAGGGAAGAAAAGCTCGAACAACTGATCCTGCATACCCGTCTGTTTGAACGAAACTGGGGTGGTGCGAAAAACTTCCATATTCTGAAAAGATTCTATAAAGTATACACCCACGGATTTACCGGAGCCTCAAAAATGCGGGCGGAACTGATGAACGCTGATTCATTTGCGGAAGTATACCGATTAATTGAACATTCTCTTGCTTTTCCGGCTTAATTTGGTTAATTTTAATAAGAATTCAGTTTTAAAAGTTTACCAAAAAAAGCTATTGAACACAATAAGCAGGCTTAAATTTTGGTTCGTTTTATACTGGAACAATATTTGTCTGAATACAGAAGGCAAAGTATAGTCATAAACAATTAAAATTTAACATTATGAGTTCAGGGAAAATTTTATTAGGAGTTTTGGCAGGTGTAGCTGCCGGTGCATTAGTAGGAATTTTATTCGCACCTGACAAGGGAACCGAAACCCGCAGAAAAATTGTGGAAAAAGGGGAGGACTATGTCGATGGCATTCAGAAAAAGTTCAACGATATGCTCGATGAGGTAACCAAAAAAATGGATGCCACAAAGGTCAAAGCGGAGAAAATGGCGGCTGACGTCAAAGGAAAAGCAGAAGACGTGAAGGCCCAGATTTAAAATTTTAATTAACCCGGATTTGCATGTTACCGTTGTGCGGTAGCATGCAAATTTTTTGCAGTCAAAACTGATTTAAAAAATTTAATATGGACGAACGTGAAGGTTTAATTGAATCACTGATTGAGAAAGGAGAGCAATACGGCAAAACGACTCTGGAATTAATTAAATTAAAAACGCTGGATAAGTCGGCCGATGTAGCCTCAGACCTCGTGTCGTGGCTTATTGTTGTCATTTTTGCGTCTTTGTGCTTTCTTATTCTGAATGTTGGGATTGCTCTGTGGATCGGGGATCTGTTGGGTAAATCCTATTATGGTTTCTTTGTCATTGCCGGATTCTATGCCATTCTGGCCCTCATTTTCACGGTTTTCCGGAAGCAAATGATCAAGAAGCCTGTCAATAATTCAATTGTCAACCAGGTGCTTAGTTAGATTTATGGAAAAACAAAATGCAGTAGATTCACTTCGGGAATCAATCCGTTTACTTGAAATCAGGCAGGCTGAAGAAGGAAAGATATTCAAGGAACAGCTTCTGATCACCTATGAAAGTTTAAAACCGGTGAACCTGATCAAGAGTACAATAAAAGATGTAACCAGTTCGGTTGAGATCCGGTCCGGTTTGCTGGATACCATTGTTTCCATTCTTTCAGGCTATTTCACGCAAAAAATGATCGTTCGTTCAGGAAGCAGTGTCTTTATGAGGATAATAGGGACTGTTTTACAGTTTGGAGTGGCGGGTTTCGTTGCCAAAAATATCGAATCGATCCGGGAACTGGTTAACAGCCTGTTTGACCGCGTGAACAGCTTTGTTGGAAAAAAGTTTTCACCGGCAGCAGCAGCAGAAGAAGAAGTCCCGCTGGAATAAAATAATTCTGCTTCAGCAGGAACGAAATGCTTTTATTTATCAGCCTGCTTTGCCGGTATGAAATCCATTGAAACTGAATTGACGCAATGCCGGGTATTTTTGTTGGTAAACTCTTCTCCAATAAATACATGTCCGAGATGGGCCCCGCATTTGGCGCAGGTAATTTCTGTCCTTCGTCCGTCGGCGTCAGGTGTTCTTTTGACCGCATCTTTAATTTCGTCATCAAAGCTTGGCCAGCCGCATCCGGAGTCAAATTTATCGGAGGAGCGGTAAAGCGGCGTGCCGCAACGCTTGCAGATATAGGTTCCTTCTTCATGGAATTCTTCGTACTTTCCTGAAAATGGCGGTTCTGTTCCTTTCTCCAGGATCACATACCGTTCAAAATCTGTTAATTTGGCATCATTTGTTTCCATTGCTTTTGGTTTTTCCTGTGTATATGCCGTCAGGCTTAACATGAATAACATCATGACGATACTCCGTCTCATTTCTTTTTCTATTAAAGACAATCGACAAGCCGGTTTTGTTTGATGAGAGAATAGCGGAAACCGAAAACTACTCACTACTAATTTTCCTTATCTTTGTAACTATGAGAAAGAGCAGTAAACTGAAGAAAGCTGAGGAAATTGCAAACACAATTTCTCATGGAGTTGGTATCGGTCTTTCGGTTGCCGGTCTGACCCTGTTGGTGGTTTTTGCTTCCCTGTATGGAAATGCATGGCATATCGTCAGTTTTTCGGTTTTTGGATCAAGCATGATTTTGCTCTACATTGCGTCCACCTTGTTTCACAGCGCTAAACGGGCGCGATTGAAGGCAAAACTGAATAAGCTGGACCACTCGGCCATTTATATTCTGATTGCCGGCTCTTACACCCCGCTGGCATTAGTCTGTTTGAGGGGATGGGTGGGCTGGACGATTTTTGGACTGATCTGGTCTCTGGCCATCGCCGGTATGATATTTAAAATCTGGTTTTATACGTCCAAATGGAAAAGATTGTCGACCGGGCTTTATGTGGCCATGGGTTGGCTGGCGCTGATTGCTGTCGTGCCTGTTATCAGGAATGTCCCTTCCACTTCGTTGTGGTTTATTCTGGCAGGCGGATTAAGCTATTCTGTCGGTGTTGCATTTTACTGGTACTCCCGCATACCGTTCTTTCACCTGATCTTTCATTTTTTTATCCTGGGCGGCTCCATCTGTCACTTTTTTGCATTTTTGTATCTGTTGCCTATTTAATGATTAACGGAAAAAAGATCGTTCAGGAGGGCCACGGGTACGATCACCTGATGTTATCCGGCAACTTGTTTTATAATCTACAAATAATTTGCTTTTTTTACCACGAATAATCAACTAACGAAGCGAACACCTTATGGAAAAAGAAGGCAGGGATATTCAGATGAAGTTGGTTTGGGACCGGATGAAATCAGGAGATGAACAATCCCTGTCAGAAATTTTTACTTTTTTCTATCCCGATTTATACCATTACGGTATTAAGGTCTTTAATCTGCCCGATCTGGTAAAGGACTCCATTCAGGACGTATTTGTCAGGATTTGGGAAAAACGCCGGACGATTGGCGATGTTCTGCATCCGAAAGCCTACCTGATCTCTTCAGTCCGGAGAAAATTATTAGCCAACAAGGAGTCGTACCGTACGGAGCTTCCCGGTGACCGGTTAAAAAAAGAAGAAACAGAAAATTTCTATTTTGCCGCTTCCGAATTTATTGAAACAGAAGAGATCTCTCATCAGTTGAGGCAGGCATTGGTTAAGGCGATAAATAATCTCCCGGAACGACAGAGAGAACTGATCTTTCTTCGTTTTTATCATAATCTTCATTATCTGGAAATTGCTCATGTCATGGAGGTTAATGAGCAGACGGTGCGGAATCTGATGCAGAGGACCCTGGCTAAACTCAGAGGTCAGATTGACCGCCGTCTCTGGGAAGAAATTGACAATCTGGATGATCTCCTGTTAACCCTTTTCCTGGTTTTTCGAAAAATAAATTGATTTTGGTTAGTACATTCTTTCTTTTCTGCTCTCTATTCCATAAAGGACAGAAAAGTTTGATCGATGGAAGTGTTAAAAAAATTAGACCGGTTACTTGCTGAAGAGAAGTTTCAGGATGATATTCTGAATCATAAAGGATCCTCAGAAAAAGAGCGTCATGAACTATTACAGAAATATTCAATCTCAGAAACAGAATTTGCGGAAGCCGGAAAATTGCTTTCAGGGATATTATTCAGTCAGAAAAAATCGGATCCGGAAGAAATAAGTTATGCGCTGAAGAAACTGCGGAAAGAAATTTCTGCAAAAAGAAAAGAAAGAAAAATCAGGATGCTTGCTCTTATTTCAAAAATTGCTGCTGTTTTATCAATACCCTTGTTTCTGTCGACCCTTTATTTTTACCGGCAAACCCAAAATTCCGCCGGAATTTTGTCTTCACAGAAAAATGTTCTGCATACGTATCGGGCGCAGGCCGGAGCACAAACGCAGGTTGTACTTCCGGACGGATCCTTGGTTTGGCTTAACTCCGGAAGCAGTGTTTCATGTCCGGCTTTTTTTAATCAGGAAGTTCGCCGGGTCGAACTGAGGGGCGAGGCTTATTTTGAGGTTGTGAAAAGTAAAGCTCCCATGCTTGTATCGGCAGGAAACGTGCAGATCAGGGTATATGGTACCCGCTTCAACCTAAGAGCTTACGCTGACGAGAGCGTGACAGCAACGACCCTGGTCGACGGCAAAGTGTCGGTGATCCCGGAAGGCAGTCAGGACGAATACATGCTGGATCCGGGTTATACCGCCTTTTACTCTGTCGCGAATGCGGAACTGGAAGTCGTGAAAGTCGAAAATATGGATGCTTTCACGGGCTGGAAAGATGGAAAATTGCTATTCAATAATGAATCTTTTGCCTCGATCCTTCAAAAAATGGAGCGGTGGTATAATGTGGATATCCAGTTGAAGGACCCTTCATTGGGTGAATATGTGCTGTATGCCACTTTTATTGATGAAAACATTGAGCAGGCACTGGATATTATTTCAAAATCAATCCCTATTGCCGTCAGCTACCCGAAAAGAATGAAACAGGCTGATGGCAGCTATGCTAAACGGGAGATCCTGATTGAGCGAGCCAGATAGCATATAAGGAAACAGTCGCAGCTTATACTGCGAACTGCAATTTCCAAAGTGAGTCAAAATAAAAAAACGGTAATTGCCTATGGTAAACAATCGCATTGCATGAAAAAGCAGGAAAGAGTGGCCGCTCATCCCTGCTTATAAGTAAACATGATTTATTACGATTAACAAATCAATTCAAAATTATGAAAAAAAATGGTTCAAATACCGGGCGACCGATTTTTTGGGACTCCGGAAAATTTGTATTGAAGATGAAACTGACATTACTATTTCTCTTGCTGGGAATCATTCAGTCTGTCGCATTGAATGGCTATTCCCAATCTGCTAAATTAACCATGGACCTCCGCAATGTTTCGGTTGTTGAAGTCCTGCGTGCCATCGAAGATCAAAGTGACTATTATTTCGTCTATAACAAGGATGCCATCGATCTGGACCGTAAAGTTGATCTGGAGGCAAAAGACCTCGATATCAAAGAAATACTTGATTTCATTTTTAAAAATACGGATGTTCGTTACCAGGTATCTGACCGGCATATCATTCTGTCGGCAAATCAGCTTCAGAGCGTTCAACAACAGTTGCAGGTGAGCGGTAAAGTGACAGATCCGGATGGGTATCCGCTACCCGGCGTTACTATCGTTATAAAAAATACAACGCATGGAGTGATTACAGATGCTGAAGGCAACTATTCATTAAATGTTCCGGCCGATGCCATTCTGGCTTTTTCGTTTGTCGGAATGACTGCACAGGAGATCCCGGTGTCGGGACGTTCGGTTGTGAACGTCGTGATGAAGGAGGAGACAATCGGCATAGAAGAGGTGGTGGCGGTAGGGTATGGCGTCAGCAAAGTAAAAGATCTGACATCATCCATTTCGACAGTCAAATCGGAAGTCCTTGTGAAAACACCTACGGGGCAGGCCATGCAGGCCCTACAGGGAAAGATAGCCGGTCTTCATGTCGTCAGCAGCGGAGCGCCGGGAAGTTCTCCAACCGTTCGTGTGCGCGGTATCGGTTCTTATCCGGGCAGTAACAATGAGGCTCCCCTTTACGTCGTTGACGGGATGTTTTTCGACAATATTGATTTCCTGAATACGAGCGATATCGCTTCGATATCTGTTTTGAAAGATGCTTCGGCATCCGCTATTTACGGCGTAAGAGCAGCGAATGGCGTTGTGTTGATTGAGACCAAATCGGGCCGGCATAATCAGAAAGCGGAGATCACCTATGACGGTTATTACGGCTATCAGGTTGCACAAAATATTTTACAAATGGCCAATGCCGAGCAGTTCACCACGATGGCCCTTGAATCGGGTTCCGTACCGGATGCGGGCTTTATTCAAAATGCCATGCAACGTTATGGCCGAAGCCGGGTCAATCCGAATGTGCCTGATGTCAATACCGACTGGTACGACGAAATTATCCGGTCAGGCAAGATCCAAAACCATAGCTTCGCGGTAGCCGGAGGAAATGAAAATGCATCGTATTCGCTGGGGACCAATTATTTTGGTCAGGAGGGCGTTCTTGATATGATGAACGAATATGAACGATTTAACCTTCGTTCAAAAATTGATTTTAAAGCTGCGAAGTGGCTGACGATTGGGGGAAATATGATTTTCAGCAATGCGATGAAGTATGGTCCGGAAGACGATGCGTGGAGTCAGGCATACTGGGCCGTTCCGATCCTGCCGGTCTATGATGAAGCCAATACGGAAGCCTGGCCGGTGAAATACGCCAGCGCCCGGCATATTGGATACCGGAGCGGCCAGAATCCGTTTCCAACGCTGAACTTCAATGAAAACCAGTTGAAAATCAGAAAGTATATGTCCAATTTCTATGCAAAGATCGAATTTATTCCCGAAAAATTATCTTTCCAGACGACTTATAATAATGCCTCCACCTTCCTGAATGAACGCAATGTCGATTTACCCTATTTCGTGAGTGAGGGGCTTCAGCGGAACCATGCCGCCATTGTGAAGAAAACAGAAACTTATGTGAATCAGATATGGGATAACGTGCTTACTTACACGGAGCAGTTCGGAAAACACAATCTCGTCGTGATGGCAGGTACTTCCTATCGGGACGAATCCTATGAAATGCTGACGGCCAGAGGAGAGGATTTTTCAACTGACCGGAAAGAGTCCTGGTATATCCACCAGGCAGAAACCATTCCGACAGAGAATGTTGACGATGACGGCCGCAGGGAATACGGACTTTCTTATTTTGGCAGGGTGGCCTATAATTACAACGATAAATATCTTTTATATGGTACCATGCGCGCAGACGGGAGTTCCAAATACCAGGAAAAATGGGGTTATTTCCCGACGGTGGGAGCGGGATGGGTGGTCTCCGAAGAAAACTTTATGAAAAACAACCGGTTTTTGGATTTTTTAAAGTTGCGGGCCAGTTGGGGAAAACTGGGTAATGACAAGATCAAAGCCAGTGACGGAGCCAGAACAACCAGCCCGATCACAACGGCACTGGGTGACATCCTGGTTACCGGAAATACAGTTTCCAGTACGTTTTCGTGGCTAAAGTGGGAAGTTACTGAAGAATGGAATGCAGGACTCACGGCCCGTGTATTTAACGGACGAATGTCGATCGACGCTGATTATTTTATCCGCGATACCGAAAATGCGGCCATCAGCGTTAACGTACCAGCAATAGGCGGAACTGTAACCAGGAATGTCGGTATTATCAGAAACAGGGGTTTTGAACTCGCGTTGGGGTGGAATAATGTGCTATCGAAAGACCTGAGTTATGATGTTGGCGTGAATCTGTCGACTCTGAAGAATGAAGTCCGTAGCCTTTACGGGCAACCTTATATTGATGGTGGCTCAGCGGAATTCCGGCAGCGGTCCATTATAGGAGAACCTCTTCTTGCTTTCTTTGGTCGTGAAGTCGCCGGCGTTTATCAAAATGAGGCAGAAATTCAGGCTGACCCCGCTGCTGGCGCAAACGGGCTGGTTCCCGGTGATTTTAAATACAAGGATCAAAATGATGATGACATTATTGATGATGACGACCGGGTGATACTGGGATCTTACTTTCCTTCATTTACCTATGGATTTAATCTTGGAATTAACTGGAAAAATTTTGAATTTTCGGCAAGCATGACGGGCCAAACCGGGAATAAGATTCTGAACCGCAAACGTGGGGAAATGATCTGGACGCCCGACCTGAACATGGATGCTGATCTGGCCAAAAATCGCTGGCACGGAGAAGGAACTTCCAATAAGTATCCTTCGTCAGCCGGGTTAAGAAAAGGATGGAACCAAAAGATGAGTGATTATTTTGTGGAAGACGGCTCTTTCTTCCGGGTTCAGAATATTCAGATCGCTTATCTGATCAAAGGAAAGCAGATGTTTCGTACTTCAATGCCTGAAACAAGGATTTCATTAACGGCAGAACGTCCGTTGACCCTGTTTAATTACAACGGCTTTGACCCGGAAGTTGCAGATGGCATTGACCGGCAGACCTATCCGATTCCTTCAGTTTATACCATTGGTTTAAGTATCAGATTTTAATCGTAAAAAAGAAAGCTATGAACCTTATCAAATATTTTATCAAACTTCTTGTTTTGGTAATCGCCATACTGGCCGTGACAGCATGTCATGACCTTTTGGACGAGCCTGCCGAAAACAGATCCTACACGGGAGAAACCGATTATACTCAAACTGAAAATATGATCCTGCCCCTGATTGGCGCCTACGCTGAATTCCAGGACAGGGGCTGGGAAGACTTTCCGCTTATTTCTGTAAGGGGCGATGATGTTAACGCAGGTGGACTTGGCGATCAGCAGGATTACGCCGAGACCGACAAATTCAAATACAATAAAGACTACTGGATGTATAATTCGGTCTGGCAAAATCTGTACAAGGATATTTTCACGGCACATTCCGCGATGGAGCAGGTTGAGTTATATAAGGAGTTTGCAAGTAATAAAACAATTGCTGATCAATATATTGCCGAGGCAAAGACGCTCCGGGCATTTTTGCTCTTCCAGTTATCGCGGGTCTGGGGATCGGTATTCATCCCAGCCAGTTCCGACCCTTCTGAACTGCTGGTTGCTTCGTTGTCCGGCAAAGACGAGATCATGGCTCATATCTCCGCTCAGATGGATGAAGCGATACCGTTCCTGCCTGATCTTCATCCGAATCAGCGCACTGATATAAAGGGTGGTGTAACGAGATATACCGCCTTGGCGATTAAGGCGCTGGCAAATCTGGAGTTAAAAAACTATCCGGCAGTGGCGCAGGCCACATCTGAGATCATTGGTTCCGGTAGGTTCAGTCTGGAAGAAGATTATTACAATCTGTTTAAAATCCCGGGCAAGCTAAACAATGAAAACCTGCTTGAATTGCAATATTCTGATTTTGGCCAGGGCGCAGGTGATCAGAAAAGTTATCTCTTTGCTTTTTTCGGTCCCCAGGAATGGACACCAAAGGTGGCAGGCTCGAATGGTGGTTGGGGTTTTTATGAGCCAAGCCTGAAATACATCAAGTTCATGCTCAGCCGAGACGAAACCATTCGTTTGGAAACAAGTGTCCTTTTTACGAACAGGGGAATTGCGGAAATCAAAAAGGATCCTGCATATGCCACGCTGCCAGCATGGATTTCCAATACTACCCGGTCGGGCGATGTGATAAAAGACTATGCCCGTGCCATGTTTGCGAGCGGCAAGCATTATCTGCCTTCCGATCAGCTCACCCCCGGGCGCAAAGATTATGGTAATAATAAAAACTTAATCTGTATCCGTTATGCTGAAATTCTGCTGATGCATGCAGAAGCACTTACAAATGGCGCTACAGGAACCGGTATGACAGCCGATGCTGCTGTTAACGCGGTCCGGTCAAGAGCGAAATTGACGGCATTGTCCGGTGTAACCGCCGATCAGGTTATGAATGAAAAATATGCTGAGTTGGCTATGGAGTGGGGAACCCGTTATTATGATATGGCCAGGCTGCAAAAAATTAATGAGTTAAGCTATGATGGAAGAACCTTTCAAAAAGAGCTAATCTATCTCCCGTATCCGCAAAATCAAGTAGATCTGTTGCCTGTGCTGAAAGGCAGTAGCGAACAATAAATGATTTAAAAGCAGACAAATGAAGACAATCCATTCTATTTTAATCAGTTTGCTGATCGTTGTTTTCGCGTGCGACAACGGCATAGATCCGATCAGCTATGTGGCTCCGGGAAATGACGAAACTGCTCCGGCGGTTGTCATCAGCTATCCCGCCGAAGGTACTAAAATCAAGGTAAAGGAAAGCGTGACTTCCATCAACATCCAGTTTGAAGTGACCGATGATATTGAAATACAGGAGATCACCTTATCGCTTGACGGCACTGAAATAAAAAGCTTTGATACGTTTAAAGACTACCGGCGTTTGCTGGGTGAATATCTTTACGATGCACTTACCGACGGCAGCCACCTTCTGACTATTAAAGCGACCGATCTTACTGGTAAAAACACGTCAAAATCCGTTAATTTTGAGAAAGAACCGCCTTATGTGCCAATCTTTGAAGGAGAAACATTTTACATGCCTTTTGATGGTGATTATACGGAGCTGATCAGCCAGGATTTGGCGACCAAAATTGGCAGCCCGGGTTTTAACGATAACGGCGTTTATGGAAAGGCTTATGCGGGCGCAACGGATGGCTACCTGACTTTTCCGATTGAAGAAATCAAAGCGGATGAATTCAGTGCAGCATTCTGGATGAAGCTTGATGTTTCGGCTGCAAAGGCAGGATTAATTTCCATTAGCCCGGCAGGCGAAGACAGAACTAAGGGACTGCGATTCTTCCGTGAAGGGGATGCCGTGACACAGCGTTTCAAATTGAATGTCGGCAGAAACGGAGGTGAAACCTGGAATGACGGAGGAACAGTTAACGCGGCAAGCGGTGACTGGATCCATTTGGCATTTACAATTTCTGCCGGCTCCTGTGTGGTATACATCAACGGAACAGCAGTCAATACTGCTGCCATGGATGGCGCTATTGACTGGACCGGATGCAGTACGGTGTCAATTGGGTCGGGTGCGCCTGATTTTTCTTACTGGGGCCATGAATCTGACCTTAGTTTATTGGATGAGCTGAGGTTCTTCAATAAAGCACTTTCTATGGAAGAAGTGAAAGATGTGATGGCAGCCGAGGGGCAGGCAGAATATGAGGCCAAATATGAAGGAGAACTGCTTTATCTGCCATTTAACGGGAATAATAAGGATCAAATCAGCAAGATTGAGGCCACAGTAGTCGGCACAACCGGTTTTGCGGGAGAATCAAAATTGGGAGCGGATGCTTATGCCGGTGCAACTGATTCATACCTGACATTGCCCGCCTCAATTTTAACGGAGAATGAATTCAGTGCTGTATTTTGGATGAAAATCAATCCTGATCCGGACCGGGCCGGTCTGATCTCGATCAGTCCCGGAGGAGAGGACCGGACCAAAGGTCTGCGCTTATTCCGTGAAGGTTCTGCCGCTTCCCAAACATTCAAATTAAATGTAGGAACGGGGAGTGCCGAGGTCTGGAACGATGGCGGCAACGTGACTTTACCTGTTGAGGGCTGGACACATGTTGCATTTACAGTCTCTTCAACTTCAAGTGTGATCTATATCAATGGAGAAGAACTCCGCACGGCTGCCATGACAGCGGGAGTCGACTGGTCAGGATGCAGCATCATATCCATTGGCTCAGGAGACCCGGGGTTTGGATATTGGGGTCACCATTCGGATCTTAGTTATATCGATGAGATGCGTTTTTTCAGTAAGGCATTGACAAAGGCTGAAATACAGGCAATCATCGCAAATGAAGATTAAAGAGACCAGTAAAGTTGCAGCTGGAACGAAGCCGGCTGCTGAGAACGCATGATAAGAGAAAGATTGTTCTTCGCCGAAGAACAATCTTTCGGTATGATCAGGACAAAAAAATAATTAACTTGCTTTGGCAGTTTACTTTAAAAAGGCGAAATGATGGATTTTATCCGCAAACCAGTTTTTTTTGGTCTGATCATGACCTTGTTTTTCATATTGGATTCATCCTGTTCAAAACATGAAGAAGAGGAGACCGGACCAACGTTTTTGGAGCTGATCTCGGTGAATGTTGGAACACAGTTGTTGTCACTAACCGGTGAAAATAAAGACTTGCCGGTTAACCAGCCTCTTGTTGTCCGGTTTAATACGCCACTTGATACAAAAACCGTTCAGTCATCCATTCGTCTGCTTGATCCGGATTCGAAACCTGTTCTGTTGGCAGCATCACTTTTCGACAACAATAAAACCGTTTCTCTGTCTTCTCAAAACGAGTTGTCTGAAAACGTTGTTTATCGGTTACAGATTACCGACGGGCTAAAGGGGAGCAACCAGGAAACGTTTAGGGGATTTTCGGTTGATTTCAAAACATTATTACGTCCGTTAACTTTATTGTCGCTTAAGTTTAACACAGAAGTTTATTATGAGACCGCTCGCATGCAGGATGTTGAACTGGCTCCGGAAATCCATCTCCTTTTTTCACATGCGGTTTCTGCCGATGAGCTTAAGCAAATGGTCAAAATATCCGGTGAAGGTGCCGCTCAGGAAATCATGGTTTCAGCAACAGCAGGAGACAAAGAATTTCTGATTAAGCCGGTTGCTTCGCTGGAAGGATTAATGAAGTACCGGTTGTTGATTGATGAAAGACTGAATTCGCAAAACGGAAATAAATTTGCAGGATTCGAAACTGCATTTTATACCAGACCTGATCTTACCCCAAAGTTCCCGGTCGTGTCCGACGAGGAGTTACTGACCCTTGTTCAGCGGCAGACATTTAAGTATTTCTGGGATTTTGGACACCCGGTAAGCGGCTTGTCCAGGGAACGGAATACCTCAGGCGAAATCGTCACAACGGGCGGGTCCGGCTTTGGGTTAATGTCCATTCTGGTTGGCATGGAACGTGGGTTTGCGAGCCGCAGCGAGGGCATCACCCGCGTGCAGAAGATCGTTGGTTTTTTGGAGAATGCAGATCGTTTTCACGGGGCCTGGCCGCATTGGTTAAACGGGACAACCGGGAAAGTATATCCTTTTAGTACAAATGATGACGGGGGTGATCTTGTTGAAACATCTTTTTTAGTTGCCGGACTGCTTACCGTGAGGCAATACCTGGATCCCGGCAATCCCGCAGAAAAGAATCTGGCGGATCAGATCACTGCGTTGTGGCAGGGAGTTGAGTGGGACTGGTATACCCGGGACGGACAAAAAGTGCTTTACTGGCACTGGTCGCCCGATCAGGCCTGGGTGATGAACCATCAGATCAAAGGCTATAACGAGGCGCTGATCACCTATTTGTTGGCTGCTTCATCTTCCGCTCACCCGGTTGGGGCAGACGTATATCACGAAGGATGGGCAAGTAATGGCGGTATCCTGAACGGCGGGGATTTTTACGGGATCAGGTTACCGCTGGGATCCGATTACGGCGGCCCGCTGTTTTTTGCCCATTACTCATTCCTCGGGTTAAACCCGCATAATCTGACCGACCGGTATGGAAATTACTGGACACAAAATGTTAACCATAGCCTGATCAACAGGGCTTTTTGCATCGAGAATCCCAATAAACAGATAGGTTATGGTTCTTCCTGCTGGGGACTGACTGCCAGTGACGGGAACCAGGGGTATTATGCCCATTCGCCAAACTCCGACCGGGGGGTGATTACGCCCACGGCAGCGATCTCTTCCTTTCCGTATACACCCGTTGAATCGATGGAAGCGTTGAAATTCTTTTATTATGTGCTGGGTGACCGGTTATGGGGTGACTATGGTTTCTACGACGCTTTTAATCTGACGGAAGCATGGACAGCGGATTCTTACCTCGCAATTGATCAGGGGCCCATCATTGTCATGATCGAGAATTATCGCAGTGGATTACTGTGGCATTTATTCATGTCTGCCCCGGAAGTCAAGGCAGGATTGGCAAAACTTGGTTTTAGCAACCCGTAAATTCGAATTTATTATGAGCTGGCTTCGAAATTTTTTATAATTCAACGCAAAAGCGCAAAGAACGCAAAGGCTTTAATACAAGCGGGCTTAGGGTTTTTGCGCGGGATATTTTTTTGGGCCAACCTGTTCTATTGAAAATTTAAAACCTGAACTGATGAAACAAAAAAACAATTTAAACAGACGAACATTTCTTGCCCAAACCGCAGTAACCGGTTTGGGATTAACAGTTGTACCTTCTTTCGTTATGGGAGGTCGCGGCAGAACGACTCCCGGCAATAAAATAAATGTAGCGCTGATCGGGTCAGGGACTCAGGCGTTGAAGCAGTTGCCTGACTGGTTAAGGCGGGATGAGTTGCAATTAGTATCGGTTTGTGATCCCAACAGGGAAAGTTATGATTATCCGCAGTGGGGGAGATCGCAAGGTGAAAAACAAGGCGCTCCGGGAGGCCGGGAGATCGGGAAGGAGCGCATCAATGCCTGGTATGCAGAAAAGAGCGGATCCGGTTCCTATCGCGGATGCTCCGCTTATGCCGATTTCAGAGAACTATTGGAGAAAGAAAATGATCTGGATGCTGTTTTCATCATGACCCCCGACCACTTGCATGCGACTGTTGCGTTGGCGGGGATGAAGAAAAAACTGCATGTAGCAACGCATAAGCCCATTGCTAATTTTATGAATGAAACCCGGCTGGCGTGCACTCAGGCAAGAGAGACGGGTGTTGCCACGCAGTGTTTTGCTTTTCAGGATCCTGTTGAATTATATACGCTCAAAGCCTGGATCGATAGCGGGGTGATCGGAAAAATCAAAGAACTGCACCGCTGGACGAATCGTCCGATGTGGCCGCAGGGATCACCTTATCTTCCACAGGAAAAGCCGGTGCCTGATGGTTTCGACTGGCAGCTCTGGCTGGGACCATCAACCGACCGGCCTTATTCACCTGATTATACGCATACCGTTTTCAGAGGCTGGTATGAGTTTGGGGCCGGATGTTTGGCCGACATGGGTTACTATGGTTTCTGGAAAGACTGGCGGATCCTGGATTTGGGAATGCCTCTGGTCGCTGAAGGTTCATCAAGCTTTACCTGCGAGATCAGGGATTTTAGAAGTACGTGGGTAAAAAATAACCTGACTTATCCTCACGCTGCAACCTTATACTGGGAAGTGCCCGTAAACGGAAAAAATGAATCGGTTGATGTGTTCTGGTATGAAGGCGGGATAAGGCCGGTAACCCCCAAATCATTGACAAAAACAGGAAGGAAGATGCCGGTGGAAGGGGTGATGTTTGTGGGCGAGCACGGATCAGTTCTTGCGAACTACGGTTATGAGGATGCTGTTCTGCTTGACGTAAAAAACGGTGATCAGGTTGCCTCTTCGGTAATTGCTCCAAAGGTTGACCTGACCGATCAGACAACTGAAATGATCACGGCTTTCCAGGGTGGTAAACCTTCGAGAGGAAGTTTTGAAAACGTACAGACGGTGGCGGAAGCCATTTGTTTAGGTAATCTGGCGATTCGTATGGATGACATGCTGGAATGGGATCATGAACATCTGAAGGTGACCAACCTGCCCGAAGCCAATCCATATTTGTCGCGGGTCTACCGTCCCGGATGGGAATTATAAGTGTTTAATTTAAAATAATAGCGATGAGGAAGTTCATGTATTTACCAATGGCTTTTGGTTTGTTTTTGTTCTCCGGGATCTGCAATGCCCAGGAAAGGAGTTTTTTTGAATCGGAAGGCTATACTTCACTTTTTAACGGAAAAGATCTGACGGGCTGGGTAGTGCCCCCAGGTGATAACGGGCACTGGTCTGTTATTGACGGTGTGATCGATTATGACGCCCGTTCCGAAGCAAAAGGGAGCAAGGATCTGATGAGCGAAAAGAACTACAGGAATTTTAAGCTGCATGTGGAATGGCGTTTTAAGGGGTATGGCGATCACCTTTTTCCACTCCCCACCATTTTGCCCAGCGGGGATTACTTGCGTGATGAGAACGGAAAGATCATTGAGCCGCCGGGCCCGAATTCTGATTCCGGGATCCTCTTAAAAGGAGCAGGGCAGGCCAATCTTTGGTGCTGGTCGGTGGGTTCGGGTGAATTATGGTCGGTCAGGAATGATACCAAATTGCCGCAGGATGTGCGGGCAGGGGCTGTACCCAAAGAAAATGCCGATAAGCCTGTAGGCCAATGGAACGCCTTTGATATTATCGTTCAGGGTAACCGGATCACGATTGTCAACAATGGAATTACGGTGATTGATCATGCCTTGTATCCCGGATTGGATGTTGAAGGTCCGATCGGTTTGCAGCATCACGGAGGAGTTAGTGAAAAAACGGGAAAACTGAACGGCGCTTCCAGCCTGGTGCAATTCCGGAACATATGGATCAGGGAATTATAGGCTGTTCCTTTTCGAATCTTGGAGGCAGTAAGAACTCATTCCGACTGTGCGGGAGTGAGTTCTTTATTGTATAAAGATTGGTTTCTTCTCAGGAGCAGCCGCGTTCAAAAACATTTTCCTTCAGATCTTTTCGCGGAATAAGACCAAAATTATGTAATTTGGGCCTTTTAAGCTCTTATTCTTATCAAAAAGGAGACGCCAGATTTAACTTTAAAAACAAATGCATATGAGCAACTTCTCTGAATCCGGAAGGAAAACCCTGGATCTGAATGATTTTCAGCCTCAAACGATCGACTGCATTAACTGGAAAGAATTTCCATATAAACCGGAAGTGCAGTTTAAAATTACCAATGATGAGCAACTAATCTACCTTCAGTTTAATGTTCGGGAAAAGTATATCCGTGCTGAAGAGACGATTGTAAACGGAGATGTCTATAAGGACAGTTGTGTTGAGTTCTTTATTTCTCCCAAAGCCGATGGCAAATATTACAACTTCGAGTTTAGTTGTATCGGGGTTCCTCATGTGGCCTATGGTCCGGACCGGCACCAGCGTTTAAAGTTACCGATCGAAATTATTGAACAGATTAAAATAAAGTCATCGTTGGGCACAGAACCTTTTGCTGAGAAAAAAGGTGATTTTAGCTGGAAGCTGAATGTGGAGATCCCGATTAATTGTTTTATCCATGATCATCTGAAATCGCTTGACGGACTTCGGGCCCGGGCAAATTTTTATAAATGTGGTGATGCGACCTCCGAGCCTCACTACCTGAGCTGGAGTCCGGTTGGAACGGAACAGCCGGATTATCACCAATATCCGTATTTTGGAAACTTGTTGTTTATCTAGAAAATATAAGAAAAGCCGGTTTAAACCGGCTTTTTTCAGGGTCTTTCCGTGATTGTCGAATACGGTCGGGGATTCAGTATATTCTTGTATGCGGGCCGGATAATCCGGCGCTGCTCAAAATTCAGTTCTTCGATCCGGTGAGCAGCCCAGCCTGCCATTCGTGACATGGCAAACAAGGGTGTGTAAATTTCTTTCGGAAGTCCGATCATGGAATAGACAAAGCCTGAATAGAAATCGACGTTGACACAAACCGTTTTATTTACTTTCGATCCTTTAAATTCCATGAACGTTTTAATACCCAGTTTCTCGATCCGTCCGTAGAAATCGAATTCTTCGCTCAGCCCTTTTTCCGCTGCAAGTTCCCTGGCCTTTTCTTTTAATAGAACGGCTCTTGGATCGGAAATCGTGTATACCGCGTGACCAATACCGTAGATTTTGCCGGTACCGTTGTAAGCCTTTTTTTTCAGGATCTTCATCAGGTAGTTTTCAATTTCTTCTTCGTCTCTCCAGTCATGGATTTCTTTTTTAAGATGTTCCATCATTTTCATGACTTCGAGGTTGGCTCCCCCATGCAGGGGACCTTTCAGTGAGGCGATAGCCGAAGCGACGGCAGAATAAGTATCGGTTCCGGACGAACTGGTCACACGAATGGTAAAGGTCGAGTTATTTCCACCCCCATGCTCTGCATGCAAAACAAGCGCAAGGTCAAGGACGTCGGCATCCAGTTTGGTATAATTGTCGGGACCTTTCAGAAGATAAAGAAGATTTTCGGCAGTAGACAGCCCGGGGTCCGGATGGCGGATGGACATCGTTCCGCCTTTAAATTGATGTACGTAGTTATGATAAGCATATGCAATCACTGTCGGAAACTTGGCAATGAGTCCGAGCGACTGTGTGATCAGTTGTTTGGCTGACGTGTCGTCCGAGTCATCATCATAGTTGTAAAGTACAAGGACCGAACGGGCGAGAATATTCATGATATTTTTACCGTGGAGACCCATGAGTGAATTTTTCAGATTGTCAGGAAGTTTCCTGTTGAAAGCCAGGTAATTTGTAAAATTATTTAATTCAGCCTGATCGGGAAGCTCACCTGTAAGCAGCAGGTAAACCGTTTCATCAAAACCATGACGTTTTTCAAGCTGAAAACCCTTTACCAGATCGTCCACATCGATTCCCCGGTATAAAAGTTTTCCGTCAATGGCCTGCAAGCTGCCATCTTCTTCTTTCCGATACCCAACCACATCGCCAATCCGGGTAAGACCCACCAGCACTCCCGTATGGTCTGCGTTTCTTAATCCCCTTTTGACATTGTATTTCTCAAATAGGCTGGTATCTATTTTGCTGTTCTTTTCAATGGGTTCAGAAAGTTTCCCAATCAAATTATCCAACTCCAATGTATTAATTCCCATGGTGATAAATTTTAGTTTCCGGATCAATTAAAGTTTGTTTTGACCAAGATTTTTAATTATAACTTAATTGCTAAAAATAAAGACAAAAATTAAAATAATGGTAGTCTCAATTATCAATTTATCATGAAATTTTACATTTTATTTACAAATAATAATCAGCGCCCTTCGGTTCATTTCTTTGTTAATAAAAATTTTCTTTTTCTCATTAAAAATATGATGAATGAAGAACAAGGAAACAAGAAATAGTCTAATATTGGGTTGTATTTCAAACTGAATCGTTTTAATAATTAAAATATTATCTGTCAATGTTTTATCAAGCATATTTAAGAAAGATTTTAGTCAAGATTTATGAACGTTAGCGCATTGCAGGAAACAGACTCTTCAGACAGAGATGTTCCTCTTGGTTTTCCCGTTAAAAACGGGAAAGAAAGGGCCGGTTCATACGACCCGATGTCTCTCAAAATTTCAGGTTTAATTGAACCCGGTGAGGCATCAAAAGTATTTCTGCAAAAGCATTTTCCAGGGGTTTCAACCGATGAATGGAATGACTGGAAATGGCAAATTCGCAACAGTTTTACATCGCTCGGTCAATTATCCTCCATCGTGGAGCTTTCAGGTACCGAGAAACAGGTTTTACTTTCCCCCGGTGTCCATTTGCCGCTTCGCATTACACCGTATTATGCGTCATTACTTTCCGATCCCGTCAATGGGTATGCCATTCGAAAGGCGGTGATTCCCGGCGTGCAGGAGTTGAGCCTCACCCCGGGCGAGCAGACCGATCCGTTAAATGAGGAAGCCAATACTCCTGTACCACATCTGGTGCACCGTTATCCTGACCGGGTTTTGTTTCTCGCCACCGGTTTTTGTTCGGCTTACTGCCGTTATTGTACACGTACCCATATGGTTGCCAAAGAGAAGGTGCACTTCAACCGGAATTGGGAACCGGCTATTGAGTACATCAGGCAGCATACTGAAGTCAGGGATGTTTTGATTTCGGGCGGCGATCCCCTGACCATGCCTGAAAAAATGCTCAGGAATTTGCTGACTGAGCTGCGGAGTATTGCTCATGTGGAAATTATTCGCATCGGCACCAAGGTACCTGTGGTGTTACCGCAGCGGATCACCAATTCCCTGACCCGGCTGTTGAAGCAATTCCATCCGCTGATGATCAGCATCCATTTTACGCATCCTGCAGAACTGACACCCGAAACGGCCGAAGCATGTGCCCGTTTGGCTGATGCCGGAATACCCCTTGGAAGCCAGACTGTATTACTGAAAGGGATCAATGACGATATCGATGTCATGAAAAAACTGATGCAGGGCCTGTTGAAAATCCGTGTCAGACCCTATTACCTGTATCAGTGCGACCCCATTCCCGGATCGTCCCATTTCAGAACGCCCATAAGTAAAGGCATTGAGATCATTCAGGGACTTCGTGGTTTTACAAGTGGCTATGCTGTTCCCAATTATGTGATTGATACTCCCGGAGGAGGAGGAAAAATCCCCTTGCTTCCTGAATATTTCCAGGGAAAGGAAAACGGGAATGTGATCCTGAAAAATTATGAGGGGAAAATATTTTATTATCCTGATGCGGAGTAGCGAGTCGTGAGTAGTGAGTAATGAGTAGCGGGTAAAGAATAAAGAGCAGAAATGAGAGTAGGGTTAACATATGATTTGAAGTCAGAATATCTGGCCATGGGATATTCTGCCGAGGAAACAGCAGAATTAGATAAGGAAGAGACCATCGAAGGTATTGAACGTGCGTTACATCATTTGGGATATCAGACCGAACGGATTGGGCACGCGCGGGCTTTAGTGCAGCGGTTGCTAAACGGCGACCGATGGGATTTTATATTTAACATTTGTGAAGGAATGTATGGGGACGGAAGGGAATCGTTAGTCCCTGCGTTATTGGATAACTGGCAGATCCCTTATGTCTTCTCAAGCCCTGCCGTGTTAGCTTTGTCGCTGGATAAAGCGATGTGTAAACGTGTAGTCCGTGATGCCGGGATCCCGACACCCGATTTTTGTGTCATCCGTTCCCGGACTGATCTGGAAAAAGAGAAGCCGGCATTTCCTCTTTTTGTAAAGCCGGTATCGGAAGGTACGGGTAAAGGGATTGACGATCATTCGCTGGTGAGTAATGATCACGATTTTGTGAAGGTCTGTATCAATTTGCTGGATCGTTTTAATCAACCTGTTTTGGTCGAATCCTATCTCCCGGGGCGGGAATTCACCGCAGGGGTCATTGGAAACGGAAACGATGCCCGCGTGATCGGGGTGATGGAAGTCGTATTTAAAAAGGAGATCAGGGAAATCTATTCCTACGAGAATAAGCAAAACTATGAAGACATCATCGAATACAAACTTGCTGACGGCGAGCTATCCCGGAAATGCGCAGAACTGGCATTGAATGTGTGGTATGCAACCGGATCGCGTGACGGAGGGCGTGTCGATATGAAACTGAATGCGCAGGGAAACCCTGAATTCATTGAAATCAACCCGTTGGCCGGCTTGAATTTCCACGACTCAGATCTGCCAATCCTGGCCGGATTGAGCGGAATTAGTTTCAATGAACTGATTGGCGCCATCATGCAGGCCGCTGAGAAACGTATTTTTAAATCTGTGTGAAATAATTATGGAGCCTCGCAACGCCCAAGGGTCTTTGAATAACCGGGTGGTTATTTTGCATAACCGGCTGTCTGATCATTCTGCACCGGACGAACAGGATGTGATTGATCAGGTTAAGCTTGTGGAAAAGGCCTTGACTGAGTTGGGCTATGATTGCCTGATCAGGGATATCGGCGATGACTTGTATCGGGATATCCTTGATCTTCAGAAACTGTCACCGGTATTTGTGTTTAACCTGGTTGAAACCGTATTCGGGAAAAGCGAACTGCTGCATGTGGTGCCTTCCATGCTCTCTTCATGGGGCGTACCCTATACCGGAGTTTCGGCCGAGGGGTTGTTCCAGACGACAAGCAAAACGTTGGCAAAAAAAATCATGAAGCAAGCCGGTATTGCTACACCCGGGTGGTTTTCCGTTGACCAGGCTGCCGGATCACTGGTTCCCGGCAAAAAGTATATTCTGAAGCCGGTTGCTGAAGAAGGATCGGTGAAGCTGGATGAGGACGCAGTATTTTCGGGTGACGATCAGGCGATGCGGGCTAAACTGATATCTTTGAATCCGGACCAGTATTTTGTTGAAGAATTTGTTGATGGCAGGGAATTTAATCTCAGCGTCACCGGAAAACCAGGTGAATATCAGGTTTATCCCGTTGCGGAAATGATTTTTGAGGATTTCCCGGAAGGGAAGGAGCGGATGCTGGGTTACCGTGCTAAATGGGATGAGCAGTCGTTCGAATATGTCCATACCTGCAGGCGTTTCGATACCGTGCTCTCCGATCAGGTACTGCATGATAATTTAGTTGCTGCAGCGCTTAAATGCGGAGACGTTTTTCAACTTTCAGGCTATTTCCGGGTTGACGTTCGCGTTTCTGAAGATGGGCAGCCGTTGGTGCTGGAAATTAACGGAAATCCGTGCATTTCGCCCGACAGCGGATTTATCGCGGCCGTTTTGCAGGGAGGCCTGACCGTGACCGGGGCAATCAGCGAAATTACAAAATGGTTGCAGGGCATAGGGCATAGGGCATAGGAAACCGGAGACCGGAAAAAGGAGTTACAAGATAGCAGGGTGCAAGCTAAACGCTAAAAGCTAAAAGCTCTCCTGTCTTACGACTTACGACTAATTACTTACTACTAAAATATGACAACATACCGGAATACGCTCATCAATTCGGACCGGAAGGTGATCAAAGCGCTTCTGGAATCGACCAGGGTGTTTTATGATTTTGAAATTGATGTGGCCCTTGAAATTATTGATACTTTTCTGAATCAGGGCGAGACGTCAGGCTATTATTTTTATGTGGCGGAGCAGGACGGAAACGTGATTGGCTACGTCAACTTTGGACCCACACCCTGTACCAGGGCCAGTTGGGATATCTATTGGATGGCTGTGAAAAAGGACCTCCAGGGACATGGCCTGGGAACTGTTTTAATGAAAATGGCTGAAGATAAAATTGCTGAAATGAACGGTGAAAATATCTGGATCGAAACATCTTCCCGTCCGGACTATCTTCCTACCCGAACGTTTTATCTTAAAACTGCTTATGCTCAGGTGAGTGAGCTGCGTGATTTTTATGACAAAGGGGATAACAAGGTGATCTTTGTGAAATATCTGAATCCTTACCCTTCAGCCTGATCAGGAATCGCAGCTTAATTGTCAGCTTTTATAACAGAATCATAATCTGCATGTATTTTTTTACAAAAACAACTAAACCGAATCCAATGAAGAAGATTAACTTATTCTTGTTACTCCTGTTTCTGACAGCCAGGCTGACACACGCTCAAACTGACAATGGTGTTTTTAGAATGGACGAATTCAGGGACCCTCAAAAGAGGGAAATCGTTCATATTCCCGATGTTAACGGATATCACGCACTGAAGTGTGATTTTCATCAGCATACCGTTTTTTCAGACGGTCAGGTCTGGCCAGGTGTGCGGGTACAGGAAGCCTGGAGAGAAGGAATGGATGTCATAGCAATTACAGATCACATCGAACATCACCGGCATTCAGGAGATGTAATTGACAATCAGAATCGTTCCTATGAAATTGCAACGGATCTGGCAGCCGAGGCCAACCTGATTTTAATAAAAGGTTCGGAGATCACCAGATCGACGCCACCGGGACATTTTAATGCTATTTTCAATGGAGATGCTTCCGGTTACATCACAGATCGCGACGGAAATGAGAAAGATAAAGCCGCCATTATGAAAGCTGCAGAACAGGACGCTTTTATATTTTGGAATCACCCCGGATGGAAGGCCGACCAGATTGAGGGTTCCTATGAATGGCTTAAGCTGGTTGACGAGCTTGAAAAGGAAAAGATACTCGACGGTATCGAGGTTTTTAACGGCTTTTCTTTTCATAAAAAGGCACTTGACTGGTGTGTTGACAAAGATTTGACTGTAATGGGTTCAACTGATATGCACAATCTGATGGGATACACTTATCAACTGGGAGCTTATATTCATCGTACCATGACGCTGGTCTTTGCAATGGACCGCACTGCTGCATCAGTCAGGGAAGCCCTTGAAGCAGGTCGTACCGTTGCCTGGTCGAGTAAGTATATTGCAGGCAAGGAAGAGCACGTCCGCAATTTGTTTGAAGCCTGTGTCGAAGTTGGTCGTCCGTATTATTCACAAGAGAAGAAGAATGGTAACGGCGCAGGAACGAATTATTATGAGATCAAAAATAACAGTGACCTCTATTTCGAACTGGTGTTAAAAGCAGGCGAGGGAACAAAGAGAATTGTTTTGTATCCCGAATCATCTCAGATCTTGACAGCCAACACCGGTCAAAAAAGCCTGACTTATGAAGTTGTATCAACATTTATCCGAAGTGATCAGCATCTCGTCGTGGATTTTCCGTTAGACCATTTCTAAAAAGGTCAGGCAGATTGCTTGAAATGAAGCGGAGGAGTATTGACACAAACCCCAGGATATTAGGCGGCACGAATAATGTTGCGCATTAATAATGCGTTTTCATAAAAATTGTAAAGGGTAACCGCTTTATGCCGGTTACCCTTTTGATTCCTGTGTGGCGCAGTGTTCTGCGATTATTTTGTTTTTCCCTTTCTGATTTGCTCATCCACAATGGCATCCAGTACGGCAATGGCGGTCATATCGACAATGCTGCGCACCGAACTTTCCACATCAAGAATATGGATTGGTTTCTTCAACCCCATCTGGATCGGACCAATGCTTTCTGCGAGTCCCATTTCAACCAGCATTTTATAAGTGGTGTTTGCTGAGCTCAGGTTAGGAAAAACAAGAGTGTTCACCGTCTTGCCATTCAATTTGGAGAACGGGTACTTTTCGTCACGCAATTTTGTGTTTAATGCGAAATTGACCTGCATTTCACCGTCAACGATCATATCGGGATATCGTTCATGCAAGGTTTTAACAACCTGATGAACACTGGCGGGACTACCTACTTTATCCGATCCGAAATTGGAATAGGAGAGCACAGCCATGACCGGTTCATGAGCGAAAAACTTCACTGTATCGTGCGTCAGTTTGGTGATATCGATGAGTACTTCCGTGGTCGGATGCCTGTTGAACATCGTATCGGCCAGGAAAAAAGTTCCTCTTTTGGTGTTCAGGATATGCATGGCTGCGATATGGTTCAGGCCATCGCGAATCCCGATCACGTCTTTTGCCGCCTGCATGGTATCAGAGTATTTGGTATAGACGCCTGTGATCAGCGCATCGGCCTCACCGGTTTCGACCATCATCATCCCGAAGTAATTGCGATCGTACATTTTTTCGTAGGCCTCGTCGTAGCTCATCCCCTGGCGTGCACTTTTTTCAGCCAGACACCTGGCAAATGAAACGCGGCGGTTTTCTTCTCTGTCGTGACGAAGATTAATAATTTCAATGCCTGTCAGATCAATGTCATTCTCAGCAGCAACGTTTCCAATTTTTTCTTCA
>Ga0310040_1000761_pt1 | contig 27165 bp, 19 predicted proteins | sample EPASupsiteHSE623_FD_200237 | JGI IMG/M metagenome (GOLD analysis project Ga0310040, IMG submission 200237) | Bioremediated contaminated groundwater from EPA Superfund site, New Mexico - Sample HSE6-23 (v2) (version 2) | ecosystem: Environmental > Aquatic > Deep subsurface > Groundwater >... | reverse complement strand
GTTCATTAGGTTAAATTGTATCTGAGTCACTGAAGGGTCACACAGGATACATCTGCTTGAAGATTAAATATTTTCTCGTGGATATATCCTGCCTTCACTTCATCACTGGAATTCTAGATTGTGCCAACGGATCAATCTCTGGTTCGAGCAGGAGTATCACTGCGCGTTCCTGGATGCTGAGGGGTCCGTGTTCAGCTCAGACCTGTTCAAGTCGCTGGCGAATCCGGCCATAAGTCCGCTGAAATTATGATGAGGCAATGAATATGGTTATGGTCATACCGGAAGTTAGAAGGTTCCTGCTGGGCTGCGACCTGGCCAAGTCCCTGGACTACACCAGCTTCGCAGTTATCGAGATGGTTTATGAGACGAAGATCAAGGGCTTTGCCTATCACCTGAGGGTCCTGGACCGCATCAAGGGAGTAGACTACCCGAAGATAACGGACCTCGTCATCGCCAGCATTCAGAGGCTGCAAAATGAGCAGGGGACGACAGACGGCCCGCACATCTGCATGGATGCATCCGGCCTGGGGGCCCCCATCAGGGATTACCTGCTGCAGTCCGGCGTGATCAATGGCCTGGTAAATCTCTACCCCGTGGTTTTTACGGGCGGGGAGGCTGCACGCTTTGATAAGGTGACCTTCAATTACAATATCAGCAAGAGCCTGATAATATCGAATTTCCTGAGCCTGATGCAGCGCAAGAGGTTCGACTACAGCCCCGGCCTGGAAACACTGCCGCTGCTGCAGCAGGAGATCGCATCGTTCAAGTACCACCTGACGCCCTCGGGCCATACCGGCTTTGATGCCGAGGTCGGGGCCCATGACGATCTTATCTGCGCCATATGCATCCCTCTGATCATCGGCGAGTGGCAGTTCCAGGTGCCGCCTGAGTATGACCGCGACGACTCTATCGATCTCTATAGGGATGTTCCGGATATAGGCGTATACTCGGGCCCGTATTAGGCTGATCATCTGTCTTGCTGCTGGCTAATCGAGGCGCGAAGCTCTCCACAAGGCCGGAATCAGCCGGATACAGATGAATGGGGCGGAATCGATTTTGTGGGCGTAGCTGGAGATCATTGGCCCGGCCAGCTTCGGGCCTACTCCATCGAGACGAGATAAAGCGGGCTGGCAATATTGCCGTCATTGATTCAAAGGATATAAGCCCATTGGCATTTGGCAGTAGTAGATGAAGCCGAGAGCACCCGGGTGCAGATGCAGCCACAGTTTTGCAGATCCCTTTGACCCACCCTTTCTCTCTCTTCTCATCCCCTTCTCCCGCACAGCTACGGCGGCGATATGGGTGGGAATAGCGCTGGCTTATGCTGGGATCTGGGTTTTTAAATAGATTTTTTATTATAATCTCCCAGGCCCATCGCCTCTACGACAGCAGCCAGGTCCATCATCCAGGCTCTGCAATTGAGGATCGGAATTGTGTCCCAGAATTATTCGACAGTGCCATTAAGCCATTGAGCTTAATCGGAAAAGTTTCGTGAGAACCCCTTGCCCGAATCGAGTTTCTTCGGGCCATTCCATAAATAGACAAATATACGACAGGCGCAAGATATATATTCGTTGAACGCCGTAATCCGGCAAATGCCGTAATTAAGATCGGCAAATTTGGCGTGAACTGCATGATTAGGATCCTGAAATGCTTGGTCCGGATCACCTCACGCTTGTTCTTTGAAGGAGTGGGGGAATGAAAATGAAACGAAAAAGAGCATTATGGAATGGCGAAGAGACTGACAATAATCAGTCAGAATTTTTGCATCGCACTGCCATTACGTTGACTATCGCCCTAACAATCTTTTCTGTATTTTTCTTTTCTGCAGCAGCACAGCAAGATACTGCCGCGGGCTGGTTCCAAAAAGGACTGGATCTGGGCAGCAACGGGTCCTTTGAGGAATCGGCTCAGGCATTTGACCAGGCCAAAATGGGCCATCAGGATGAAGCTCTGAAAGCTTCTGACCGTGCCCTGGAGATATCCCCGGATTATTCGCTGGCTTTGGAGTGGAAAGGCGACGCCCTCATGGATCAGGGAAAGTATGAGGATGCGCTCATTGCCTATGAGAAAGCTATCGGAGCAGACACGATCTTCCCGGAGCTCTGGTATAAGAAAGGCCTTGCTCTGAAGGCACTTGGCAGTAACTCGGAAGCAGATGTCGCCTTCGCTAAGACTAAAGAGCTAGGGTATCAGGAATGACTCCTACTCATTTTTCAGAGCTTAATGGAGGTCTGTAAATGAAAACACGATTCGCTTTCGCTTTGTTAGCGATAGCTATGCTCTGCACCTTAGCTGGAGCTCAGGAGAACACCTCAGGATACTGGATAGAAAGAGCAGAGGAGCTTTCACAGAACAGCTCTTTTGTAGAGGCATCCAATGCCTACGAAAAAGCCCTTCAAATCGAACCTGATAATGCAACCATCTGGCATAGCCTGGGTTTCGAACTCATTACAATAGGCAAAGAAAATGAGTCCACCAGGGCGCTTGAGAAAGCGCTCAGCCTCTTGAATGAAAGCCTGGCGAAAAATCCGCAGGATGCAGATCTCTGGAACCAGAAAGGCTTGGTTCTGATGTCGCTTGGCAGGCCAAACGAATGCTAAAAGGCACGACTGAAGGCCCTGGATCTATTCAATCAAACCATAGAGAAGGACCCGAAAAATGCCAGCGCCTGGCTGAGCAAGGCTGAGATCCTGGCCTACATGGGTCAGAATGATGAGGCACTGAAGGCTTACGACATGGCCATCGATCTTGAGCCTGAAGAATACGGCGTCATGAACAGGAAAGCCGAATTCCTCAGCATTCTGGGAAGGCACAATGAATCTGTAGTTGCCTATGACCAGGCGATGGAGAGGATACCGGCTAACGATACTTTGACTCTTGGGTGGACATGGAGCGGCAAGGGATCTGCCCTCTATTTTGCCGGCAGAAGCGAAGAGGCTCTGGAGGCTTTTAGCAAAGCAGCAGATCTGCATTCCAGTGATATCTATAACTGGCGCATGTTGGGAGATATCGCCTCTGAGCTTGGTAGGATTAACGAGTCTCTGGCAGCCTATGATCAGGTAATCAAGTTGGATCCCAAGAATATTCAGGCCTTGAGTTCCAAGGCATCGGAGCTGGCTGAAGTGAAGAGATACAACGAGTCGCTGGAGGCTTACAATAAGCTTCTGCAGATAGACCCAACGTCCGGCACTGCCTGGATGGCTAAGGGAGATATTCTTGAAAGCATGGGCAATCACGATGATGCCCTGGATTCCTACCAGGAGGCGGAAAAGATCTCCTCTGAGGCGGTGAAAGGCGATGCCAATGATACAAGCGCCTGGCTGGATGATGGCAAGGCCTTGGTTAAATTGGGCAGTTACGATGATGCCCTGAGAGCTTACGATGGCGCTATCAACAGCAGCTCGTCATATCTTGGAGATACACAGAAATCGGAAGCCTGGACTGGCAAGGGAAATGCTTTGCAGGCACAAAATAAGAGCGAGGAAGCTCTGGAGGCCTACAACAAGGCAATAGATCTGAGCCCTACAAATGTCGATGCCTGGAAGGGCAGGGGAGAAGCTCAGACGGCTATGGGATTGGCTGGTGGAGCAAGTTCATCGTTGCATGTGGCCAGGGCGCTCTCTAGCAACATATGGTAGCTGTTGTATGAACGATGTTTTGGCATGAAGAAGGTGAAGAAGATGAAACGAGTACAAATCGATTGTAAACTGTCGAGATTGTATACGAGAACGAAGTTCGTTCTCGTCCTGATAGCCCTGGCTACATTGTGGGCTTCTGCTCTGGCGCAGGATGAGACTGCAGACACCTGGTATAAAAAAGGCCTGGATCTGATGGAAAACGAGTCCTATGAAGAAGCCCTAAAGGCATATGACAGCGCCATAGAGCTCGATCCAGAGAATGCTAGAATCTGGATGGGCAAAGGGGATACCCAGATACGAATGGGTAACTTCAACGAATCCCGGAAAACCTACGAAAATGCGTTGAATCTCACCAATAAATCCTTAGATGCAAACCAGCTGGATGCAAAAGGCTGGCTTGTGAAAGGAGATCTCCTTGAGAAGCTGTACAGGTATGATGAGGCCCTCGAATCCTATAACAGGTCACTGGAGATAGATCCTAAAGACAAAGAAGCCTGGCTGAACAAGGGCAAGGCTTTGGATACGTCCACATATCGACTGCAGGGAACAGAGTGCATCAGAGCTTTTGAAGATGCCATCATTGCCTACAATGAGGCCATTGAGATTGACCCAAGTTACGGAAATGCCTGGATGAACAAGGGCTATTCCCTCCATTCTCTGGCCAGATTCAACAAAAATCTCAGCGAATATAACGAGTCGCTGAAGGCTTTTGACACGGCTATCGAGCTGATACCGTCTAATGATACTGGGAACCTCGCTCTGGCCTGGGACGGTAGGGCTATTGCTCTCACGGGCATGGGCAATATCCTTGATGACATGGGAATGAAAGAGGAGGCAAAAGGAACGTGGGAGGAGGCGTTAAGCGATTATGGCAAGGCCATAGAGCTTGATCAAAACTTCACCGGGCTTGAGGCCCGGCTATACAGCGCCGGTATCCTAGCTGAGCTGGGCATGTATAACGAATCCCTTGCTGCCTACGATAATGCTATTGAGACTGCATCAAATCATCCGTATGATAACGATTCCATATACGTTGCCCTTCTTCTTACTGGCAAGGGCGACGTTCTGGAAAAGATGGGTGATCACCAGGATGCTCTCAAAGCATTCGACAAGGCCATCGAGCTAGATTCCACAAGTGCAGAGGCCTGGAAGGGCAGAGGAGATGCTCTAAATAATTCAGGCAGATACAACGAAGCCGTTAAAGCCTATGATAAGGCCATCGAGGCCGGAGAGCCCTACGGCCTTCCCTTCAAAGCCACGCTCTGGAACAGCAAGGGACTGGCTCTGCAGGCACTGGGCAACAGTTCAGAGGCAAACGCCGCCTTTTCAGAGGCCAAAAAGCTGGGGTATGAAGGATGACCTCATTCATTTTTGTGAGGTTAAAGGAGGTCTGTAAATGAAAGCAGTGTTTGCCATCGCTCTGATAGCGATAGCTATGGTCTGCGCCTGTGCTGTGGCGCAGGAGGAAACGGCAGAGGATTGGTCCAAGAAGGGCCAGGAGCTGAGGATGAACGGCTCCCTGGAGGAAGCATTAGGTGCCCTGGACAAGGCCATTACGCTTGACTCAGGGAATGCAGATGCCTGGCAGTACAAGGCCCTTACTCTAAGGGACCTTGAGAGGTTCAATGAGTCCCTGGAGGCTTTCCAGAGGGCCCTGGAGCTGGACCCTCAGGATGACCAGGCCAGGACTGAGATGGCTGGGCTGCTCATGGTCATGGGAAGGAGCTATGAGGCAGCGTCCGTGCTGGATTCGTCTCCTGACCATGTCCCACAGAGCCCTCAGGAAAGGCTGGACCAGTCTATAGTATGGCGGCTCAGGGGAAAGGTCCTGGTGGAGAAGGGCAGCTACGATGAGGCCCTCGAAGCCTATGACAGGGCGATAGAGCTTGGAGACGGCCAGCCTGTTGGCGAAGCTACAGCATGGATGGGTAAGGGCAGCCTTCTCATGAGGCTGGAGCGCTATGAGGACGCCCTCCTGGCCTTTGACAGTGCCCTACAATCAGACTACCCTGATAAAGATGGTGAAGGCAAGCCGAGGCAAACCCTGGTAGGAAGCGAGGCCTGGCTTGGCAGGGGAGAGTCCCTGGATGCTCTGGGCAGGCACGGTGAGGCTGTCGAGGCTTACAACAGGTCGGTTCAGTCCTTCGATATCGACCTGGCCATAACCCCAGATGCTCCCAAGCTCTGGAAGGAGAAGGCAGACGTCCTGGAGAGCCTGGGCAGGCACGATGAAGCTGTGCCGGCCTATGAGAGGGCGGTCGAGCTGTTCAGAAGCGAGATCACTACCCAAACCGGACACTCTAACGGCTGGAGATACTGGTGGATGGGCGATGCTCTCCAGACTATAGGCCGGACAGATGAGGCACACGCAGCTTTTGCAAAGGCAAAGGAGCTGGGGTATCAGGAATGACCTCCGCATCTTTTCTGAGATTAAAGGAGGATTGTAAATGAAAACAAGATTTGCTATCACTCTGTTAACAGTTGCTACGCTCTGCACCTGTGCTTTGATACTTCCCTTTTGCGCTTCAGCACAGTGTGGTGATTGTGATGATAAAAATCCCTGCACAAAAGATTATTGTGGAGCAAATGGCTGCGTCCATGAGCCGATAGACTGTGGCAATGATAGAACCAGCCCTCCTGCTACAACCACTCCACCGGAGATAACGAGTCCTGCTACAACCACTCCACCGGAGATAACGAGTCCTGCTACAACCACTCCACCGGAGATAACGAGTCCTGCTACAACCACTCCACCGGAAATAACGAGTCCTGCTACAACCACTCCACCGGAGATAACGAGTCCTGCTACAACCACTCCACCGGAGATAACGAGTCCTGCTACAACCACTCCACCGGAGATAACGAGTCCTGCTACAACCACTCCCCCGGAGATAACGAGTCCTGCTACAACCACTCCCCCGGAGATAACGAGTCCTGCTACAACCACTCCACCGGAGATAACGAGTCCTGCTACAACCACTCAGCCGGAGATAACGAGTCCTGCTACAACCACTCCACCGGAGATAACGAATCCAGCTACAACCACTCAGCCGGAGATAACGAGTCCTGCTACAACCACTCCACCGGAGATAACGAATCCAGCTACAACCACTCAGCCGGAGATAACGAATCCAGCTGCAACCACTCAGCCGGAGATAACGAATCCAGCTGCAACCACTCAGCCGGAGATAACGAATCCAGCTGCAACCACTCAGCCGGAGATAATGAATCCAGCTGCAGCCACTCAGCCGGAGATAACAAGTCCTGAAATCGCCAGCATCCAAACTACAAACAGTACCCAAGCGAATACAGGTGAGACCAGAGTAACCGGCTTTTCGATGGATAGCAGTGAATCGAGCAAATCCGGGACATCTCTCAATAGCAATGCTTCGGAGACAACTGGGATTTTAGAAAATAATTTGGCATCAAATACTTCGCACATAAATGGCCTAACCAGTGCAACAGAATTTGGATTCACCAATTCCACTGAATCCAGCAATCAGAGTACTGAAAATCTACCAAAAATGAACGTTAATGCCTCATTTGTAGAATCAATGCAGACAAAAGAGAATTCGTCAATTCTGCAAAACCCAGAAATCCCTATGAACAACACCAATGAATCCATTGTGGGAAATGAGTCCTCAGCCCTCCGGCATTTCTGTGATGATGGCAATACCTGCACCACGGATACCTGGAATGGAAATGAATGTGTTCATGCTCCTGTAAACTGCGATGATGGCAATCCGTGCACAGTCGATTCCTGCGAGAATGGGGTATGTATTCATAAGCAGAAAGACTGCGATGATCAAAATGAGAGCACAATAGACTATTGTTTGAATGGAGTGTGCGTCCATTCTTTAAAGAGATGCGATGACGGCAACGCCTGCACCATAGATACCTGGAATGGAAACGAATGCGTTCACACTCCAGGAAATTGTGATGATGGCAATCCATGTACCGCCGACTCTTGCGAGAACGGGGTATGCACTCATACGCAAAAGAACTGCGACGATGGCAATTCGTGCACAATCGACTCCTGCGAGAACGGGGTGTGCACTCATGAACAAAAGAACTGCAACGACGGCAATCCGTGCACAGTCGACTCCTGTGCGAATGGAGAATGCATACATAGGCAAAAGAACTGCGATGATGGAAATGCTTGCACCATTGATGCCTGTGACGGCCGGGGTAACTGTGTGCATCTGTGGAGGAACTGCGATGATGGAAATCCATGCACAATAGATGCGTGTGACGCTTATTGGGGCTGTATTCATACCCCCGTGGTCTGCGGAGCGGGAAAGACGTGTGTTAACGGCGTCTGTCAGGCGGTCTCAAGTCCCAGCGTTGCCCCGAGCAGCTACACGATTCCGCCTGGGTCAACCATAAATTTGCCCTGGGGAACATCAGTCACAGCAATTGGCTCCGCAAAAGTGGAGAACGGAATTGCATATGCTACTAGATCGCCCCTTAAATTCTCAAGACAGCTCGGTTATGATCAGGCCGTTTCAGCGGCCCAGAGCATAAGTCAAGCGACTGAGAGTGCAGAGATGGTGGGCCTCACCTGGCAGAGCAATCCCTTCAGCGTGACTCTGATCAAGCCGGATGGGAGCATTTTATCTCCGGATGGCGACCGCCAGAATATAAAACATGTCACCGGCACGAACTACGACTATTACTTCCTCAGAAACTCTGCAAAGGGCATATGGAATATCGAGATTAGGCCTATAAATTCGGGTACTAGAGGCGATGGCTTCTCATTGATCACAGGACGTGTGGCAGGAGCCGCTTCAGTCAATGAAGGTGGTTTGTAAATGAAAGCAAGATTTGCTTTTTTTGTGTTAGCGGTATCTATGCTTTGCACCTGCGTCCTGGCGCAAGAAAAAACGGCGGAGGACTGGCTGAAAGAGGGTCGGAGTCTGATGTTGAGTGGCTCTATGTCTTTCGATCCGGCAGCCAATGCTTTCAACGAATCCATTCAATTAGAGCCTAAGAACATCGATGCCTGGCTGGATTTTGCACAGGTCCTAATCTATATGGGCCAGAAGAATGAGTCCCTGGAAGCCTTCCAGAAGGCTCTCAGCTTTGCAAATGAAACATTGAAGCAGAATCCCAATGACGCAGCCGTTTGGCAGAGCCAAGGCCTGGCTCTGGCCTGCCTCGGCAGGGATGATGAGGCCACCAGATCCTTTGAAAAGTCAGTCGAGATCCTGAATCAGAGCATTGATGAGAATCCCAAAGACGCCGAAGCCTGGTGGCTCAAGGCCGACAACCTGGATATCCTGGGCCAGAGTCAGTCGGCTCTAGAGGCCTACGATAAGGTAATTGAGCTGAACTCCTCCAAGGCGATTGGCGCCTGGATAAGAAAGTCCGATATTCTTCTGGGACAGATGGGCAGGTATGACGAATCCGTAAGGGCTTTTGATAAAGCTACCGACCTGATGGCCGTCAATTCTAATGCTACTACACTATCGCATGCATTTTTCTCAGAGGAGAATGGGTCGTCCACCGTTCTAAATACGTGGACAAGCGGAGGCCGGATCCTCAGGGTAAGCTTTGGCAGGTATAACTATTCAGCTCAGGATTATGACCGATTCCTGAAGGTGGATTCAGACTACATCAAAACCTTTGCAAGCAAGCGCGGCACCATCACACCTCAGGGCAAACTTTTGGGCAAGTACAATAACTCCCTCTACAGTTGGGAGCCCAACGCCGAGCAATATGCTCGGCCCCAGCCGGAGTGGAATACACTGGGTTTCCAGTTGAAATGGGGCCATGCGTTTCAGTATGACGAGGGTGCCACCGAAGTCGCTGCTCAGGTCTACGATAGAGCCATTCAAATCGATTCCAACAGCTCAGAGGCCTGGACGGGCAAGGGCGTTGCCCTTCTGGCTCAGGGCAAGAACGGTGAAGCTTTAAGTGTCTTGGATAAGGCGCTGGAGCTGGATCCAGAAAATGCGGATGCTTGGAGCTATAAGGGCAACGCACTATCCAGCATGGACAGGATCGACGAATCAGTCAGGGCCTATGAGAGGGCCATATATCTCTACGACGAAAAGATCAAAAATAACTCCCTGCAAGCAGAAGCCTGGGACGGCAAAGGCATTGCCCTCGAAAACCTGGGCCTGGCAAAAAATGATCTGAGCAGGTACGATGAAGCCCTCAAAGCATACAACAAAGCCATAGAGATCGATCCGCAGGATGCAGAAGCCTGGTACGACAAAGGCTACGCTCTTAGCACCTTGGCCAGATTCAGGCATGAGCCTGAGAAGTACAATGAGTCTCTCCAGGCCTTCGACGAGGCCATTTACCTGAAGCCGAGGTTTGCTCTGGCCTGGGTGGCCAAGGGCTCCGTCTTCCTTGATCAGCAGAGGTATGAAGATGCCCTGCAGGCTTACGACAAAGCCTTGTATATAAATTCCGGGCTGCAAAGTGCTCAATCAGGCAGGGGAGCGGCTTTGGAAAAGCTGGGAAGACGGAATGAATCTGCAAAGTCCTATGAAATAACCCTCATGAACTTGGACATGGATATTCAGGCTGCCAATTCCAGTCAGGTGCTGTCAGAGGTCTGGTATAAGAAAGGCTCGATTCTCCAAGCGCAGGGAATGTATGAGGAGGCCCAAAAGGCGCTGCATAATGCCACTAATGCCGATCCGAAGAACGTAATGGCCTGGGTGACCAAAGGCGATGTTTTCAGATGGCAGGCCAAATACGACGATTCTTTGCAGGCCTACGAAAAAGCCATTGAGAATCTCCCAAGCAACTCCACATGGCAACTGTCAGATGCCTGGTCATCTAAGGGCGATGTTCTCGAGGAAGCAGGCAGAACTGATGAGGCCATCAGCGCTTTTGATAAAGCCATTTTGATCGATTCACAAAACAATTATCCCTGGCTGGCAAAAGGCGATATATTCAACCAGACGGGCAAGCAGGAAGAGGCAGTCAAAGCTTACGACAAGGCCATCCAGATCGCTCAATCTTCGCCATCATTCCTGGCCAAGCAAGTATTGGCCAAAGCCTGGTACAACAAGGGCCAGGCACTGAAGGCTCTGGACCGCAAATCCGAGGCAGATGCAGCTTTCGCAAAGGCCAAGGAATTGGGATATAGAAAGTAATTCTACATTTTAAATTTTTTGGTTCATCAAAAAGAGGTGACTGAATTGAGTAATCAAAACGGAGTGGGGAAAAGACAGATGAATCTGAGGTCCAGGGCCATCATAGGTCTCTCATTGCTGGCTATGGCAGCGCTGTGCACCTGCGCCTTGGCGCAGGAAAACACGACTGAGTACTGGACAATGGTAGGATCTGACCTGGCCATGAATGAGAGCAATTACCAAGGAGCGCTGGACGCATTTGAAAAAGCCATCCAGATAGACCCAGAGAACATGGGTGCATGGGATCGTAAGGCTCTGATTCACTATGTCTTAAGCAAGCAGGCTTATCTAAGAGTTCTTAGCCTGAGCGAGAAGAGGCTGGAGAATAATCCACAGGACGCACGTGCATGGCGGTCTCATGCAGCTGCTCTGCAAAGTTTGGACAGGATTGAAGAGTCCAACCAGTCTCTTGAGAAAGCCGTCGAGATCTACGATCAGGAGACACGAGAAAACCCTGGCAATGTTACTGCCTGGTTCTATAAAGCAGAGGTCTCGGTCAACCAGACCGATGCTCTCGCAGCCTACGAGAAAGTGATCGAGCTGAACGGCTCAATGAAGATCGCTGCCATGATCACCAAGGGCAACATTCTCTTAAACCTCGGTAAATCTGACGAGGCCATTGCAACCATCGACAAAGCGATTCAATTGGACCCGAAGAATCCACAGGCATGGACAGAGAAAGCCCTGGCTAGTTACGTCCTTGGAAAGCACAATGAGTCGCTAGCAGCTTATGAAAAGGTAATCGAGCTGGAGCCAGAATTTGCTCCCGCCTGGATCTGGAAGGGCAAAGGCGATGCTCTCAAGACCCTGGGCAGGCAGAGCGAGGCGGATGCGGCTTATGCCAGGGCCGAGGAGCTGGACATTGACAGCTCGGCTCCGGTGCAGGAGAACGCTGCACAGGATTGGTTTGAAAGCCCAAGGAATGAATCTCTTAACGATTCACTGCATGTCTATGATCAAGCACTGGTTCAGAATCCTAAAAACGCCGACGCTTGGCTGGGAAAAGCCGATGTTCTCTTTGCCCTATGTGGTGTTCTGCGCCAGCCTGAAAAGCTCAATGAATCCCTTCAGGCTTACGATAAAGCGATTGGGCTTATCCCGGTGAACTCAACTCAAGAGCTGGCAAAAGCTTGGAGTCGCAAGGCCTTCGCTCTGGCCAATCTCGCAGACCTCAGGGGCCATGACGAGAATTTGTATGATGAGGCCATCAAAGCATACGACAGAGCCATCGAACTGGACCCGGAGAATGCAGATGCGGAAATTGGCAAAAGCGCTGTTCTAGCAACTCGTCTCAACAGAACGGATGAGGCATTAGCGGGATCTAATCGAGCCGTTGAACTCAGCTCAGATGAACCTTCTCCCAAGATAAAAGCCTTGGAGATTAGCGTACTCTCCCTGCTGAAGTCCGGAAAGTATGATGAGGCCAATCGGACCTGTGATAGGATTCTTGAGATTTCTCTGCAAAATTCAAGTGACACTTCTTTTGCCTGGCAAAGCAAAGGCAACGCTCAGCAAGGCATGAAAAGATACGCAGAGGCCATTGGTTATTATGATAAGGCCCTTGTGAGCTATCCTGAGGACAAAGGCAAATTGCTCACATCCGGTATCTGGCAGGATAAGGGCGACGCTCTGGAGGCCATGGGCAGGCATGAGGAGGCCATAGATGCCTATGAGAAGGACATCAATGCCTATCCTTACGATGCTCCTGCATGGCATAAGAAAGGCGAAATCTTGAAGGGGCTAGGTCAGGATTTCGAGGCTCAGATGTCGTTTCATTTAGCAGAGTTGCTGGGGTATGATAGCCAGTCCAATGATTTCATGAGAGGTGACTGAATTGAAAGAATGTAGAGTGGGGAAAAGACACATAACTTCTGGATCGTGCGCTGCCATGGCCTTCGCCTTTATGGCGCTGGCAGTGCTCTGCGTCTCTGCATTGGCACAGGAAAATACAGCCGAGGATTGGTACAGGAGAGGCAATGATCTGGAAGGAAATGGATCTTATGAAGACGCAGTCAATGCCTACGATAAGGCCCTCGAGCTGAATCCTAAATATGCAGCCGCGTGGTGCGACAAAGGCCGTGCGCTCTCCAGGATGGCCATATTTCCCAATAGCACCGGAAAATACAATGAATCTCTCAAAGCCTTCGATAAAGCCACAGAGCTGGATCCGCAGAATTCAACGATCTGGGCCTTTAAGGGGCAGGCTCTCTCAAGCATGGCCACTTTCACCGGCAATGAGAGCATTTACAATGATTCTTTGCAAGCTCTGGACAAAGCCCTTCAGATAGATCCGAAGAATCCCCAAGCCTGGGATTTCAAAGGCTCAACGCTCATGGCCATGCGGAGAAACAATGAATCCGTGGAGGCCTTCGACCGAGCCATCCAGAATATCGGAAGATATCAGGGCAACCAGACCGAAGAGCTATCCGGGCTCTGGCTGACCAGAGCCGTTGTACTTCAGCAGGCTGGACATATGGATGAGGCTCTTTTATCCTTCGACAAATCCGTTCAGATAGTTCCGGAAAACTACGATGCCCGGATGATGCGAGGTCGTGTTCTTTTCAACCTCGGCGAGTACAACCGGTCCATCGAAGACTATGAGGCGGCATCCGACGCCGGACGAAGCCCATCCGCATTAGCAAATGCCTGGATAGAGAAGGCGAATACCTTGATGAAATTGGGCCGATACGAAGAGGCCGAGGCAATCTATAACAAGACCGCTGAACTGAACTATTCATCAGATGCTTTTGATACCGGCTCGCATTATTTAGCCAGGAGCTGGCAGGGCGAAGGCAATGCTCAGGCCAAGCTGGGAAGGTACAACGAGTCCCTGGCGGCCTTTGATAGGGCCATTGCACTGGAGCCGCATTTCGCCTACGAGATCTGGAGTGACAAGGGCCTCGCTCTCATGGATATGGGGAGGAACGATGAAGCCCTCCAAGCCTATGACGAGGCTACTGATGCAACATCTGAGACAGATTCTCCTCGTGCCTGGGTAGGCAAAGGCAATGTGCTTGACAAAATGGACAAACACGATGAAGCCGTGAAAGCCTACAATGAAGCAATTAAGATCTGTGATGAGGCTCTTGAATTGTATCCATTAAATGGAGACGCCTGGTATTACAAAGGCACTGCGCTGAAGGCTCTGGGACGCAACTCTGAGGCGGATGCCGCCTTTGCCAAGGCAGACAATCGGTGGTTCAGCAGTTAATCGCATCAAATTTTTGAGGGTTAAAAAAAGACTGTAAAGAGGTTTGTAAATGAAAGCAGTATTTGCCATCGCTTTGTTAGCTGTAGCTATGCTCTGCGCCTCTGCCCTGGCGCAGGAGGAGACTGCAGATTCCTGGTATAAAAAAGGCCAGGAACTGATGGAGAACGAGTCCTACCAGGAAGCACTAAGCTCCTACGACGAGGGACTGAAGACGGACCAGCAGAATGCCTCTGCCTGGCACTATCGGGGATTGGCTCTTGCAGGCATGGGCTACGGAGTAGAGGCCAACCAGTCACTTCAGAAGGCCATGGAGCTTCTCGACCAAAGTATCCAGGAGGACCCGAAAGACATTGAAGCCTTATGGCTGAAGGCAGAGGGCATTGATCTCCTGGGGAAGAGTGAGGATGCTCTTGAGGCCTACGGCATAGTAGCTGATCTGAACTCATCGCATGCTCTGGGAGCGATGATAAGGGAGTCTGACATCCTGGCGGCTCTTGGAAGGTACAACCAATCTGCGCAGGCCTTTGGCAGGGCCATGGCCCTGGTCCCTGCAAATCGATCCCAATCGCAGCTAGGATTCCAGCGGCAGAGGGAGAACACCTTCCTATTCACAAAAGCCTGGCTCATCAACGGCCAGATCCACAGGGTCTCTAACGGATTGTATAATCTCACTTCAAAGTCTTTCGACGAGATCGAGCAGATCAACTCCGACTTTGTGGCAGCCTTGCAGCTCAAAGGCAAAGCAATCGATGCTAACCGGCATGGCGGCTCCCTCACGGCATCGAGCCTCAACTGGGATGCATATGACTTCAACATACCCAAGACGCTGGCTTTGGCTTGGCCTCCCTTCCTGACCATTACCAGAATCAATCCCACGGGAGACGAGTTCATCGAGATCTCCAACGACCTGAAGGAGACCACAAACCTTCAGAACTGGAGCCTGAAGGTCGAAAGCTCAAATATAACGTTGCCTGAGCATTCCCTTTTGCCAGGAAAAGCAGTCAGGATTCATCTAGGAAGCGGCCAGAAGAATGAGACCGATCTCTTCCTGAACAGCAACCTGGAGCTGAATGACACGGTAGGAAATGTCTCCCTGAGAGATGGCTCGGGAGAGGACGTAGCTTTGCTGAATTACTGGACCAAGCTGGAAGGCTCAATTGGCTCCTCAATCATGGCCAAAGGAAATTTCGAGTATCCTGGGCCTGATGCTGAGAATAGAGAGTTGCTGCCGGAGAACACGTCCCCCTCATGGATTGAAAAGGGCCTGCAGCTCTACAAGAATGAGTCCTACGAGGAGGCTGCAGCTGCCTTCGACAGGGCAATTGAGCTGGAACCGGAGAACCTCAATGCCTGGCTCCACAAGAGCGTGGCCATGACGACACTGGGCATGAAGATCACCGGAGGCGGCATGAACCTTGGCGCTGAAGATCGAGAGGCATCCAGCATGGCCGCCTTCGGCGAAGCTATGGCAGCGAACGACAGGGCCGTGGAGATCGCTCCGGAGAATGCCACCGTCTGGATTTACAAAGCTGGCAACCTGGACCAGATAGGCTCCTTCACCATTAACTTGAGCCTTTTAAATGAGTCCCTGAAGGCTTACGACCGTGCTTTGGAGCTTGACCCTAACAATGCCGACGCCTGGCATGGCAAGGGCGTCGCCCTGGTTCACCTCAGCCAGTATCTAGGGGATACAAGCAGGTACGAAGAGGCTCTCCGGTACTATGACAGAGCCCTGGAGCTGGACCCTCAGACAGAAGGAGTCCTGCAGAATAAGGCCAGCATCCTCGCTGCACTGGGAAGGCAGAACGAATCTGCTAAGGCTTACGCTCAAGTGATCGAGGCGGCCAACACCTCCGCAGAGCAGTCCAGCGCTTGGCACTCCAAGGGCGACGCCCTCATGAGTCAGGGAAAGTACAGAGAGGCCGTCGATGCCTATAATAGGGCAGTAGAGATCGATCCCAAAGACCGCTGGACCTGGATGATGATGGCCTTTGCCACAGATCAGATCGGCTGGTACAACAGATCCCTGGAGGCTTATAATGCAGTCCTCGCCCTGGATGCCAACAGTTCCTCAGCTATGTATGGAAAGGCAGATGCACTTTATGGACTGCGCAGATTCAACGAGTCGCTGCAGGCATTTGATGCGGCACTAAAGGCCAATCCCGAGAGAAGTTCGAGCTGGAAGGGCAAGGGAGATGCGCTCAAAGCCCTGAACAGGACCGACGGGGCCTCATCAGCTTACGAGATGGCTCTAAACCTGAGCGAGACCGCCATCAGGATCGATGCAAACAGCAGCGATCCATGGATCGAAAAGGGCGAGGCCCTTCGAGGCCTCGGACGCTTTGATGAGGCGCTTTTAGCTTACGAGAAGGCCATCGAGCTGCCTCCAGTGCACTTCCCTGCCTGGCAGAAGAAAGGGGACCTCCTGATGGAGATGGGCCGGTACGATGAGGCCCTCACAACCTATGAAAAGGCCATCGAGATGGACCTGACCTTCCCACGGCTCTGGTACAGCAAGGGGCTGGCCCTGTGGGCTCTGGATAGAAATTCAGAAGCTGAGGAGGCCTTTGCCAAAGCCAATGATCTGGGCTATGCAGACACTATCATAGCACAGGATAACACTGCAGATTCATGGTATAGAAAATCTCAAGAGCTGTTCAACAACGTCTCATTGGATGAATCCGTTCAGGCGTTAGATGAGGCCCTGCAGATGGACCCTGGGAATGCTACCCTTTGGCAAACCAAAGGCTCCATCTTAGCTCTAATGGATAAGAAGGATAAGGCTAACAGCGCTTTTCAAAGGGCAGACCAGATTCTAAATCAGAGCATAAAGAGATGCCCAGAGGATGTAGCAGCGCTAATGTCTAAGGCCCGAGTACTGCAAGGCATGGGCAAGAGCGACGAGGCCATCAAAGCCGTTGATAGGGCTATAGAGCTCGATCCGGAAAGCATCGAGGTCAGATTGCTCAAAGCCGAGACGTTGATCCTTGCAGGAAGATACAACGAATCAGTAGAGGTGTACGACCAAACCATTGAGGTGGTGCCTGCCAACGACACCAGTATGCTTGCCTTTATCTTGGGCAGCAAGGGCATGTCCCTTTATGATGCTGGAAGATACGAAGAGGCAGTTATTGCCTATGATAGGGCTATAGAGGTGTCCTCAGACCAATCTTCTGATTATCTACTTGCCTTGTCAAATAACAAGGGACTGGCCCTGCTAAAGCTGGGCAAACCGCAAGAAGCTCTCGATATCTTCAATAAGACAGCCGTGATGGCTCCAGTTCATTTCGGAGATGAGTACGCCAAGGGCCTTGCGTTCAGAGCTTTGGGCAGGTACGACGAGGCTATTTCGGCTTTCAATAAATCTATTGAGCGTTTTCCCGATAATCCACTGATCTGGAAGGATAAGGGCGAGGCATTGAAAGCCTTAGGACGTCAGGCCGAGGCAGATACGGCTTATGCCAAAGCCCAAAAGCTGGGGTATCAGGTATGACCTCCGTCAATCTTTTTTCACGTATCCGATCTGAAGAGACGGCAGTGTCCGAAGACTGAACAGGAAAAGATAGAAAAGGCGGTGTCTGAGATTGACTAATAGCGGTAGCTGTTTATTGGCAGCCTTGCTGGCATTCCTCTTTGTCGTATCAGCGGCGGCCTCCGATGATCTCTCCGGGCGCTGGAAGATATGCTATGTTGTTCAGAGCGGCAGCCCTGACGATGGGCTTGCCGAAGGCAGCGTGGTCTCCCTGAACGAAAAAGATTCCACTCTGCAGGGCAGGGCGACCCTGGGCAGCCGTGGCGACGGCTACCTGATTGGTTGCTGCGAGGGCATCGTCGTTCGAGCAGCCATCACCTTCCGCCATAATCCGGCCATTTTCGTCCGGCTGACCGGCTCTTGCACAGACGGCGAGCTGCGGGGCAGCTTCACCGCCACCTCTTGTGAAGGCGACTTCTGGCACGGCAACTTCAAAGCCATCCAGTTGACCACGGGAACGGGAGAGATCATCAATCCCGACACCGGAGCTGATCCCGTGAGCTTCACACCCACAGATGCTGACCTACTTCCTGAGCCAACCGAATACCTGAACCCGGAGGCGAACTGGAGCGCACAGCAGGAGAGTGGTGTGAGGGAGATCTTCGTCATCAGCTATCAAAGAAATACAATCCTCATGGTCCAGAACAAGCCCTTCATCTGGCAGTGGTGGTTGTAACAAGGTTTACGAGGCCGTTGGCGTTTGACAAGGCCATCGAGATGAATCCATAATTGGCTCAGTTCCACAATTGGCTCAGTCTCGGCCAGAGGGCCTGAACATATGGTAAATGGAAAAAATACAAAGGCCACAAAGAAGGGCGATCAGTCTCATGCCACTGATGGCCTCCTGACATGAGGCGGAAAGGTGCGTGATGTACAACTTGGAAACTGCAAGAGGCTTCAGGAGAAGAGGTGCAGCGTGATCACGCATTCTGGCGCTGAAGGGTCGTGGGTGAAGGCTACTGAAAATCATCACGGGAATCGAATGCATGGGATTCATTTCGGCAGCATGAATCGAGTTAATCATTTGTTATCGCTTTTCAGTAGCTCAAGTACGCGACCCGCAGAAAGATGAGACAACGAGCTGCATGTGGTTCGACGAAGCCGGCGCTATGAAGATCTCGGACCCTAAGAGGCTGGAGGCCCTCAACTCTGAAATCAAGCGGCTGGAAGGGCTGATCGAGCACGACACCCCGATCCTGGCCAGGCTCCAGTCCATGGTGGGCGATCGCTCTGTCTCTGAGGTCTTGGACGACGCAAGGATCCAGTTCGCCAAGAATAGGATCCTTGGGATCAGGGCGGAGCTGGACCACGCACTCAAGCTACAGGTGGCCCTGGCAATCGGGATCTATGCAGATTATATCGTCTTGAGTGATCTGATTTCCAAAAAAATTGATATGTATTATTGTAGCACTAATTAGCGGAAGGATGCTCAGGTGAAGTCGTCCTGGAAGAGTGCCAGACTCATTTGAACGTTTTAGTTGGCAGTTGAGTCATTTAGCCCCTTGAACCATGAACGAGTCACCCCAATAACCACGCTTAATGTATCCAAAAAAAGAGCTTGTTCTGTTAACCGAAATAATTTTTTCGGAGATATTCCTGAAGCCAACTCCCTTTAGAAGCTCGATATCCTTTTTAGGACGCTTCTCCTTCGCCAATGGTAGCTTATTCTTTACATTTAAATCAAAATCATTCAACCAGAGATTTCGTCTTTCCGTAGCCATAATCAAAGGAGACGCTAATGCTCTCCAAAGCTTCTTTTTAAGTGATGTCCCTGTATGCCAGTTTCCATCGATGATAATGACTCGCCCTCCTGGCTTCAGAACCCTATGCCATTCAGAAATTGCTTCTTCTGGTTGAGAGAGTGTCCAAAGCACATATCGATTAATAACGACATCAAATGATCCATCCTCAAAGGGGATATTTTCTGCATCGCCTTTTTGAAAAGTGGCCTTTAGGCCAAGTGAGTCGGCATTAGCTCTTGCATATTGCAGCATCCTCTCTGATAGATCTATTCCTGTGACATTATGGCCCATTTCAGATAATACAAAAGCGATTATTCCAGGTCCCGTGCCAACATCTAGCACCTTAAGGTGACCCTCGCCTAATGGATCTTTTAATATATCCCTCCATATTTTCTTTTGACCAGCATATCCGCTAATATTATTTTTATTGTATCCCTTTGCATCGTTGTCCCAGTAAGAAATAATTTTATCCTTCATAACTAATAATTAAAGGGTTTTAAAAACCCTTTAATGGAATAATTCATTTGCTCTATTTGGCCGGATAGATAAAGACCCCATGTTTCTTGAGGTCGAAATCAATATTGCAGAATTTATCGATGTACTCCTGATGTATTGCCTTGGGATCCACATCTTTGAAAAGGTCTGGGTGCATCAATTTTGCTGCATAGAGAGATCCTATTAGGGTCTGACCTGCGCCCCCAAGAATAGAATCATCCAAAACATAGACGTTGCCCTCTTTTACTGCTTTGACATTGGCCAACTCAGGGCGGTTAAGAAGCTCATCTCTCAGTGCTGCAACTGTTGATGGGTTGTCCGTTTCAAATCCGTGATCAGTTGCATTGAGTTGTGTCGAAGCATGTATAAATATAAATTCCGGATCCTCCTTCATTATATACTCAGGATCAAGATCAAATATGGAATAGTATTGTGAAGAATCAGGCCCAATCATATCATCTGCAATGTTTTTTCCACCTGCCATTATATACGATTTAGAATATCTATCTCCAGATCCTTTTGTTTGATAGCGTCTGTACTCGAAATATACTTTCTTCCGGTCTTTTTCAGAAAGAGTTCCTATTCTTGATTCCAGCAAGCTCTTTTGCTCTTGGATCCAATCGGCAAATTCCCTTGACTCATCTTCTTTGTCAATGATGTACCCGTATGTCCGTATATTTCTTGACAAATTTTCGAGTTCACGTACATTCAGAGAAATGAGGGGAATTCCTGGAAGGTTATCTTTAAATTTTTTATATTGCGTTCGCCCACTTTCTGCAACCGCCCAATTAGCCTCGAGATTCGTTTGAACTGCATTGGGATTTAGAGATATCACCTTTTCATAATCGCAATTGTCGGCAGTGTCACCCACCGCTGGCAGCTTGCTGATAACGGGATAGCATGTCGGTGTATTCTCTCTATAGTTGCTTCCTACAGCTACAAGCAAGTTCTCTGCACCTAATGCGCGAGTAACATCGATGCCATTCCAACCCATATTGACAAGGCGCTTAATGGGCTTGTTGACAGTCACCGCTTCTCCGAAGATATCCAAGTAGGTCAATCTATCTTCACTCTTGTTGATAATTTTCTCTACCTGCTGGATATCTTGTTCATCGACTTTACCGTCATTGTTTGCATCTGCAAGCTCAGTGGTCTTAATAGTGCCACGCATAATATCGCTAATACAAGTGATATCCTTCTCGTCTATTGTGTCATCCAGATTGGCATTACCATATACCGCAAGGTCATAGTCTGCGGCTGAGATGCCGATAGACGGAACAATCATTAAGAGCATCAAAAGTTTCAGCATACTGTTTTTCATTCAATCCACCTTTTATTTTCTTGGCTTATATGAGGAGGAATTAATGCAATTTAGTTATAAATCTTTTGAATCTAATATTAAATATTATGATCTAAATTTTCATAATTCGATTTTGATAATACGAGCTTCAAATGTATGATGCAGGTATAATCACGCCAATAAGCATATTACTAACTGGGCAAATTGATGGTCATTTGGCCTATGGACGCAGTTATTAGCCGGATAAGCATCCAGTGAACTCGTATTATAGATAAACGATTATAATCTTTAGCATATAAAATTAGTCGTTAGATCCATAGAATTGCACCTCTACATCAGACGATATAAAAACTGGTTCCTCGTTGTTTCGAATGGGTGTGATTGAGGCATAAAATCCTACCTGGGCTATCAAATCATCTGGACCGAACCGAATAACGGTCCGCTTGCAGATTTCGTGATTCACTCATTCAACCTTATTTCGAGATAAACTTCAAGTTAGCCAGCTGAAACAGCGAAGAGCCTAAAACCGAGCTGACAGAAAGACCGTATCCGATCTGCATACTCGGCATATTTGCGGTAGCATCATTATAAATTGCCAAAATAGTACTATATGAGGGGCCACCGAGTTTTAAAAATTCCACCAGTGACACCGAGCTGGAAGAGCCAAATGCAGGCGTGCAACCTGCGAAGAGTGGCGTGCCAAATTTCCGCCACATCTGCTTCAGCCAACATACACTGCGGAACTGCAAATGCCCATAGAGATTCTTGCTTTTGTATTGGCTTATCTACTCCCTTATCCTTCTGCCAGAAAAGCCTTCTGCACTCAGGCAAGCGGAAGGTGACATATTTTAATTCCAGGTTGAAATCACCAAAGCCACCTTCCTTCACCTTTTCGTCGCCCCGATAGCAAAATGGCAGCTTTGCTGCAAACATGGAAATGGTGCTGGACGTTTACAAGCGTCCTTTTGATCCACTCCATCCTGTTATTTGCATGGATGAATCTCCAAAGCAAATGATAGCAGAGACAAGGATTCCTATACCAGCATCACCAGGGCAAACGGCCAAGTATGATTATGAATACCGTCGTTGCGGATTATGCAATATTTTCCTCGCATGTGAGCCATTAGCAGGAACAAGGACAGTAAAAGTCACAGAAAGAAAAACCAAATTGGATTGGGCTTATTTTGTAGAAGAGATCGCTGATCAAAATGAATGTGCAGAAAAAATAACCTTGATCATGGATAACCTAAACACACACAAACCGGGATCGCTTTATGAAGCGTTTCCGCCAGAAAAGGCAAAAGCATTGTGGGATAGGTTTGAATTTATCCCACATTCCGCACTTTAGGTTTCGGATTCAGTATTTTTCCAGCTATCGATTTTTGTTATTTAATGAAAATATTTTAATTAAATAAAATTTTGTTATTAACTAATTTGACAATAAGTTGATTTTAAGCTGATTTTTATCTTGTGGGTAGAGGTGTCATTATCTTCACTCAATAGAGCGCAAGGGCAAGCAGACAAATATTAATTGTAATAAATAGTTTTATTTATAATTATATTCTGAGAATCGATAGCAAGAAAAATACTCGCTTTAGGAAGTTAAAGCGCGGAATGTGGGATTTATATATACCCCTAAACATGGCAGTTGGTTGAATATTGCCGAAATAGAATTAAATGTGCTAACGAGCCAGTGCTTGAAAAGAAGAATCGACGATATCAAGGTTGTTAGGAATGAAGTTGCAGCGTGGTTAAAATTCAGAAACAACAAAAATGCAAAGGTTAATTGGCAATTCACCACTGATGATGCAATGGTCAAATTATTCCGTCTTTATCCGACATTACAGGTCTGACGAGACACTAGATATCAGAAGAATGCACCCGAACAGCCAATTGAAACGCCCATGTGCCCCAGGCGGAGGCTCACACGTGACGGATGGAAAACAGCATCTATCGACATTAAAATTCAGTTTTCCATGGGAAACTAAGCTTGGCCGGAACATTGATCTATTGTTCCGGCTTTTTTTTTAGGCCCAGCTGCGGATAAATCATGCTATTCGGCTTTTCCTTTTCTGGCGCTTATTAGGAATGTGTCGCCATAATATCCGTACTTTAGATATTCGATGAATCCGAAACTTCGCCTATCAATGGTTCGGACATTGATATCTTTGAATCCCTGCCGCTTAAGCAATTCTACATCATGCTCTGGGCGCTTCATAAACGTCATTGGAAGCATTTTTCTCAATCCGGGATCGCCACGTCGATAGAACGCATTTCTCTTTTCCTGGATCGAAACCAACATCTTAGCAAAACTTTGCCAGATTCTATTTTTCAAGGAACTGTCGAGAGGGAGGTACCAGTTGCCGTCCACGATGACAAGCTTTCCTTCTGGCCTCAAGACACGTTTCCATTCTTTTATGGCAGCATCCGGCTTTGGCATCGTCCAGAGAACATGCCGATTGATTACAACGTCAAATGACCCATCTTCAAAGGGGATGTTTTCCGCATCCCCTTGCTTAAACTCAATGGATAGACCCAATCTTTCAGTATTCTCCCTTGCCTTATTTAGCATCTCCGAAGTTAGGTCCAGTCCTGTGACGCGGTGACCCATGTCAGCTAGCAGGATTGCAATGATGCCAGGGCCAGTGCCAACATCAAGAATCATCATCCTCTCATCGCCAATGCTTTCTCGAAGTATCTCCTGCCATCTTTTCTTCAGTACCCCCGGCTGGAGGGAACTCAAGACATATTTATTGTAGCCGTCTGCTCCGTTGCTCCAATATTCACTAATCTGTTTTTTCAGTTCATGTGAACCTGCCCTTGCCATAAATTGCTCAGCTATAATGTGTCTCAAAGGACTCACCCACCAGTTGTTTGTATCATCCGTTCTTCGTGTCCTAATAGTCTTAAACTTTGCGATTTAGTGCGATTTTTAATACCATCTGTATTCATCAATATGGAAGAAGGTAAAGAAAGTCGAAAGGGTAAAAAGGAGAGAAAAATCTCTATCGGCTTTCGCCGATGAGTGTTTAATTAATTATAGTCCCGTTTTTATCCACGGATGGATCCTCCAGGAATTGGAGATCATCAGCCAGACCAGATTATCGCTACTCTATAGAAACGAGATAATCCGCGGGATTGGCAGGATGGCCGCGCCAGACTTGCATACATGCCTGTTGATGTTAGCAATAGACTACTAAGACAGCACCATATGAGATGCCACCGATCTCATGCAGCTTCAACTAGGACCAACCAGCGGGATGAATTCAAAGCAGGCATGCCACCTGCAAAGAGCCGCATGCAAGATATTTGCAGCATCAGATTCAGCTCATCCAGATTGCGGAACTACAAACGCCCATAGCGATTCTTGCTTCTAGAACGGCTTAAATACTCCTTTGTTCTTATCCCAGAAGAGCCTTCTGCACTCAGCCGAGCAGAAGCTGACATATTTTTATTCAAAATTGAAATCTCCAAAGGCACTATCATAAACTCATTTGCCAGACCTATGGAACCTAATTTTCCAATTCATTGCTACATGTTGTTAGTCAACATATCTTAAAATAAGTCATGGCCCAGCCAGCTCACTGGCCTAACCATTTGAGACGAGAAAAGGCAGAAATGGTTCATAGCATTCAGCATGCATGGAAATAAAGCGATAGTAATGATGAATTGCAGCTCATAGGCACTATCGATCCAGCTTAGGGACCCAGATTCTCTAGGCGCGCCGAGCCTGCGGGTAAATATGCGAGATAGCTCTTCCTCAGCTCCTCCTTATCGATGTGGTCGTAGATATCAATCGCCTCCCGCCTGACGTCACCCCGCAGCTCCTGGATGAATTCCCGGGGCATGCTGGCACGGCGAAGGTGGGTGGTGAACCAGTGGAGGCAGCAATGTAGCCCAAAGCGCTCTTAGAGGGGCGCGCCCAATTAGCTGCAAACCTTCTTTGATCTCTTCCTTTTCTTTGCGGCACAGGAAAGCTGTTCTCTGCTCTGCCTGATCGACACCATAGGAGGATCCTCCCGAGACTGCCTTATCCTGCCCTCGCGCGCGAGACTGTTCAGGATCCTTGAGCTTAGATATTTTCAACCTCGTACGCGCGTGCAGGCTATTACGATCTAGCGGGTCATCGGAGAATGTAAGAACCCAAAGGACCTTATCACGAGCGGTTTGAGGCTGATGCATATTGAAAGATAGAGATTTGATGAGATAAGAGCCTGAGCCACGCGGGGCGAAAGTAATCTATTCATATCTTTAATTTAGATAAAGGTCTGGTGGCAGTTCTGGAATGGAGTATAGAGCCGGTATTTCACAGTCTCCGCGTGATCGTGTCCTTTGGGTACTCGCAAACTTTGGAGGGAAAATGGAGCGAGGCAAACTTAGGTCAAAAACGGGAATGAGAAATGTTCTCTTGGATGCCATTCTTGTGGAACTGCTCAAGGAAGGCAGGATAGGAATTGACGAGAGAGATTTCGTAAGCTTGAAGTAACTCGCCTTCTTTTGAACTAAACTCCGAGCTGCGGGACATGGGCCAGGTAGCTTTTGCGCACATCATTTTCATCCAGGTGGTTGTAGATGTCGATCGCCTCTTTCATCACGTCGCCTCGCAGCCATTTCACATACTCTCTAGGCATCCCGGCCCTTAGGAGATGAGTAGCGTGCCAATGCCGGCAGCAATGGGGCGAGAATTTATCCTCAAGCTTCGCCGACACAGAATCGTGCAGCCCCACTCGTCCTGCTGCAGTACGCACCAATCGGTCAACGGCTGATGATTGCAGCCGCGTTCCCTTTCCGGATATGAACAGCGCAGTCTGCTGGCCTTTCTTGAACCGCATCTCCCGCGACTTGATCCATCTGGCCAGGGCTCGAGAGCATTCATCGTCGAAGAATACTATCCTATTGCTTCTCTTGCCAGTGGGCTTGAGTTCGACTTTTCCGGCGGCCAGATCCACATCATCCAGATCGAGGGATACCAACTCGCCCCTTCGGATGCCTGTTTTCAGGAACAGTAGAAGGATGGCGCGATCCCTGACGTCGATCGTGGCCCGCACCATTTTTGCAGCATCCTCCACACTGATCAGCTGACGCCGTCGACTTTCGTCCTTGTAGGGGTGCAGGTAGATCTCCATCAGTTCCGGGACGGGGTTGGCAGATATTTTCTTCTTCCTGGCAAGCCATGCAAAAAACACCGACAGGCTTGCGAAATTCTGCTGCATGCTCGCCACGCGCATTTTCTTGGCCCGCATGGAGGACAGGTAGCCCAGGATATCAGCTTCCTCGGCCTTGGCCACATCCCGGCCCCGTTCGGAGCACCAGAGCGAGTACCTCCTCATGACTTGCATGTGGCGTTTGATGGTAGTTTCAGCGAGACCGCGGAGCTCGAGGTCCTGGCGGAAAGCATCCAGGATATCAATCATTCATTCACCCACTTCCAGCCCCGAGCACTCTCCGACACGAGCTTGAAGTCCTGCAGGGCCTGCAGCTGATTGCTCACGATCTGGATAGCGTCAGCATCAGCCTGGTTCACGCCCAGCTCCTCCAGGAGAGCCCGGCTCGACCAGAGGCCGCCCGAGCGCAGGACCTTGATCAGGTGCTCAGAATACTCTTTTTGCCCTGCCTCATCTTTCAGGAAGGGCGCGTGCTGCAGCTTGAAGATCTGTGTCTCGAGCTCTCGCAGGCGCGCCTCGCTCTTCTCCAGGTCCCGGCGGAGCTTCCGATTTTCGTCCTGCAACGAAGTTTTCTGGGCGGCGGTCTCCTGGGCGGGCTCGCTCATGCCATCCGCGGCTGCCTCAACTTCCGCAAAAATCCAAGCACTCAGAGACATTTTGGAGGCTTTCGCCTGGGCCTTCCACTTCTCTAAAAAATTCTCAGATGGTAGATATATCTCAGCATATCTACCTCTGTATCTTTCCTCGACCATGACCTGAAATAGAGGTCATGAGTATATCAAATTTACCGCCAACTAAGGAGCATTCAGCCACGATCGTGCATAGACCGTCCAGTAATCCACACCACCGCAGGTTCCGCTGCTCAGAGACTGCAAGTCGCATGAACTGCCGTTGGGGAAGACGCACAGTGTGACGTCACCGTAGGGTG
>Ga0310040_1000757_pt1 | contig 27229 bp, 36 predicted proteins | sample EPASupsiteHSE623_FD_200237 | JGI IMG/M metagenome (GOLD analysis project Ga0310040, IMG submission 200237) | Bioremediated contaminated groundwater from EPA Superfund site, New Mexico - Sample HSE6-23 (v2) (version 2) | ecosystem: Environmental > Aquatic > Deep subsurface > Groundwater >... | reverse complement strand
CAACCCGACCTCATGAAGCCGGAATCGCTAGTAACCGCAGATCAGCCACGCTGCGGTGAATATGTCCCTGGGTCTTGTACTCACCGCCCGTCACGTCAAGCGAGTTGGGAATACCCGAAGTTCCGCGTAAGCGGGCCTAAGGTAGGCTCAATAAGAGGGACGAAGTCGTAACAAGGCACGGGTAGCGGAAGCTGCTCGTGGATCATTTATTTTTTTTCAAATTGACGACCTTGATTAGTTCTTGAGTAATTACTGAACTAATCATGAGGTATTGGTCTCTCTACCTAAACAAGAGACTATCTTGAGCGGGACAACTCTAAGAAACTAACTAAAATCCTCAATGAAAAGCATCGGACCTTTTCAGTACCGTTTATTTCAGAAAGCATATGAAAAAGCGGGAAGAGAAATGTGCAGGGAGTGCGAGAAATACGTCCCCTGGGATTCGCAGATCCTTGATTTGGGTTGCGGGTCGGGAATAGTCTCTCATGAATTCGAGAAGTTTTTCAATTCCGAAGTTCTGGGACTTGATATTATTGATAATCGGGTGGTGCCGATTCCTTTTAGGATTTACAAGGGAAATGATTTAAAGTTTTTGAAAGATAATTCATACGAAGCCGTTTTGATTAATTTTGTTTTACACCATTGCAAAAATCCGATAGAACTGCTAAAAGAATCTAAGAGGGTTTCGAAAGGAAATATCATTTTATACGAGAACATTCCCGAAGGAATATTGAGCAAATTATTTTGTTTTTTGCATGGCATTTCTTTCGCCCGCTTTTTTCAGAAGAATTCAAATAAAGGACAATTCTATACCGACGGACAATGGAGGAAGATATTCAACGATATGAATTTGGAAGTAGTATTTTCAAAGAAAGTTTCTTCTTGGGCGAATCCCATGAAGGAGCAGTTATACGTTTTGAAGAGGGGTGTGTAGCTCAGCTGGTTAGAGCGCGTCACTGATAATGACGAGGTCCCTGGTTCGAGTCCAGGCATACCCACCGTATGAGGGCCGATGGCTCAATTGGTAGAGCACCTCATTTGCAATGAGGGGGTTCGGGGTTCGAGTCCCCGTCGGTCCACACAAAGAAAGGCATCCGTAAGGGTGTCTTTTTTCTTGACTTTTTTATTATTTGTTGTATTATATTAGGCATGCACCTTTCAATTATGGACCGTAAAATCGGCGGGAGTATTGTTGAGAAGAAAGAAGTCGATATTGGCGAGCTTAAGGCTGAGCTTGATCGTACTAACGTCAGGTTCGTTCTCCTCAACAAAGATGTTGGAAAACCGATAGTTGCCAGAGGCGTGGAAATAACCGGCGGAGTTATAAATTCCGTTATTATTGCTCATGTTGTTACCATATCCTCTTCCTCCAAATCAGAGGTTAGAATAGGGGAAAATGGGAGAATTTTTTGTGGAGAATTATTCCACGATCTTTCCTGCACCATTAATGATAATGTAAAGGCGGGAAGAATTTTTTTAAGGCCAGGTAAAAAATGCCTTAATTATATTCTTAAAGAAGAAAGCCCGGACTATTTTAGTCTACTGGCAAGAGGTTAGCACCCTCTTTTTTTGACAAGATAAATAAAATATGGTTAAATATCAATGGTAATTTGAGAGGAATGCTATGGGCGAAGATTTGAAGTTTTTCGACCAAGCCCTGCTGAATAATAAACATCATGACAAGGACTTTTATCGTTATTTCGTCAAGTTTTTAAACAAGATTCCTGAAGAAGGAAAAACATTAGATGACGAAATCGAAAAGACTCCGAGGGAGGTGAATATTATCATGCAGGCCAAAAACAGGGTTAAAGAGGATATGCGTTTTTTCAACCGGAACAAAGAGATAGACCTTCCTTTAAACATGGTCTATATCGTGCCCAAAGGGAAAAAGGCAAAATATTCTTCAATGTTTTTGAGGGGAATAGCAGTTGAACAATCCGACAGTGATTATCAATTTGCGGCAAGGGTCTATCAGGAACTTTTCCGCAGAATGTGTTTTTCAATTGTCGGAGCGGGAAGAAATAAAAAGCTTTTTTATATCGATGACGGAGCCGTGGTTCTGAGAAAAGGAATTGCTTCTTTTATGGCGAGGAAATTCATAGAAGAATGTGGTTTCGTTAAAGATATCGAGGAAGATGTTTTCAATCCCGACGCAGAAAGCATCCTCAATTTTTTTCTGCAGGAAATTGCAAGAGGTAGATCTGTGGAAAAGGAAACCGTCCAGAAGATTTTTTACAGTGCCGTTATAAACGGTACAGCCTTTTTAAAGGCTTTAGAAGAAAATATTTCTTCTGCGGAAAGCGAGCTTGTTGTCGCACCTAATCGATAAGGTGCGGTAACGGCTCTTTTTTTATTTTTCTTTTTTGGTATAATATTATCATATGATATTAGAAATATTAGTTATAGTTCTCGGTCTCTGTGTTTTTGAGATTATCAGCAGTGTTGATAATGCCATTATCAATGCCCATGTCTTGAAGACAATGCCCGAAAAGTTCAGGAAGATATTCTTGTTTTGGGGTATAATTTTTGCCGTGTTTGTGGTGAGAGGCCTTTTGCCTTTTCTTATAATTTGGCTGACCAATCCTTCTTTGAATATATTGCAAGTGTTCTCTTCGGCCTTTTCGTCGGACAACGCAATGGTCAGCGAATCGCTTGATGCCTCTAAGCCATTATTGCTTTTAGGAGGCGGTTCGTATTTATTCTTGGTTTTTTTGGCTTGGCTGTTCTTGGAAGAAAAGAAATGCTTGTTCTGGGTTGAGGGATTTATCCACCGTCAGGGAGTTTGGTTCTATGCCTTTGCTTCTATTTTCACAACTTTGATTGTTTATTTTACCATTCAAATCAATCCCATTTTGGCTTTAGCCGCGACCATTGGTGTTTCAGCTTTTTTCATTACCGACGGATTCAAAAAGAATGCCGAAGAAAAAGAGAAAGAATTAATGAGCGGGAATATGAGTGCCTGGAGCAAGATTCTTTATTTGGAAGTCTTGGATATGTCGTTTTCAATTGACGGGGTCATCGGAGCGTTCGCTTTTACCATGTCCATTCCTTTGATTATCTTGGGTAATGGCTTGGGAGCATTGGTGGTGAGGCAGTTAACCGTTAAAGGAATTGATTCCATCAGCAAATATGCTTATTTGAAGAATGGAGCCATGTATTCGATCGGGTTGTTGGGAATGATGATGGTCTTGGAAAGCTTCGGCCACGAGTATCCTTTCTGGCTGGTTCCTCTTTGTACAATTTCTTTATTGGCCATTTTTATGTTTTATTCGGTCAGGGAGTTGAAAATGAAGAAGGCCTGTTGATAACTTTGTTGCGTCCCAAACTCCTCGTGGTATAATGTTTTTAAACCAATAACGTCCATCTTTTCCTTGTTTACCTTATCTCTTTTTGATTTGGAAAGCTTTAGGAATATGGAAAAACATATGATACAGGATTGGTCACTAATCACAGTGCAGGCCTTGCAGGGTGCCTGGGAAGAGATTCTCATGTTCTTACCCAACCTCTTGGCTGCCGTCATAATTTTCGTTCTGGGCTGGTTTATCGCCATCTGGATCGGAAAACTAGTCGCCGGAGTATTAAACAAGCTTCAATTCGATGCTTTGTTTGAAAAAACCGGTTGGAAAGAGGCATTGAGCAATGCCGATGTGAAAGTGGAACCCTCCAGTTTTGTTGGAGCTATTTCCAAATGGATTCTTGTTGTCGTTTTCTTGATGATCGTCACCGATATTATGGGCTGGGTGGCTTTTGCCGGACTTTTGGCCGGTATTATCGCCTGGATGCCTAATTTATTGGTAGCCATTATTATTTTAGTGGTAGCCATTGTTATCGCTGACATTATTGAGAAATTAGTTAAGGTTTCAACCAAGAAAATGGGAGTCAGTTTTGTTAATTTCTTGGGAACCATGGTCAAATGGGCCATCTATGTCTTCGCCGCTTTGGCAGTATTGCTCCAATTGGGAGTGACTCCGAAGATTGTCGAGGTCTTGATTATGGGTGTTGTCGGAACATTTGCTTTGGCTTTCGGTCTATCATTCGGCTTGGGTGGCAAAGAAGCTGCCAGCAGATTGATTGAAGAAGCCAGGAGAAAGATGTCAGACAAGGATTAATTTTAAGAGAAAAGAGGCGCACCTGCTCAAGGTGCGCTTTTGGTTTAAATAAAAAAGGACTGTTCAGGGATGAACAGGTGCCTTGATTGATGTCCTTTCCGGTGGCTTTAGCACCATTAGGGCGATTGCCACGAAGCAGGCAAGAATTATGATCAAAGAAGAGTATTCTTTAATCATGGGAAGCAGGGGGAAAATCATTCCTCCGGCGATAAACATTCCCGAAGAAAGAATCGCCGTTTCATTGTTTATTTTCCCCGACTTGTACATGAAGAAAGTTCCGATAGGTCCGATTACTGCAAACATTAATGCAATCGCGAATTCGTTTATTGTTAAATAGCTGTATACGAGGAGTACAGAAAAGATTACAAAGATTAGTCCTGTTACGAAGAAACATTCTCTTTTTTTCATCCAAGCACCTCCGTGCTTGTTTTTCAGTAAATACCTTTTAATGTTAAAAGTCAATAAAAGTAGTAGCGCACCGTCTTATGATGGTGCGCATTATTGGTGGCGGTAGTAGATTATGAAAACTGCGGTAATTATTGCACAAATGGTTCCGAAAACATCGGAAATCGTGCAGAACAGCAGGTAAACGGAAGAGCATGTAATAATAGCCACCGCGAAAAGAATGATTTTCCAGAAAGTGCCCTCCACCGCTTCAAGAAGACTGATTGGGGGACCTTCCTTAAGGAACAATAAAAACCTTACAATCGCCTCTATGCTCTCAAAATCGAGAGCGAGTCCGGAAACGGCAATGGCGCCAATTGCCACTATGTAGACATTCCTCATCTGATTGCTTTTTAGCGGTTTTATTTATAAAAGTCAATATTTGACCAAAGGGCTTTGATTTGTTAATTTATATGTAATGCAATCATCTGAATTAAGAAAATTGTTTTTGGATTTTTTTAATGAGAGGGGACACAAAATAGTTCCGTCATCTTCGCTATTGCCAACCGACCCTTCGGTTCTTTTTACCACGGCCGGAATGCAGCAGTTTTCTTTGTATTTGTCGGGAAAGAAAGACCCGGTTAATGATTTTGGGGGGAGGCACTTGGCTTCTTGCCAGAAATGTTTCAGGACCGGGGACATTGAAGAAATAGGAGACGACACTCATCACACCTTTTTTGAAATGCTGGGCAATTGGTCAATCGGACAGGACGAAACAGGCTATTTCAAAGAAGGAGCGATTAAATACGCTTTGGAGTTTTTGGTTGACACGTTAAAATTGGATAAGGAAAAGATTCATGTGACTGTTTTTAAGGGAGAGGGAAGTATTGAGAGGGACGAAGAGGCAATCAATCTGTGGCTCAAATACGGAATACCGGTGGAGAGGATTAAAGAGTGCTCTAAGAAGGATAATTTCTGGGGCCCGGTTTCCGATACCGGACCTTGCGGACCCTGTTCGGAAATACACTATGACCGGGGAGAAGAATTGGGTTGCGGAAGGCCTGATTGCGGACCCAATTGCGAACATTGTAAAAGAGTAGTTGAGATTTGGAATCTTGTTTTTATGCAATACTTTAAAAATGAGAAAGGAGAGTACGAATTATTATCCCAAACCAATATCGATACCGGAATCGGATTCGAAAGATTGCTGTCATTATTGAATCAGAAGAGTGCTTCGTATGAAACAGATTTGTTCAATGATTTCATTTTAAAGCTTGAAGAAATATCGGGAAAGAAATATTCGGAGAACAAAAAGGCCATGAGGATTATCGCCGACCATATCAGGAGTTCGGTTTTTGTCATCGCTGATGGAATTGAACCGTCCAACTTGGGCCAAGGATATGTCCTTCGAAGATTATTAAGAAGAGTGATTCGATACGGGAAAACATTGGAATTGAAATCGCAATTCTGGATTCCTTTTATCGACATTATTATTGATAAATACAAAAATATCTATCCCAATGTTTTGTCTAAAAAAGAAGAAATCATAGAGGTGATTAAAAAAGAGGAGGAGAAGTTCATAAAAACATTGGATAAGGGTTTGGAGGTGGTTTCAAACATCGCCATAACAACTAATTTGGAAAAAAGAATTTCGGGCAAGGATGTTTTCGATATTTATCAAAGCTACGGTTTTCCCATAGAGATGATAAGAGAGGAACTGGAAAAGAAAGGATTGACCGTTGATGAAAACGAATTCAATGAAGAGGTTAAAAAACATCAGGATGTTTCAAGAGCCGGAGTGGAAAAGAAGTTCGGAGGAATCGGTAAGGATGCGGGAGAAGAAAGTGCTAAATTGCACACCGCCAATCATTTACTCCATTCCGCTTTGAGAAAAGTATTGGGAGAGCATGTCCAACAGATGGGTTCGGACATCACTACTGAAAGATTGAGATTTGATTTTAAACATAATCAAAAATTGACTCCGGAAGAAATCAAACAGGTTGAAGATTTAGTTAACCTTAAGATTAAAGAAGATTTGGAGGTAAAGAGAGAGGAAATGAGTTTGGAAGAAGCTTTGCAGTCGGGAGCCCTGGCTTTCTTCAAAGAAAAGTATCCGGAAAAGGTCACTGTTTGGACCATCTTCAATCCTCTTAGCGGGGAAGTGTTTTCTAAAGAAATCTGTGCCGGGCCGCACGCGGAGAAGACAAATTGTCTAAAATCGTTTAAGATAATAAAAGAGGAGAGTTCCAGTGCCGGAGTGAGGAGAATTAAAGCGGTCATAAATAAATAAACATATGGCAAGAAAAATATACGACATAATCCCGCCCGAACATCAGGCGGAAAGACATGAGGAGATGGCTAGAGATTGTTCGGCCAAAGAGCCGGTTAAAAAGAAGAGAAGAAAGTTTCCTTTTGTTCCTCTTTTGGCTTTAGTTGTTTTGTCTTTGGTCGGAGTGTTTTTCTTTGTTCAGGGAAAAGCGGAGGTGACCATATCTCCCAGGACGGAAGATGTTACCGCCGAAGCCAGTTTGGTTGTTGATACCAATGAAGCGACAATTGATTATGATTCCAATGTTGTTCCGGGAATAGTCTTTACCGATAAGCGTGACGGCTCGCAGAACTTTGATTCGACCGGTACCGATGACAAGGCCAAGAAAGCTGTGGGGACGATTAAAGTGTTTAATAAAATGAAGCCGGCCAAGGCTTTAAGCCTGGTTAAGGGAACCAGGTTTTTGTCCGTTCCCGGTGAAATGATATATAAGTCAGATGCCGCTTTCCCCATTCCCGCGGCTACCTCTGATTCGGTTCCCGGTTCGGTGGAGATAAAAGTCACGGCTGCCGAAGCGGGAGCAAAGTACAATATCGCTTCAGCCACTTTTTCCGTGCCCGGACTTAACGGTTCCGAATATTATTCAAATATCTGGGCCGAGTCGGTTACCGCCTTCTCGGGCGGGGAAGAGTCACAGGTCAAGATAGCGACCAAGAACGATATTTCATTGGCCAAGGACAAGTTTGAAGAAAAGTATGATGAAGAATCGAAAGCTGCCCTGATTGCTTCCATTCCCTCGGGTTATTATTATTTCCAGGAAGACATATCTCCGGTTATCAGCGGTTTGACCGTGAGCGTAAAAGAAGGAGCCGAAGTCGACCAGTTCAATGTTTTGGGACACATCGAATCGGAAGTGACGGTTTTCAGAAACGAGGATGTGAATAAACTGGGAGAGAAGTTTTTGATGAAGGATGTTTCCGAATTGAAGACAATCGTTCCCGGCAGCGTCGCCTTTGAGGTTAAGGAAAAGAAATTGAATAAGGATGGAACATTGAGCTTGAAAGTCACTTTTACTGGAAAGATTTATTCCTTACCGGAGAACTCAATATTAATGGATAGTTTGCTGGGAAAAGACACCAAATATTCAGCTTCTTTGTTGGAGAACATTCCCGAAGTGGAGAGTGTTACAATAAAGCTCAGTCCTTGGTGGAAATGGAAGATTCCCAGCAACGAAGAGAGGGTGGATGTCAAATTGAACTTTGGTGGAAATTAGGGGAGGCTTGATTTAAATAACGGTTGTGGTAAAAAGTAGGTAATAGCGAAAAAGCGCTTGAATCTCTTGACCAAAAGCGAAAGTTTTGCTATTGTCTTAATATCTTTCAAATGGTTAAACAAGACGACAAGATTAAAAAAGACGGTACTGTATTAGAAAGCTTGCCAGACGGCTTTTTTAAGGTACAATTAGATGATGACCAGTCGGTAGTCCTGGCGCATTTGGCAGGTAAATTAAGAGTTTTTAAAATTAGAATTTTAGCAGGTGATAAGGTCACCGTGGAAATGACTCCCTATGATGCAAGACGCGGGAGAATAATATTCAGGAAAAAATAAGATGAAAGTAAAACCATCGGTTAAGAAAATTTGTAAGGATTGCAAAATCGTCCGCAGAGAAGGACGCGTTTACGTTATTTGCAAGAAGAATCCCAAACACAAACAAAGACAGGGTGCATAATTATATTATACTATGGCAAGAATCATCGGAGTTAACATTCCGGACGAAAAAGTAATAGAAATCGGCTTATCCTACATCTACGGTATCGGACCGTCTTTGGCTAAGAAGATATTAACCGACTGCAATATTCCTTTGAACAAGAAAGCCAAGGAATTGACTCAGGATGAAATCGGATTGTTGAAGCAATACATTGAAAAGAACTACAACGTGGAAGGAGATTTGAAGAGAGAAGTGATGATGAACATCAAGAGATTGAAAGACATCGGCTCATGGAGAGGAATGAGGCATTCTAAAGGATTGCCGGTCAGGGGCCAGACAACCAGAATTAATAACAGAACGGTAAGACATAACGTCAGAAAGACGGTCGGTTCAGGAAGAAAAGCCGCACCGGGACCTAAATAGAATATAATACTATGGGGAAAAAACACGTCATACAAAAAACCGAAGCTGAGATGATTAAAGAAGGCGAACAGTTGGAAAAGACTTTGGCTAAAGAGCCCAAAGTTTCTAAAGCTGCCGCCACCAGAGAAGGAAAGATATACATCTTCAGTTCATACAACAACACCATCATGACTTTGACCGATACCATGGGCAATGTCTTGTCTTCGAAGTCAGCCGGAAAAATCGGATTCAAGGGAAGCAAGAAATCAACTCCTTTTGCCGCTTCGAAATTGGCTGAAACATTGGGACAGATTGCCGAGAAGATGGGCATCAGAAAGATTCAGGTCGTTGTTAAAGGAATCGGCTCGGGCAGAGAGTCAGCATTAAGATCAATCGCCAACCAGGGATACGAAATAACCTCCATCAAGGACGTTACTCCGATTCCGCACAATGGTTGCAAACCTAAGAAACCCAGAAGACTATAATCCATATGAAACAAGCTAAGTGTAAAATTTGCAGAAGATTGGGAGACAAACTTTTCTTAAAAGGAGAGAAGTGTTTGGGTTCCAAATGTGCCATGATTAAGAGACCTTTCGCTCCCGGACAGAAAGCCAAGAAGAGAAGAGGAAACTTGACTGAATTCGGTCGTGAAATGAGAGAAAAACAGAAGGTAAAGAAATGGTACAACGTTTCTGAGTCTCAATTCAAACAGTATGTTTTTGAAGTTATGGAAAACAGAGGTTCTGGCGTTGATGTTGCTTCTCAATTGGTTTCCAAACTTGAAAGCCGATTGGATAATATTATTTTCAGATTAGGCTGGGCCAAATCACGTGGTCAAGCCAGATTGTTGGTTACCCACGGACACTTCTTAGTCAATGCCAGAAAAGTAGACATTCCTTCATACAAAGTGAAAGCCGGAGACGTGATTTCAATCAGAGAAGGCTCAAAGGGAAAAGAAGCTTTGAAGACTTTGCCCGAGACAATGAAAAAATACAGCTTGCCCAAGTGGTTGTCATACGACATGGACAAGATTGAAGGAAAAATAATGAGACTTCCTGTTTCGGAAGACGTTCAGTTGCCGTCTGAAGTTTCAACTATCTTTGAACACTATTCAAGGTAATAACATAATATAAAAAATATGATTCCATTGCCTACGTCAATCAAAACAAAGAAGCTCAGCGACAATCACGCCATTTTCGACATTGAATCGCTTTATCCCGGCTACGGAATTACTCTCGGCAATGCCATCAGGAGAGTTCTTTTGTCGTCTTTGGTCGGTTCAGCTGTGACTGAGGTGAAAATCAAGAACGCCCCTCATGAATTCGCCACATTGGAGGGCGTAAAAGAGGACGTTCTACACATCCTAATGAACATAAAGCAGCTAAGGTTTAAATCATTGATTGAAGAGCCTCAGACAGCCGTTTTGACCCTTAAGGGTGAGAAAGAAGCGAAGGGTTCGGACTTCAAATTGCCCAATGATTTGAAGTTGGCTAATCCGGACTTGCATATTGCGACAATAACTGATAAAAATACAGAGTTGGAAATTGAGATCAAGATTGAGAGAGGAACCGGCTATGTCTTTGAAGACAAGGAAGAAAAGAGGGGAATCGGCGTCATCGGTTTGGATGCCAGTTACACTCCCATCAAGAAAGCCAACTATATCGTTGAAAATATGAGAGTCGGAGACAGGACAGATTTCGACAGGATTTCTTTGGACGTTGAAACCGATGGAACCATTTCTCCGGAAGCAGCTTTCAGTGAAACATTGGAAATACTTTTGTCTCAGTTCGGATTTTTGTCTTCCGAAATGAGCGGAGTTGTATCTGAAATGAAAGAGAAAGAAGTTGAAGAGAAGCCCAAGAAGAAGACCACCAAGAAAAAAGCAAAGTAATATGAAAAAGCTACAGAAAGGAAGAAGACTACATAGAGAGAGAGACCAGAGGCACGCATTGCTGAAGACTTTGGCTACCAGTCTTATCTTAAAAGAAAAGATTACCACCACCGAGGCCAAGGCCAAAGAGCTTTCTCCTTTTATCCAGAGAAAGATTACCAGAGCGAAGATTGGTGATTTGGCTGCCCGCAGATATTTAGCCACCGTCTTTACACCCAAAGCGGTCAAGAAATTGGTGGAAGATTTGGGAGTCAGATACAAAGACAGAAAAGGAGGCTATGTGAGGATAATTAAGATGGGACAGAGGAAGTCAGACAGTTCCAAGATGGCCATGATTCAATTAGTTTAATCATATGACAAAAGAAGTTAAAACAATCAGAATTGATGCAACGGGAAAAGTATTGGGCAGATTGGCTGCCGAAGTAGCTTTGATTTTGCAGGGAAAGAAGAATGTTGACTATGCTCCAAACAAGGAACCCGACAACGTGGTTATTGTTTCAAACATGGACAAGATTAAGGTTACCGGAAACAAGATGGAAGACGAAACCTACTTCAAGCACACCGGATATTTGGGAAACGACAAGCACACTCCCATGAATGTAATCTTCAAGAAGAATCCGGGACAGTTGTTGAAGTTCGCTGTCAATGGAATGTTGCCCAAAAACAGATTAAGAGACAGGCATTTAAAGAGATTAAAGTTTGAATAATATGGCTACTGAGAAAAAAACAACTAAAAAGCCCGCTGTGAAAAAGACCACTCCCAAGAAGGTTTCCAAGAAAGAAACAGAAGTCAAGGAAGAAGTCAAAGATGTGAAGATTGAAGCCAAGATTGAGGACTTGAACGTTTTCATTCCCTCGATAATCAATGACGATGATGATTTTGTCGTTAACGAAGATGATTTTAAAGATTTGGGAGATAAGTATTTTGTGGGAACGGGAAGAAGAAAGACAGCGATTGCCAGAGTACGATTATATACCAAAGGGGACAAGACAATCGAAGTCAATGGAATGGAATTTGTTAAGTATTTCCCAACCAAGATTCTTCAATCAAACGCTTTGGCTTCATTGGACAAGATGAAGTCAATGGACAGATTCAAGATTACAGTTACAGTCAAGGGAGGGGGAGTTAATTCCCAAGCCGAGGCGGTCCGACACGGAATTGCAAGAGCACTGGTGGTATTTAATGCCGACTACCGAAAGAGATTGAGAAAGGCGGGATTTTTAACCAGAGACCCGAGAATGAAAGAAAGAAAGAAGCCGGGTTTAAAGAGAGCCAGAAGAGCTCCACAGTGGTCAAAACGTTAATATTCAAAGAGACTTTCTGCGGAGAGTCTCTTTTTGAAATCTTGACATATCAATAGGATAGCTTTAAAGTATAAATATCAGATTTATTTATGCCTTTTGTAAAACAAGAATCAAGAGAATTCAGTAATAAAAATGTAGAAATTTTAAATCCAAATCAGAGTGGAATTTATGGAATTTTTAACACCGAATCATGGATTTATATTGGTAAAGCCGAAGATATTAGAAAAAGGTTACTAGAACACTTAAACGGAGACAATCCCTGCATACTTAAATATAGTAATCTTTCATGGGTTGGAGAGGTTATAAATGATCAAAAAAAAAGAGAAGATAGGGAAAAAGAATTAATATTAGAATTAGACCCTACTTGTAATAGAAAGATAGGATAAAATATTTAAATTATGAAAACACCGAACAATCTTAATAATTTTGCAGGCCAGTTTGTTGTCTTTTTTTCTGAAGACGAAAATCCTGTCGTAATTTTTAATTCTTTCAGTGCGGAAGAAGCTTATCAAAAGGCCGAAGAGATTAAAAAGGAGCAAAACAGAGAACCTATTGTTGTTAGAGTTCAAGAAAATGAAGACAACAATATTTCTCAAGTTTTGACGATGATTAGATATTAGATGTTCTGTCGGGTACCATACGTTTCTATAGGTGGAAGACATAGACCATACTTAGAGGTTATTTTTAATAATTCTACTAATAATAAAAATAGCAATAAAACATTTGCTATGGTCGATTCCGGGGCAGATCATACAGTAATCCCTTTTTCTATAGGATCTTTGATAGGTCTTGAACCACCGACACAAACAGAGATATTACAGAGCGTAACTGGTGTTGGTGGAAATATTACTTGCATAGAAAGGCCTTGTTGTATTTGTTTAGCAAATAGAAAAAAAGGTAACGTCTATTATTTTAAAGAGACAGTTACTTGGCTGTATCCAGATATTCCCACTCAAGAAAAATTACAAGATTTATTAAATAAACTTAAAAAACTTGAAGAGTGGAAATTGCAATGTGTTCCAGGAGAGTTACAAAATAATGTTATTGAACAAATAGAAGAATCAAAAACACAAATTAATAATATTTTAAATAAGTTTGAGGTTAATGTTTTGCTTGGCAGACCATTTTTTGATAATTTTAATTACATTCAATTTTTTCATAGAGACAGAAATCGCGAAGATCAATGTTTTTTAACTTATATGGTAAACAATACAAAACCAGCTCGGATTATTCCCATTGATGAAAGTGTTTACTCTGTTTAATGATAAAAAGTCAGTTATTTTGCGTGAGCCAATATTGGCCACTTTCTTTTTAGAGGGTTGATTGGTTGATAAATCATTAGGAGAACTAAGAATAGTAAAACATGGCCATTTATAAGGATTCAATCAACGGACTTAACTTATTTGTGAAAAATATCATATTATTTCTTTCGATTTCTTTGATTTCCGCAATTATTTCTTTTTACGTAATCCCTTATTCGATAAACAGTGGGATTACCGAAGAAAGTATCAATCAAGAGCTTAACTCTTTGGGTTATGGAGCGGAGATGTTTTCTACCGACCAGATAATCACATCAATGGTTTCTTCAACGCAATTTTTATTGGTTTCAACCGTTTTATTAATCATCGCATATATTACTAAGTATATTATTGATAAAAGACTGTTTGATTTTAAAAAATGGAGGGATTGGAGATTCTTCATGTATGTTTCCGGAATGACGTTTTTGGAGACGTATATTTTGGGAAACATATTTTCCTCGCTTTCCGGTAGCTTTATAGGAACCATAATGTTGATGGTTCTGTATTCGTTCGTGACGGTTATTATTTCGGCAATATTACTTCCGGAGGAAAGCAATAATTTTATCCAAAAATAAAGAGCCTTTTAAAAAATCAGCTCTTGATTGCTTCGATTAGGTAATAACGTCCTCTTTCCCATTTTTCCGCAATGGGCAGTTCTTCCACGTTAACGGTTTTGAAAGCCGCCTGTTTTAAATAATAAGAACAGCTTTCGGGTGAGAAAGAGCGGCAGGACATGTCTTCGTAGTGCTGCACCGGGTTTTCAACGAGGTACAGCCGACCTTTTTTGGAAAGAATTCTGTTGAATTCTCTGAAAACAACGTCGGGACGATAAAGGTATTGGAATCCGAAACAGATTGTGATGTGGTTAAATCTCCCTTTTTGAAAGAATTTTATCCCTCTGCCGTTTATACTGTTGAGATCGAAAAGGATTCTCGGTCTTTCTGGATACGCGTAACGTTCCAGAGCTTCTCGACAATAATCCATGGCCACCACATTCCGGTCGGGCGAAGGAGCGAGGTAGGAATTGAATCCGCACATTGCTTCCAGAATATTGCCTTTGCATTTTTCCGAAAGAATTTCTCGGATTGCTTTTTTATTCGGCCCTCCGATATCACCGGGCAATTGCACCATCATGTGGGCCCATTTTTCTTGAGCAGTACGTTTTTCATAGGGCACAACCTTAAGTGGCTGCAACTCCTCGAATATCTTCTTGGCTTTTTCAAGGTCATTGCTCTTAAAGGCAAGCCACATTTCTTCTGCTAATTTTTTGGCAAGAGGGGAATTTGAAGCATGCACCGAGAAATTTGCGTATTTATCGTACCAAGACAGGTATTCTGGTTCAAAACATTGTGGTTGCGGTTCCAGCGGGGGAATGTTGATATGCCTTTCCGGCCACTCGCTTTCCCTTGGTTTGACGTTAGTTACATATATTGGTTTTTCAAAGAACGATACCGATTTTTCATTTGTAATGGTTGTAATCATGATAGTCACCAGTAATCCCTTGCGGGACGGTTCAATATTGAAATAGAAAGATAATTTTGTCAAATTAGGCCGCTATTGACAAGATGTAAGGATATATTGTATAATATATATTATAAAGGTGAACAAATGGCAACAAACCAACCTAAACCTTTTGAAGGATTTGAGAATGCCTTTTATAGGTGTGCAATCCTTATCGCCGTTGGACTCGTTATCGTGTGGTTTTTCCTAAGTGTATTGGAAGCCATGGCAAAGACCTTTGGTTCAATGGCAGTAGGCATCGGTATTGGAATAATGGTAGGTGCAGTATTAATGCACTTCTATCATGTAAAGGTAGTTACCCCTTAGGAGGGTTTTTATGCAAGACAAATCAATGTTCATTTGCATGTTTGTCGCAATCGCAGTTAGTGTATTAGCGACAATAATCGGAATGGGAAGTGCGTCGTTGGTTATCGGTGTCGCCGTTTTCTTGGTAACGATGACGGCAACCGAGATATATATCATCCGCAAAACGGGCGATATAGACCGGCTGATAATCCCATGGCTACTGTTGGTATTGTTCTCTATCGTTGTCGACCTGTATTTCAGGATGGCGCCAGGTAGTGAGCATTTACCCATAGATGTTTGGATAATAATATCTTTCTTCATAGCGGGAGTAATTTTTCTCGCAAAGAGGGAGGATGTGTTATCCTGGATACGTTCGAGACCCCAGCAAATGCTGGACAATCAATAAAGATTGTAACGATAGGTCTCTTTTTTTGTACTTTATTAGTTTTTGTAGTTTTTCTGTTTTTAAGATATTATAATCATATATGTATTTATTCTTCGACACGGAAACAACGGGATTGCCCCGCAATTGGAGAGCCCCTTTGGATGATTTGGACAACTGGCCGAGAATGGTCCAAGTTGCCTGGCTTTTGTATGACCATAAAGGCAATTTAGTTGATTCCAAGGACTATATAATCAAACCGGAGGGCTATATCATTCCCGAAGAAGCGACATTGGTTCACGGCATTACCACATCCAAAGCCCTGGAAGAGGGCAGCGATTTAATAGTTGTCTTAGAAGAGCTATATGAACTAATGGAGAAGGCCGATTGTTTGGTGGCTCATAATATGAGTTTTGATGAAAAGATTGTCGGGGCAGAATTTTTAAGAAAAGAGATGGATAATATCATTGATTTAAAGAAGAAGATTTGTACGATGGAATGTTCAACCGATATTTGCATGATTGACGGTCCGTATGGATATAAGTGGCCCAAGCTGTCAGAGCTCTATTATCAATTATTCGGAAAAGAATTTAACGATGCTCACAATGCTTTGAATGATATTAATGCAACGGCCGAGTGCTTTTGGGAGATGAAAAGACTGTTTTTGATTTGATGTCTCTTGCGTGTTTATCTTGAATATGTCATATATTTAGGCACTTGCGTTTATGCGCGGTAATTTGGTATAATAAATATATGATAAAGAAAATACTTAAATTAATTCCCGCTAATCGAGCTAAAAGAATCAAAGAAGCTAAGGTTAGCGAAGAAAGAAAATTGCTTGAGAAAAAGGTATTGAAAGGTACTGATTTTGCCATACGTGAATACGGAGAAGTTTTCAAGAAGTTGGCAGAATACGACCGTACCCTTAACTAATTTTATGCCTGTTAAATATTTAGATATAGAACTAATGGAAAGAATGTGCCATCGGCTGGCACTCAATGTTTTTGATACTCAAGAAGACCCTATTGCCTGTTTTAAGGACCACACTGATCTACTTGATTCGGCCATTAATCAGCCAAGACAAACCTTTGGCGGAAAGGAACTTTATCCAACACTGGTTGATAAAGCGGCTATATTATTTTATGCAATTAATAAAAACCATCCTTTTAGGAATGGCAATAAAAGAATCTCAGCAGCATCTTTAATTGTTTTTCTCTTCATTAATGACATGTGGCTGGATGTCGGTAAATCAGAAATGGTTAAAAAGACTTTGGAAATAGCCAAATCACCAATGAATAAAATGTCTGAAGTGATAGAAGATATTAAGTTGTGGATAGGAGAGCATATAGAGCCTTTAAGGGAAAGAGACAAAGATTAAGGCATTACTTTATTCTCTGAAACCATGAATTCGTTCTGGTCTAAGATGAATAGCTTTTTAGTGTTGCCATTGAAGAATATCTTTGAAGAATCTTTATCTAAACCGAAAGAGTTTATCTTGTCCCTGTTATCTATTTCGCTGATGTTTAATTTATCGTTTAAGGTGTAGACAAAGTAGTCACCGTTGAGCCATTTGATGTCTCCAATCTTTTCCGAGAATCTGGAAATGAAGATGACGGAATAGGCCTTCTTGAAGAAAGGAGTTTCGGCGTCTTTTAATAATAATAAATACAATTCGTTGTCTGTGGCAAAGAGAATGCGGTCATAGAAGGGAGTGTATTCGATTTCGCTTTGGGCTTCGATTATCTTGTCGAAGTTTTTTGTTTCTTTATTTAATAAATAAACTGTTTTTTTGTTTTCAATCAAGAACAGTTCGTTTTCCATCGAAACCAGCTTGTATTGATTGGCGGTATTTATTTTAAAAGGATCGGCCGTTATTTTTTCAGTCGTGTTCAAAAGAATATTCGTCCTCACCACTTCTCCGTTTTCCAATGAATAGAGGTAATCGTTAACCAGGGTAAAGGCATCAACTTTTTCTTTTTTAAACAGTTTGGCGTCGGTCTTTTTTTCCACATTGACCTTGAAGATGTAATTGTTGGATTGGTAAAAGAAAGAACCTTCGTCATTGGGGTCAAAGAAGATGTTTTTGGTCTTGCTGCTGAAGCTCTTAATCAAAGACAAGGCCGGAGTTTCCAGATTTAATAGATAGTGGAGACCGCTTTCGGTCTTGATATAGGCCTTTTTACCGCTGGGAGAAAAAACCAAGTCCGAGATGTTATAAGGAGTCTGTTTGTTATTGAACAGTTTCTTCAGTTCTTTCTTTTCAGCATCATATGAGAATAATTCGTTGGAAAGGGTCAATAAAATGAATTTATTTCCGTCGGGGAGAGGGTAGAAGTTTTTAATATCATTGTCTATCGAAGCAAAAGGATTTTCTTTTGAAAACAAGATTACATACTTGGCTTCGCTGACAGTCTTTTCTTTGACTCCCAAAGTTTTTTGCCAGGAATAGTATCCCTTTTTTTCAATCTTGATTGTATGATTTTCCGGAAGCAGGTTTTGTATCAAAAGGTCTCTCGAAAATCCCGAGGTTCTGTTTTGATATTCGTCGTCGATTGAAATATCGGCATCGCCGGGATAGGTCTTCACATATATTCCTCCGGTTTCCAAGAATTTCATTTTATGAAAATCGAAAACATAGCCCTGGGAATACATGATTATGCTTGGTCCCACGAAAAGAAAAACGATTACCAGGAATATAAATAATAGGGTTCGGGTTCTTTTGGTCATATAATACAAATATAGCTCAAAAATCGTCTCTTGCCAATTGTCTTTTTTTTGGATAGAATGAAGAAAAATATGAAGATAGGAATAGACTTAGGAACAAAAAATTCATTGGTATTCATTCCCAACAAGGGAGTGGTTTTAGACGAGCCTTCGGTGGTGGCTGTTTCCTTGGCCGAAAACAAGATTTTAGCTGTCGGGCAGGCGGCCAAAGAGATGATTGGAAGAGCCCCTGAATCAATTCAGGTTTTTAGGCCTCTAAGAGACGGAGTGATTGCTGATTATCGAAGCACTCAGGCAATGATTCGCCATTTCATCACCAGCGTCAATACGGGATTGTTTTCCAGATTTTTCAAACCAGAATTATTAATCGGTGTTCCGGCCGGAATTACATCAACTGAAAAAAGAGCCGTCATTGAAGCCGGACTTTTGGCCGGAGCGAAAGAAGTGTTCGTGGCCAAGGAGCCGATTCTTTCGGCTATCGGAGCCGGCATCCCCATCAATTCTTCTTCGGGTCATTTAATTATTGATATCGGAGGAGGAACAGCCGAAGTGGCGGTGATTTGTTTGGGAGGAATCGTCAATGCCCAATCACTACGAGTGGCCGGAGACGAATTGGATGCCGCAGTTTCTGAATACATCAAAAACAAACACGGTTTGGCTATCGGAGAACAGACAGCTGAAGAAGTGAAAATGAAGATTGGAACGGCTATTCCCGAAAAGGAGCAGAAATACATGGACATCAGAGGAAGAGATTTGGTTTTGGGCTTGCCTAAGAATATCAAGGTTTCTTCCAATGAAATTTGCGAGGCCATTTCCGAACCTTTGGCAGAAATAATCCAGTGCGTTAAGAATGTTTTAAGAGAAACTCCTCCCGAATTGTCAGCCGATATTATGGACAAGGGAATGGTGGTGGCCGGAGGAGGGGCCTGTCTTCGAAACATTGCGGTTTTGTTATCCAAGTCAACCGGAGTTCCTTGCTTTGTAGCCGATGACCCTTTAAAATGCGTGGCCAAAGGAACCGGTGCGGTTTTGGACAATCTCGATTTATACAAGAAAAGCATAATGGCTAAGAAGTAATATATGGCGGAAGAAAAATTTGTAATCCACGGAGGGAAAAAACTGTCGGGAGAGATAGAAGCGAGAGGCTCAAAGAACGCAGCCTTTCCTGTTTTAATGGCGACGTTATTAACCGAAGAAGATTGTGTTATTGATAATATTCCCTTGGTTGAAGACATTTTGCGAGTGCTTGAGATATTTGAAAGTATGAAGGTTAAGGTTACTTGGCTCGGCAAAAGAAAGGTGAAGATTAATGCCAAGAATTTGGACCCGTCTAAAATCGATGCCAAGTTGGTTTTGAAATTGAGGGGCTCGATTCTTTTATTCGGAGCATTATTGGCCAGATTCGGCAAAGCAGCATTGCCCCAGCCGGGCGGATGTGTTATCGGAGCTCGACCGATTGATACTCATCTGGACGCCTTTTCCCAAATGGGAGTTGTGATAAAAGAAAAGAGGGATAGGATTAGCATGGTTGCTCCCGCAAAACTCAAAGACAACATGGTTATCATGGATGAGATTTCGGTTACCGCCACGGCCAATATATTATTGTTCAGCAGCTTGTTAAACGAAGAAGTTATCATCAAGGTTGCCGACGGCGATTATCAGAACCAGGAATTGAGCAAGGTTTTAAAAAAGATGGGAGCGAAGATTAGCGGAATGGGCCAGCACACTTTGAAAATCAAAGGAGCGAAGAAGCTTTGGGGCTTCAAACATTTCTTGATGTATGACCCGATTGAAGCCGGAACTTTCATCATTATGGCTCTGGCCACCAAGGGAAATATCTTGGTTAAGAACGTTGAATATCCTTTCCTCGAATTTACTTTAAAAAAATTGGAAGATTGCGGAGCCGAGTTTAAAATAATCAAAAGAGAAAAAGACTTGGTTGATGTTTCCGTTTCTCCTTCAAAGAACATCAGAATCAGAAAGATGCAGAGTTTGCCTTTCCCGGGATTTCCGTCCGATTTGCTTTCCGTTTTGGGAGTTTTGGCGACCCAGACCAAAGGAGTGACTTTAATCCACGATCCCTTATACGAAGGAAGATTGAAATACATGGAAGGATTGACCAAGATGGGAGCGGACATCTTCTTCTCCGACCCGCACCGGGCAACCATTAACGGAATAACCAAGTTGTACGGAGCGGATATGGGCTCGTTTGATTTGCGGGGAGGAGCGTCTTTGATTACCGCCGGGCTTATTGCCGATGGCAAGACGACGATAAGGAATATTTATCAAGTAGACAGGGGATATGAAAAAATAGAAGAGAGATTGGAGAAATTGGGAGCGGATATTAAAAGGGTAAAAGATTAAAATGACAATCGGACATCAAAAACAAAAAGAAGTATTGAAGAAGATTGTTTCAGGTAAAAATATTCCCCATGCTCTTTTGTTTTCCGGGCCGGAAAAGGTGGGTAAGAAGAAAGTCGCCCTCGAGTTCATTAAAAGTATTTTTTGTGAGAAATTATGCGGAGAGTGCTATCCCTGCCGAACCATTGATTCAGGAAACTTTCCCGATTTGATGATATTGGCTCCGGTTGAAGGAAATATCGAAATAGAACAGGTGAGAGATTTGCAGAACAGATTGTCCTTGAAATCATACGGCAACTCCCTGAAGGTCGGGATAATCAACGATGCTCATTTGATGAGAAAGGATGCCCAGAATGCATTGTTAAAGACGCTGGAAGAGCCGAAAGGAGACACATTGTTGATTCTGATTACTTCCTATCCGGAAATGCTCTTGCCGACCATCCGTTCGAGACTGCAACAGATTAAGTTCTCGATTGTTTCCAGAAAAGAAATCGAAAATCATCTGGTTTCTTTGGGAGCAGATATTGAGAAGGCTAAAGAGATAGCCATGATTTCATCGGGCCAGATTGGAAAGGCGATAGAGTTCTTGGAAGATCCGGAGAAGCTGGAAACTTTCAATACCGCAGTTAAGAATATCACTTCTTTGTGTAAATCGGACATGGGAAAGCGATTCGCTTTCGCCAAGGATTTTAAAGAGAATCAAAGTGACATTGTCGGTGTATTAGATATATGGGAGAGGTTCATGCGTCGAGAGTTGTTGTTGAAGATATTTAACGGAAAGGGAACTCTCGATTATACCTTAAAGAGATTGAAAGAAGTGATTGATGAGTTGGAGAGGACGAAATATTTGATTGAAAATACGAATGTTAATAAAAAGCTTGCGTTAGAAAATTTATTAATAAACTTATAAACATATGTACGAACAAATCATTAAAGAAAAAGAACCGGAAATGGACAAGGTTGTTAACTTTGTCACTCAGAAGATTTCCAGTTTCAGGACAGGCCGAGCCAGTCCCGCCTTGGTTGAAAGCATTCAGGCCGAATGTTTCGGCCAGATGATGCCGATTAAGCAATTGGCTGCGATTTCCGTTCCTTCGGCCAGACAGCTTAGTATTCAGCCGTGGGACAAGTCATACATGGAAGCAATTGAAAAAGCCATTTTGAGAGAAGGAGCCGGATTGTCTCCGGTTGTCCAGGGCGATGCGATTATCATTAATATGCCTCAGATGTCAGAAGAGTTGAGGAAAGAGTTGTCTAAAGCAATTTCTCAAATCAATGATGATGCCAAGAGGACAATCAGGAAATACAGAGATGAAGCCTGGTCGGATATTCAAGACAAGACCAGGGAAGGATTAATCAGAGAAGACGACAAGTTTAAAGCCAAGGACAAGCTGCAGGAAGTGGTGGATAAGTACAATAAGAAAGTTGACGATTTAATCGACCGCAAGAAAGCGGAAATAGAAGGATAATATGTTTTTAATAGATATAATTGTTTTTTTGATTGTTTTGGGAGTGGTTGTTTTTGTCCATGAGTTGGGCCATTTTGTAGCGGCTAAAACTTCGGGAGTCAAAGTTGAAGAATTCGGGATAGGATTTCCTCCCCGGCTATACAAAAAGAAAATAGGGGAAACGGAATATTTCATCGGGGCGATTCCTTTCGGAGGAATGACAAGAATTTACGGAATGGATGAAAACGATTTGGAAAAAGACAAAGATTCAAAAGCCTATGAGAATAAGAGTGCTTGGAAGAAATTGTGGATTTGCGCCGGAGGAATAATTTTCAATTTGATTTTCGCCGTTTTTGTTTTCTATGCCTTGGTTTCTTTTTCCGGTTTTAAATCGGAACAGCCTTTGATTTTTTCCGGTTATCATTTTCCTTTCGGCAATCAGACCAACGAAATAATGATTGGACAAGTGTCTGCTAATTCTCCGGCTGAATCAGCGGGATTAAAAACGTATGATGTCGTGGTTGCGGTTAACGGAAACGCTCCCCAGAGCTTGGAAAATTTCCAGCAAACGATTTTAGACAATAAAGGAAAAGAAGTTGATTTGAAGATGAAAGACGGAAGGGACGTTTTGGTGACTCCGCGGGTTGAGTATTCTGAAAAAGAAGGCTCTTTGGGGGTCGGATTGAGAGAAGTGGCGGTTCTTAATTATTCAAGCATCCCGGAAAAGGTTTTTGTCGGATTCTTGCATACTTATAACATCACCCATTATTCAGTGGTGGCGATGGGGGAATTGATTTCCTATTCAATTACTAATAAATCTCTAAGTACGATAGCTTATTCCATGACCGGTCCGGTGGGAATATATGCCATTACCAAGATTACCCTGGCCAAGGGTTTGTATGATACACTTAATTTGATAGCCATTCTTTCTATCGCCTTGGGAGTAAGCAATCTTTTGCCCATTCCGGCTATGGACGGAGCCAAGCTTTTATACATCGGACTGCAGAGTGCGAACAAAAAAGTGTTTAGCAAAGAACTGCAAATGAGAGTGGAAACGTTCGGAGCGTTTTTCCTGATCGCTTTGGCCCTGTTTATCGTTTGCAAAGATTTCATTCAATTTAAAGATATAATATTCAAATAATATGAAACAGAGCAATCTCTTCACCAAAACATTCAAAGAGACTCCCAAAGATGAGGTGAGCCTAAACGCTCAATTATTAATCAGGGGTGGTTTTGTTGATAAAACGGGAGCGGGAATCTATACCTTTTTGCCTCTGGGATTGAGAGTTTTGAATAAGATTAAAAATATTGTTAGAGAAGAAATGAACAACATCGAAGCTCAGGAAGTTTTGATGCCGTCTCTTCTCCCCAAGGATAATTGGGAAAAAACGGGGAGGTGGAATGTTCCCGAGATGTACAGAATCAAAGACGAGAATTTGGGTTTGGGCTGGACGCACGAGGAGATAATCACTCCCTTGATGAAGAAAAACATTCTATCTTCCAGGGACTTGCCCAGATATGTTTATCAGATTAACACCAAATTCAGGAACGAGCCCAGAGCCAAATCGGGAGTTTTGCGTGGCAGGGAGTTTTTAATGAAAGACTTATATTCTTTCCATGCCGACGAAGATGATTTGAATGAATATTACGAGAGAGTTAAACATGCTTATTTCAAAGTATATGAAAGATGCGGGCTTAAAGAAAAAACATATCTGGCGGTGGCTACTGGAGGAGAATTCAGCGACAGCCTCTCCCACGAATTCCAGATGCTCACTACCGCTGGAGAAGATGTAATCTATATCTGCAAGGATTGCGGAATGGCTTTCAATAGGGAAGTTTTCAAAAAGAAGTGCGATTGCGGAGGCGAGACCTTCAGGGAAGAAAAATCAATCGAAGTTGGAAATATTTTTAAATTGGGAAGCAGATATTCCAAGGTTTTCGGATTGAAAAATGATGACGGAAAAAATATCGTCATGGGCTGCTACGGTATCGGTATCTCAAGATTAATGGGTGCGATTGTCGAAGTCTTCAACGATGATAAAGGAATAATCTGGCCCGAGACCGTTGCTCCTTTTTCCGTTCATTTGATTTCTTTGGACGGAGGAGATGCGTCAATCAAGGACAAAGCCGATGAAATTTACTCCATTTTACAAAACTCCAATCTTGAAGTATTATATGACAACAGGGACGACAAGACAGCGGGGGAAAAGCTGAATGACTGCGATTTAATTGGCATTCCTTTGAGGGTTGTGATTTCCGCTAAAACCCTGAAAGAAGAAAGTGTTGAGATTAAAAAGAGGAATGAAGAAAAGACGATTTTAGTGAAGATAAAAGATTTGAAAAATGAAATTTAACTTTAACTTAAATTTAGACAAGTTTAATTCCAGGTTTTCCCAGGACGTGGCGATTGATTTGGGAACGGCCAACTGTCTGGTCTATGTCCGTGGTCGCGGAATTATTTTGTCCGAGCCTTCGGTTGTGGCGATAAACAAAAAGACGGGACAGGTTTTGGCTATCGGCCGTGAGGCTGAAAAAATGGTGGGAAAAACTCCCGGCCATATTGTCGCCATCAGGCCTTTGGTTAACGGAGTGATTTCCGATTTTGAAGTGACCGAACAGATGTTAAGATTTTTGATTGAAAGAGCCAGGCAGGACAAGTTTTCATTCTTGAAACCGAGAGTCATTGTGGGCATTCCTTCAGGAGTGACCGAAGTGGAAAAGAAGGCGGTTAAGGATGCAACCAAATCATCCGGAGCGAGGGAAGTATTCTTGATTGAAGAGCCAATGGCTGCGGCCATTGGAGCGAGAATGCCGGTTCAGGACCCATCGGGTAATTTTGTCGTTGATATTGGAGGAGGAACCACCGAAGTGGCGGTTATCTCTTTGGGCGGAATCGTTGTTAGCAAGAGTTTGAGAATAGCCGGAGATAAATTTAACAATGACATTATTCAATTCGCTCAGGAGAAATACAGGTTATTGATTGGAGTGAGAACGGCCGAGAAAATCAAGATTCAAATCGGAGCGGTCTATTTTGAAAAAGAGCCGTTGAAGACGGAAAAGAAAGAGATGGCGATGAGGGGAAGGAATATAGTGACCGGACTTCCCGAAGAGGTTATCATTTCCCAAGCTGATGTGAAGAAAGCTTTGGAAAGATCAATCAATCAGATTGTTTCGGAAATCAAGAATACGATTGAATTGACTCCGCCGGAACTATTGGCTGACATCATGAAGAAAGGAATCGCTTTGGCCGGAGGGGGAGCACAATTACGAGGATTGGATAAACTGATTATCAAGGAAACAAATATTCCCACCTATATTATTGAAGACCCGATGACTGCTGTTGCAAGGGGAGCGGGAATGGTCTTGGAGAATTTAGATGACTTCCACGATGTTTTGGTTGAGACCGAAGAATTACAACCACCGAGATAAAAAAGAGCAACCGAAAGGTTGTTTTTTCGATTTATTTGCGTGCTTGACAGAATATATGCATTATTGTATATTATCTGTACTAGTTCTTTAAAAGGAATTTGCTTTCGTGAGTAGCGCTTTTGATATGTTTCGTGTCAAGTGCGCTACCCACGAATTGGGTGCACTAGGTGATCATTTTGAGAAAAATCAAGATAGAAGAACCAGGAATTGAGATCGTGATATCGGTTCCCAAAGGAATCGAAGATCGATTCGAGAAAAAAGGTATTGTAATTGAGAAGACGGAATCGGGGAGCTTAGCACACTTTCCTCCGACTTGCTGGTGGCATCCTGACAACTCCTGTGACCAGGTTAAGGCCAGGGTAGAAATACCCTACGCACTCTTTGATGAGAAGATTTTCATCGATTTAAGTGAATGCATCCGTTTGAACGGAGACGGAGGATTGCAGGAACTCCAGACAGTGTGCCGGGATGATGGCTATGATTTTAAGCCCCTGCATGTATTCAAGGGTAATGACCAGGACCGACCCAGGTCAGTTGTTTTCGATGACATCTCGGTTGATTTCCGAAAGAGAATCGTCGTCATCAGATCAGAGCTGGTCAATGGGCGATATGTCCTCTCCATCTTCGGCCTCAAGGCTGAAAGAGTGGAATATAACCAAATCATGCTGACCGCACAGTGTCTCTACGAGTCATATGTTCGGGAGGCTAAAAGCGGTTACCTTGAAACAGCGACCATGATTCCCGAGGCTATGGAGTTGTGGTATGGCAAAGCGATCAATTCGCATCTTGCCCATCTCAAAAGTAACCTGAAGATTTTTCGGGGCAGGATCAATTTGGCCCCGGGTCAGGTAATCAAATTAGGCTCTCTGGCCTAATAAATCAAGGTGTCTTTGGTGAGAAATCATCAAGGCCCTTTTTAGTTGTTTTGAACACTTGACAATCCCTGTTAATCTGCTAAATTAGTAACTACATGATAAATATACAAAAGACATACATGAAAATTAAGCGGTTTTAAAAATAGCTTAGTTAGAGCTGTTTATAAAAGCCGCGTGAAAGCGTCTTTTTTGTTTCCATGTGAGTAGATTGATAAATTAATATTGTAGTGAATAAGAATAAAGTTATTATTTGCTAATCAAAGGTTATTTATGTTATGGGCAAATGGTGGATGCCTTGGGACCAGACGCGATGAAGGACGTGGCGTAGCTGCGATAAGCCTCGGGAAGGTGTTAGCAACCTATGAACCGGGGATTTCCGAATGAGGCAACTCAATTCCATTTAAACGGAATTATCGGAGTTAAATCCGATGCGAACCCGCTGAAGTAAAACATTCTAGTAGGCGGAGGTAAAAGAAAACAAAAGTTATTCCCTTAGTAGCGGCGAGCGAAAGGGGAGCAGCCCAAAATCATTCGTGCTTTGCATGAATGGTGGTTGTAGGGAGACAATGTCTATTTAATTAGAGGGAGTCGATAAAGCAATTTCATTAGTTGAACTTCGCTGGAAAGCGAGACCGTAGACGGTGATAGTCCGGTAGGCGAAAATTTAATTGCGCTCCTTGTTGTCTTACCTGAGTAACGTCGATATAAGACAACTCGGCGTGAATCTAGCGGGACTACCCGCTAAGGCTAAATACAATCTGGTCACCGATAGTGAACTAGTACCGTGAGGGAAAGGTGAAAAGTAGCCCGGTGAGGGCGATGAAATAGAATCTGAAAC
>Ga0310040_1000756_pt1 | contig 27243 bp, 35 predicted proteins | sample EPASupsiteHSE623_FD_200237 | JGI IMG/M metagenome (GOLD analysis project Ga0310040, IMG submission 200237) | Bioremediated contaminated groundwater from EPA Superfund site, New Mexico - Sample HSE6-23 (v2) (version 2) | ecosystem: Environmental > Aquatic > Deep subsurface > Groundwater >... | reverse complement strand
GGCCCAGGCTCATCTCAGGGATTTTGCCGTTAGTGACAATAGCCGGAGCAACTCGGAAGAAAGGCCTGCTCAATCTGACGTGCAGGAGGTCGCCTGATGGCCGCATCCAAGATCATCGTCTCGGAGAGCGAGCTATGCAAGGCCTGCCAGTGGAGAACCTGCTGTGAGCGGCCAACGCCGCTTGGATCGTGTGATGAGTTCCGGGCCCGGAGGAAAGCATGAGGTGCGCCAGGAGATGCCAGACGCACCCGGCGCTATGCGAAGGGAGGAAGTGTGCGGACTTCCTAATATTACTTCAGCGGAAGATTGATATAGGATTGATGCATCAATCAAATATTCATGGGCTTGGGAATAAAGCACATTCATATTCCCGTGACCGACGAGGAGTTCAAGGAGATCGAAAAACTCAAGGGACGGGAACAGAGCTGGCGGGACTACGCGGTCCCGCTATTGCTCGGAAAAGCCAAGAAGTGAATATTAAGATCCTGCCAAGTGCTCGTAACACTCAGCAGGGCAAAGATGTGTTGCAAATGAAACCTTTACTGGATAGTATTTATAATCACCGACATATTCCATGTCCGTGGTATCCATGTAGGACCGACTCTTCTATCTGTGGTTATTTCTTAGCCGGATGTGAGGGGCAGTTCGTTGAGGGATTGCAATGATCCCGCCCCAGCTCCAGAATTCCGCCTTCCGGTTCATCAAAGTGGCGTCCAGATCGAAGCGACCCATTGAAGACAATTGGCAAGAGTCCGCAAACTATCAATTCAATTCCAAGACTCTTGAAGATCATCTAACCAGGGGTGGGAACTATGGCATTATTTGCGGGCCCGGTGAAGTGCGGGTACTCGATTGTGATGAACTTACCAGGCTAGAAGAGCTAGGAGTTCTAACCAAGTTTCCAAAGACATTTTCAGTTCAAAGCAGAGAGGGCCGAAAGCATCTCTATTATCTGATTCCAGAATTGAAAAAGAAGATAATTCTATTCGACCCGATCAAAAAAGATGAGAACGGCCAGCCTTTGCACCTAGGAGAAATACAGGGCCCGGGAACTCAGATCATCGGGCCAGGGTCGATTCATCAGACGACGGGGCAGCCCTACACAATAGTCGATGATAGCCCCATAGCAGCTTTGTCTATGGACCAGGTGAAGAAGGCCATCGAGGGGCTTAAGACAAGCCGCCTGGAAGATAACGCCGCGAAACTGGAAGCAATGCCAAGGCGCGCCGCCCCACATAGCGAGGAAGATCCTTTCAAATTCATCCGGATTGAAGACATTGCCTATCCGAAGGGCGAGACTCGAAGAATCGGTGATGAGATCCAGGGCGCTCATCCATTACACGGAAGTACAACAGGCAAGAATTTCAGGATCGATATAAAAAAGAATACATGGTATTGCGATCGATGCCACTCAGGCGGCGGGCCCGCCCTCTGGATAGCCGTCCAACATGGTATTTTGCGATGCGATCAAGCGTCGGGAGGAGCACTGAGGGGCGAGGAATTCAAAACCGTTTGGAAGATAGCTGAAAAGGAGGGACTCATCAAAAAGACAGGCCCGACTTTCAAGAAACTCGACAAGAAAACTGCTCCACAAGAACAGAAGCCAGAGATCTCTATAGAAGACGTGACTGATGAGAGGGAGATTCTGGCCGGACCAAGAAAGGGAGAAATCGAAAGGACATTCAATCCAGACCGCGCCGCAGATGCGATAATAAATTCCTTAAACGTGGTGGCAACACCGGATGAAAAAATTTGGGTCTATCAAGAGGGATATTATAAAGATGATGGAAAAATAATAATAGATAGATTGCTGGATCGGGTAGCCGGAAAACTCTACACAATTAATGCATCGAAGGAGACCCAAAAGAAGATCTTCCTGCGAAGCATGGAAGAATTCACAATCTTTGATCAGAATCCGTATCTGCTATGCGTTAAAAATGGCGTTGTTGATCTTCTGACCGGAAATGTACTCGACCATTCCCCCGGCTACTACCTAACGTCGGGATGCCAAGTTGTATACGACCCTGATGCAAGGCCTAAAGAGTTTATAAAGTTCTTGCAGGGGGCATGTGCAAACGACGACGATCGCTTAACGCTGGTGGATTGGATGATCGCCTGCGCAGTGCTTGTGGAATTTGAGTATATACTTTTCTTGACAGGTCATGGCAGTAATGGAAAACATGTATATGAGGCGTTGCTGCAAGCGTTCTTTGGGTCAGACGTAACAGAGGCCATCAGCCTGGAAGAGTTGATGAACTCGCGGTTTGCGATGGGCTATTTGCGACGGGCCCGAATCTGCATATCATCAGAGACGAATCCAGACAAGACCAAGACCGAGCTGATCAAGAAGATCAGCGGCAATGATTGGATTTCGTCGGATGTGAAAAACAAGGACCGAGCGCGGTTCAAAGCTTACACTCAACTTATCTTTGATTCAAATTCAATGCCGATCTTTGAGGATACTAGCTATGGATTTTCCCGAAGGTTTACGCGCGTTGTCATGCCGTACAAATTTGTTGATATGGTAGATGAAAAAGATCCGTTGCAGAAGAAGGCTGATAGACATCTACTCGAAAAGCTGACATCTGATCAGGAGCTAAGCGGCATCCTAAATTTGATGATTTTGAGGGCCAAGGATATCGCTCTCGACAGAAAGATCCACCGAAAAGAAGATAGCTTTGAGCGATACGAAGAACAGAGCTATTCGGTATCAGATTTCATAGAGAAATTTATAGAATTCGATCCGCTTCTCAGGGACTATAAAGACTGGTGTGAGTCCGCGGATTTCATTTTCTCAAAATTTGAGGAATACACAAAATATACGATTGGAGCGAAGGCAAGTCGGAAAAAGTTCTCTTTTATCCTTGGAAAAGAAAATGGGGAATCTTCGCGAAAAGTCAGGCTTGAAAAGGCTCTGAATATGCCCGTGCGTGGATTTCGGGGCTTAAAATTTGATGAAGAGACTTTTAATGCCTTTTTAGCGGAGAAAAAGGCATACTATACTAGTGTACCTATAGTACCGATCTGTACCGATCTAGAAAAAGAAGATCGGTACAGTATCAGTAAAGACAATGTACCGATTGTACCGATGTTTAGACAGATTTGTAAGCTTTTTGAATGTGATGTGTCTCTCTCAGTGAGAGTGAGTAAAGAGTACATCGGTACGACTTGCGGTACAAAGCTGGATGATAGCGAAAAATCGGAAAATGTACCGATCTTAGGATCGTTCCGACCCGAAGAAGAGAATATTTTACAACGCTCTCTGAATATCATGTTACGAAAGAGAGATCCTGTAACACCCTTTGTTCTATCAATTCATACGGAAAATTTGGACTTGCGAATAGCGCCGAAACAGTGTGCGGAATGGCTGAAGTCCCAAGGATGGATTGAAAGCAAACCAGGTTGGATTGAACCAAATTCTAATTGATCTATAAGTAGGTGTCTAAAATGGCCGGAAAAGTACCCGTCTCTGAATCCGAACTGAAAAAAGCACTGGAAATGCTGTGCATCGCAGATGGAAAGCAAGCCTCCGAAGGCGAAGACCAGGGCAAGAAGCGTTACCTCCTCTCCCCTGGAGACATCATTGTGCGGCTGGAAGAAGGCCGCATTATCTGTGACTCCCAGGCAACTCACGAAAAGATCGCCGAGATCATCATGGATCTCAGACAATCCCAGGAGCCCGCCAGCGCCCCAAAACAGGAGGATCGTCCCAGGGGCGGAGCAATTGCTACAGGAAAGGAGGGAAAGGGCAAGGACGACTTCTCCGTGGAGACCTGGCGGCAGAGACAGGACCGCTCCTACAACGTGGCCGGCAAGCAGGCCCCCAACGCCTTCGCCGCCTCGGAGGAGGCCAACCGCCGCGGCTTATGCACCCAGATCATGGACAGTGGCCGGACGAAGGACCTTGTCTGGGGCCAGGTGCGAGTCCTGGACCCGAAGACCGGGCAGTTCAGGGAGGATCGAGTATCCCACGAACGCGAGACATTCATGCTTCTGAAGGCCTGGGAGGACGCCAATTCTCAGGCCAAATATTTCAAGGACACCCCCCTTATCGTCGGCATCCAGGAGAACAACATGCCTCAGCTTGATCCTGACCTCAAGGTCAAGGGCAAGCCTGCGCCGCTTTGGCTGACGCTGGAGGTCATGAGGGCCTGGTCCTTCGCCGACCGGGACGCCATCACAAAGGCCGAGAGGCGAGCTCAGCTCAAGATCATGAACCAGGAGTTCCGGGAACAGGACGAGATAGCCTTGGAGACGGAGGAAGAAAAGGCCGTCCAGGAGTCCATAGATATGAGGAAGGGGAGATCGGGAGCATGAGTGGTATGTGCATTTCCAACGGGCATGAGGGCGAATTCGTGAACATCGAAATCAAAGGAGGCTCGTGAATGCGACCAACCAGAATCAAGCGAGACCAGCGCTTGTGCGATGCAATAGCCTTCAGGATATTGCCAGAACAGCGCACGTTTTTAGAAAATATAGCTGAAGAGCGCGGCGTTGGCCTTTGCGAAGCATGCCGCATTGTCGTTGATGAGGCGATGGCCCGGCGCAAAGGAGGGAACGAGTCACAGGAGGGCAGCACGGGCATTATCCTGCGCTGCAAGGGCGGGAATCGAGCAGTAACGGCGCTGATAGATGCATGCAACAAGGCCGTTCCTGGTGACCAGTGATGCCCATCATCCGGATTATTCTCGAAAAAGACGGCAAGGTCTCGGCCAATCTCCATTTCGGAGCCCTGACTGAGATGGAATCACAAGAATTGCATGACGATCTGAAAGCGAAACTGAGAGAATTTCAAAGGAGGTCGTGAAACGTGAGCAAGAAGCATGGTGCAAAAGGTCCGGCTGACCGTCATAAGCCTGAGTTAGAAACCGTTTCGCATGGCAATTATCTCGGATACGGGCGATATAATCCGTTCGCACCGCGTGGTGGTTGGATTCAGAGAAAGACCAGGAGACAGGAGCGTGAGGCAATATGAGCACCGCCAGCAGCCCGGCAACCGGCCCGCGAGCCCTGGCCGAGCAGAGCATCCTCCGTATCATCTGGCCGCCAGATGGCCGCCCTACCTGGGAAGATCGCCACAAGATCCCGCCCATCGAGCGTGCGCTCAATCACCTGCTTGACGTGGTCGAGGGGGCCGAGGCCCCGCAGACATCCATCACAGTGGCCGAGAGCCAAGCACTCACGGAGAAGGCCGTAGTCCTTCGGCGGCGGGGCATGAAGCTGCGCCAGATCGCAGACATCCTGGGCCTGTCTGAGAAGGCGGTATCCAGTAGACTCTCGGACGCGAAGAAGAAGCAAACCATCTCAAGAGTTCAGACGGAGCAGATAGTCACGTCCGATGGAAAGCCTGCAGCGCTGCGCAGCGCTGCACCGGACCATATCGTCGAAGCCAACGAAATGGTGACTGCTATCGATTCGGCGAAGGCCAAGCCGCCTGCCAACGATGGAACGTTGCGCAACGTTGCACAGGTCGAGCAAGCTCAGCCGAAAACTGAGCAAGTCCCCGGCCAGGCCGGCCTCCAGGATGCAAGCCCGGCCCAATCCGAAAAAGCAACTATTCGGAAAGACCGAATGGTTGAAGAATCCAAAGAAGTTCGAATTGAGCGAGAGGATGGCAAGGAACGGGCCAAAATACCTCACGCCTTCGATGCTCAGATAATAGATCAGAAGAAGAGCGGCAAAACCTACCTGGAGATTGCCGAGGCTCTACGGCTACATGGACTCAGTTGCACGGGAAAGGACGTAGGAAATCGCATATTCCAGCTGCGAAAGCAGGGCGAACTTACCGAGGTGGGAAAGGAGCGATTATCAGCAGGCCAAAGGCCCGTGGAAGCCACTCAGACTGTGGCCCAGAAGGATGACATTCCAGCCCAGCCCGCAAAAGATGTCATGCTACCAGCGCAGGCCTGCACGCAAACCGAGGACAAGCCCGCCGCCAAGGCAATAGGTCGGGCCGAGCTGGACGCCAAGATCTGGGAACTCCACAAGGCCGGGCAGACACCGGGGCAGATCTCTGACGCACTCTACGCAGAAGGACTCTACTATAGCGAAAAGTCCGTGGTCATCAGACTGCGCAGCCAGTTAGGCAATCTATGACCGCCGCCCTCGACCACTACCGAGCATCCCAGCAGCTCGTCCTAACCCAGGATCACCTCAGGCACGTCGACCACGTCCTCGGTCTCCTCACAGCCGAGAAGGCCAGGCTCCAGCGCCAGGAGAGCGAGCTGCAGGAGAGAGTGCGCCAGACCGCCCGGCCCGTCGAATGCCACGGAGGTGCCTAGATGGTTCGTGCAAGCGCCTCATCCAAGCCAGCAGGCGAGCTGAACGCCGCCCTGAGGTCCTCGAAGATCAAGGACCTCTCAAGGAAGCCCATGACGGCCCGCGAGATGGGGCTGGACCATCGCCACATGCAGACTCTCAAGAGCATCGGCATAGTGAGACGGCTGCGGTATGCAGACAAGGCGCACCGTGTGGCGGTCTGGACCACGGGGCCGAAATTCCCCGCACTGCTCAAGAACTGGGATCGGTGGACTTAATGACAAGTTTATTCGTGAATCTATCAAATGTACCGAATGGCAAGGATGCCATAAAAATGTACGAGCTAAACGGTCCCTACCCGGGAAAGCCATCTGAAATAAGCAACCTCCGTCATTGTACAATAGATCAATCCCATCCGGGATTTACATATCCTTGCTGCGTGCCGAAGGAGGGAAACACCAGTCGATCTTATGTCAAGACCGTTTATCTTGAGGTTACTAATTGGCCTATGCTTTGCGATTTAATTTGTCTGCATCTGGGTGAAGACAGTTGCAAGGGACTACGAAATCTTTGTGTTTTCATCCCAGAAGCAAGCGTATTCGGGCGATGTCAGCTAATTGTAGATCAATGGCAGCTCTCGAAAAGCGGAGAAGGTGGATTGATTATAGGCCAAAGAGACCGCGGAGAGCACGGCCTACCGCTCGACCAATACACAGAGGCACGGGGAGCACCAGGTATCACAGGCGAGCCACTGGAATTATATCACCCATATTATTGCAACCAGGACCGGCCATACCGCAAGTTGGACTGCTTCGACCAAAAACACCCATGCATAATAGACCAGAAAACCCAAACGGGGCCGTTCAAGAGCAAAGCGGCGGTGGTTCAGCTAATCCTCCCCAGTACATCAGTAGCTGGTGACAAACCAAGCATCGAGATGGACTGGGGAGCAATGGTGCAGGTATAGGGGGACCTAATGGGCATAATCATCGTCAATCGCGGCAAGCGCAACAGCTCGACCGATTTCGTGGACATACAGGCGGCCACGCTCATCAGCGACCACGCCAGCGAGGAGCAGGAAGTATGAATCTCACGGACACCCAAGTTCTTCTTTTGATTCGCGCACACCCTGGGATAAATCTCTATCAGCTCAAAAAAAAGGCCGAGCTGGAAATGCCGCGCTGGGCCTGGACAATCGGAAAAGTTCAGAAGTCCGTGGAGCGGCTCAAGAGAGAAACCAAAGACGGGCAACCTGTATTGTACACGAGATTAATAGTCAACGGAGGGCGCGCATGTCAGGAACTGTATTGCAGGACATGAACTGTCTTAAAAAAGATAATATTATTTTTTCTCAGAATATAACAGGTGAGGAGCGTGTCTTGGTATTAACTCCGATAATGGGCTACTCTCGTTTTCGGATGGACTACGAGGCTGGGATCTTATATTTAGGGAAGCAACGCTTTAGTCTAGCTACTTGGGACTACCAACTCCCTAAATGGATGCGTATCCAGGGCAGATCTGCCAAAGAGACCTTCTCGATCTACAACAATTCTCTCTGGGAATGCTTCACGGAGGGTGAGCTTAAGTTCCACGTTCGCCGCGCCTGTGATGAGTGCCGCGGGCCGCTTCGCATGAATGCAGATGGCGATTATTATTGCAAGGATTGCGGCCTCATGATGGACGATATCATGCTGCCCGGCTATGACAGCATCCGGCAATCCACAACCATGAAAGACCATAATTATAACGATCCAATTCTATAATAGTCACCGAATGGTGAACACAATCGAAAGGAGTTGAGAAACTAACTTTCGATAACCAACCTTGTGTAGCTGGTCGGCCCTGATAGGGCGTTCGAGTAGCCTCGTGGACATGCGCCACTGGCGAAATTTCGCGGCTAACCGCCCGGCCAGCTTCATGCTTATGTCTGAAATTCAACAAGGGCTGCACAACTGGTCATGACCCTGTCCGTGAATACGAAAATGCCATGTTCAGGCGGGGATACGTGCAGCCCATGCGATCATCTTGGGATCACATGTCTAAAGCCAATCTCGCAGATCGGGGCGTACGTCATGCCTCGGTGGCATTTCATTTCCCGTATCTGACCGACCCAGAGCAGGATGAGTTGCGAAGGTTCAGGAAGATTCACATTGACTCGGACCAAACGGTTCTACAATCGCCCTAACCAAATCAGGGAGTTCTTCCATCCGTGGCGGCAATTGTGCTGCGGACACTGCCGGAGCTGCAAGGATCCTATGGTCTCCAAGAGGCGCAGGCTCGCCTATCAACACGAGCTGCGAAAGGAGATCTGGGCTTTGCGTACCATGCAATATACACAAATTCTTTTGTGTATCAAAATATTAAAATGAATATACACAATAATAATCATTAATATAATTTGCCGTTTGCCAATTACCCCCTCTTGCAAGCCGCCCTTAATTGGTATGGGCCAAACCTACGCCGCACCTCTCTGGGACTCAAGGCCCCGGGAGGGTCCTTGTCACGGGGAACTAGCCCCCTGTGTCAGCACGTTCGGGCCGGGAATCCTTCTACAACCCTCCCACTTTGGCATAGCACCCGGCCCATTCTCTATTTACCTTCATACTTCCAGTTTGCTTCCAAACTATGTTTTTACTTCCAGTTGCTTCAAGTCGCCCGCAGATAGTGATTTCATGCCAAAAAAGAAGGTTACCCCTGAGATAGAACGATTCATCCAAGACAATCACACTCTGAATTCGACTGCTCTTTCCGGCCTCATTGAGAAGAAGTTCGGCCTGAAAATCACCTATAGGGCCATAGATCCTTACCTGGACAAAGCCAGATCAGACGCAGAGTCGGCAAACGCTGCCAAGGTCGAGGCCGTGCGGGCAAAGATCCTCGACGATGCGGATGCATACGCTGCAAAGTACCTCAAGATCCTGGATGAAGAAATCGATGCTTGGGGCAAGCTCCTCAAAGAAGGCGTCTTCGAGTTCCCAGATGGCCGGAAAATCCGGATTGAAGAAGTCAAGGACCGCCAGGCCGCCAGCCAGTCCATGCACAAATATATAGGATCTGTTATAGAATTCGTGAAACCCGGAACAGGTGGAAAGGAAGTCCGGTTCCAGTGGCTCAAGGATGTACCTGAAGATTGAGTTCGAGGGAAAGCCCGTTACTTTTGATCTCTACAGGTTCGCTAAATATGTCCTCGGCTATGACAAGCTTCAGCCCGACCCCCACAGGCGGTGGTGTGATCAGGCCGAGCGCCACGATGCACGCTCTCTATACCTGAAGCCGCGTGGCACCTTCAAGAGCACAATCTACACCATCTCTGACACAATCTGGCGACTCCTGGAGAACCCAGATCTGCGTATTCTGATCGCTAATGCTACCATCGACCAGGCCAAACAGTTCCTCTCGGAGATCGCAGGCCACTACCAGAGGAACGATAAGCTCCGGGATATTCATTATGACATGTACGGCTGCGAGGCGCTGGACTCCCATGCAGCCACTATAGAGAAGATAACGCTTAACTCTCGCAAGAGCATCAGGAAAGAACCTTCAGTCGGCACGATAGGCGCTTTGGGAAACATAGTATCCAGCCACTACGACATCATCAAGGTGGACGATCTCTGTAACCTGGAGGACCGTGAGAGTGTGGCCACCAGGGAAAAGAAAAAGCGCTGGTTCGAAAACCTGACGCCCATCCTGGTCGAAGGCGGAGAGCTGCAGGTCGTGGGAACCCGCTGGGATGACCAGGATTGCTACAATCACATAATAAATACTATTAATCCGCGCCTGCCGGAAGGCGAGAAATACTACATCGACATCGAACCCTGCTGGCTGGATGATGGCGTAACGCCCCGGTTCCCTACACTTCTCTCAAAAGAACGCCTTGCGGTCCTGAAGGCCCAGATGGGCATACTGGTCTTCGCCTGCCAGGAGGAGCTAAACCCACTCTCAAGTGACTTCCAGATCTTCAAGCCCGAGAACATGCACACCATCGGGCATGATGTCGTGGACCTGTCAGCCTGCCGGAGGTTCGGCGCGCTGGACGCCTCCCAGGGCGGAGAAGACCTCTCATCCATAACGTCTCTGGCGTGGACGCCTGACAATCATTTCCTGGTGTTTCATGCAGACCTGGGGCACGATCTGCAGAGCGATGCGGCCAAGAAGGTCGTGAAGTTCCACAAGCTCTTCAATTACGAGAAGTTCTGGGGCGAGATGAACGTCCTGGGGCTGGCGAAAGAACGGGCCGCCAAGGACCCGCGCGCTCTGAGCAATTTCGAGATTATCCTCCAGGCCGAGCAGGCCAAAGAGGCCGTGGTGGTCCCATGGGCCAGGACCTGGAATACTCAGAACAAGGTGGCCAGGATCAGCTCGCTTGAACCTCACTACACAAACGGCACGCTCCTGTTCTGGAGCGACTATCTGAATCAATATCCTGAAGCGATTACTCAACTCTCCCGATTCCCCATGGGGCATGATGATTTTCCCGACTCCCTGGAGATCGTGCTTCGTGGGGTGCTGGAGATCATGGGCAAGCCGAAGCAGCAGACTAAGCTCTTCGTCACAGGAGCCACGAAAACCCCTGCCTGGAAGTAATACATGCACAAGACAAAGAAGTCCACCGCGCAAGCCGTAATTCCCGGCAGCCAGTATCCCAGGTTCAACCAGAGCCCCCGTTCACTCGTGGGTCAGGAGCTGGGCAGAAGCGGCCTAACCTATTTCCTTCCAGGATATATCCGCCGGGACAACCTCCCAGAGCTGCAGGGCCGTAATCTATGGCTGCAGCTGGCCGAGATGGGCGACAATGATGCCTATGTAGGGGCAGCTCTCAATGTCTACTCTCTCTTCATCAGGCGCGCCAATTGGCATGTCGACTCGGTAGACGAGCGAAACGAGTCAAATGGCGCAGCAGAATTCCTCAAATCCTGTCAGAACGACATGCAGCATTCCTGGCAGACCATCATAGCCACGGCTGCCAAGCCGACCCTTCAATATGGGTTCGCGCCCTTCGAAAAGATATTCAAGATCCGCCAGGGTGAGCAAGACGATGAACGCTATTCATCGAGTTTCGATGATGGTGCAATAGGCTGGTCCAACCTGGCTTTCCGCAGCCCGGACACCATCCTCCATTGGGACTACGATCCCAAGGATGTTACGAGGCTGCTGGGCCTCACGCAGCTCGCAGCGCCCGACTGGCACATGCAGTTCATCCCCATGGAGAAGATCATCAACCTCCGCACAGATCCGGGCCGTGATAGCCCGGAGGGCCGCTCGATCCTCCGGCCTGTCTGGAGGTCCTGGCGCACCAAGAAGTACATGGAGGATTTCCGCAATGTAGCGACCGAAATGGGCGGCACGGGCATCCCATGGTTCGAAGTCCCTGCAGCCATTGCGAATGCGCCAGCCATGATGTCCGCCGTGCCGGAAGGCGAGGAGCCCAGCGCGGCTGTTCTGGACGCCATGATGTCCTACAATAGCCTCATGTCCACCATGGAGAACATCGGCCTCGGAAAGCAGAAGTGGATCATCACGCCTCAGCTCTGGGATGAGAAGACAGGCAATCCTCTGATCAAGCTGAGCTTCCTGCAGCCCTCCCAGAACGCGGATCTCCTGGGGCACATCACGTCCACCATAGAGGCCGAGGCAAAGGCCATCCTGATCGCTACAGGCACAGAGTTTCAGGCACTGGGCATGGGAGGCACCGGAAGCCTGGCGCTCTCCAGAGACAAGACCGATAACTTCACGCTTGCCGTGGCCGCAACTCTCACGAGCTTCCAGGAGTCTATTCATCAGCAGGGTGTCAAGCAGCTCTTCAAGCTCAATCCGCAATTCGAGTTCGAGCCGGGCCAGCCGACGCCGAAGATCGTATATGATCCACTGGTGCCGCTCTCCACAACAGACGTGGTGGCGATTCTGGGGCTCTTCGAAAAAGTCGGTTGGGATCTCTCCAAGCAGGGCGGCATAAGGGACGCTATTGTGAAGAACCTGGGGCTGCCGGATTACATCGAGCAAGCAGTTGATGAAGAATTGCAGGAGAATGGCAGCAATCCGATATCCGCGCTGCTCGACGGCAAGAGCGCGCTGGATGTGATTATCGGCAAACGCGATTATAAGGAGGAATATCAGGACTACCATAGCAAACCGGCACAGATCAAGGCCCGTGCCCAACGGAATGCAGCCCGTCGCAAGATGGGCCTGAAGCCTGGCGATCCCAGAGAAGTGGACCACAAGAACTCGATATCAAACGGCGGATCTAATTCAACAAGGAACCTCAGGGCAGTCAGTCGGGAAACAAACCGCCGCAAGGCATCTTCATGAATCACGAGCTTGTCGAGTTGATTCGTTCAACAGGATACCTAAGCGATGCAGATCATCTAACAGCTCAGCAACGATACGATCTTCTCACCCGCTCCTTCTGGCAGCAAGCAGCCGCCCTCGGCTACAATGTGACCACCCTGAAGCGCCTCCTCTGGCGTGCAGCAGGTCGCCCGGAAGAAGCGCTCATAGCCATCCTGCCAGAAGCCTCAATCCAGAAGGCCGTCAGACGCACCGAGAAAGAGCCGGACCCCAGGAAGCGCATCAAGGAGACTGCCGCTTCGATCGCCCTTCTCTACCAGAGAGGCGAGAAGGAGATCCAAGCCGCCATATCCAGGAACATGGAGCAGCCTGACCGCATGAGGGCCGAGACGGGCCGCATAAGGCGCGCGCTGCTTATATCGGCGGCTGACTGGCTCGGGGTAGCGGTACCGGGCCTATATCTGGCCGGATCCCGCGTGGGTGCTCTCACGGGCCCGCACGCCGAAGCTGCCCGTGCAATGGCTGTACAGGAACTCAACCGCTTCAAAGAGATCGACTCCGCGATAGGCCGCCACGTCGAGGAAGTCATAGGGGAGGCAGAAGCACGCCGGGCCAAAGCGGCTCTGAAGCGAAAGAAGCCCGACTATGTAGGCCTGCGGGGCCCCATCGTGGCCCACAAGACGATCGACGGCAAGGAGCTATCCCTGGGCGACTACGTGACCATGCTGGCCATCACGACCGCCCGTAACGTGTTCAATGAGGCAGTAGAGAACATGTCGCTTGGCCGGGGCGATGATCTCGTGATGATCAGCCGTGAGGTTCGAGCGAATAGCTGCCATGCGTGCCGGGAATGGGCCGGGAAGATCGTGAGCCTGTCGGGCAGGTCAAAAGAGTATCCGGCGCTACAGTCAGCAAAAGATGAAAATGTTTTCCACCCTCACTGTATCCACTTTTTGATACCGTTGGGTTACGAGGGGTCAACATGATTGGATTCGGTGATATGTATGGCCCGTAGATCCCGAGAATGCCCGGATTCGAGGACTAAGATGAAGACGGTCCATTCGATCACTGCTGACCCTGGACTCTTATATACAGTTCAGCGCGGAATCCCATTCTATCCCGCATGTGCGGCGGCAACTCTTTGCGTATTTTGCATCATATTTATATTAATCACAAGATGATTGCATGACCGATGAAATCACCGACCCATCATACGCTTCTACCTCGACCAATGTACACGTTGCCGAAGACTATGGATCAGGCGTTCACGGTTGTGTTATGGAGATAACAGTCCCGAACGGTTCCAAAGGGCTCGATGTGAATAAAAAAGGATTGGCAGGCAACAAACACGAGAAAGAGATCCTCCTGCCCCGAGAGAGTCAATTCAGAGTCATTTCTACGGAATTGAGGGGGCATGTCGGATACATCAGGGCCGAACTTGTCCAGGCTGCTTGAGGAAATTGGATGTCTGATAATGATCGTTTTGGATGGAAAGACGGAGAAATATCAATCCGATATGGTGACACTGGAAAAGGGCGCATAATGGCCCCTTCTGCCCTGGACCGTCTGAATATTCTCAAGGCCGCTGATCCCGTTAAGATCGAGCTCTCTGCCAGAGATTCGAACGGTCAGCTTGCAGAGCTTCTGAATTACATTCGCCACAACGGCAACGGTGGCCATTCATTTGTTATTATTGTCGATCCCGATCTTAAAGAGAACACCAAGCGGTTTTCCTGGGATGGAGACGGCGGGGATCGCATAGAGGAAATTAAGGTCAACGGAGAAGTCCTGAAAGTCCGAGACGCCCGGGGAAGATGTCACGATGACAAAGGCCACTTAATACCCTGCAGCGGTGGTGGAGCCCAGTCCACCTTAGACAACAGGGGCCAGCGCAGCCTATCATCATTTGGAGGAAAGCCCATGGGAGCTGGCCAAAGTCCCGGATCCAAGACCCCATCGGCAGCCACGGATCAGACTGCCAAGCCAGAGCCCGAGGAGAAGCCGGCGGAGCAGGCTGCCGGAGCAGCAGACGAAATCAAGATCGAGCATGGCAAGGGCAAGCACACATTCTCTTCCAAAGATGGCAAGGCGTCCCTGCAGATCAAGACCGATTCCAAGGGCAACCTGGTGCTTGACAGTGCGAAACTGCCCAGAGATCCGGCCTCTGCCCTTGCCGTACTGGAGAGCGCAATCAACTATGCACCGGTGCACGTCCCGGACAATGTTCTCAACGATCCGGCCCTGTTGGGGGCCATCCTTAATCTGAAGGCCAAGGGATCGATAGTCGCCTACCAGGGCCACAAAGGCCGGAACTACGTTCTTCTGCAGGCAAAACCCAGGGACGGGGCAACAAACACCCCCGCATCTTCATACAGGCCTCCGACCAATCCACCTGCTGCACCCAAATCGGCCACATTCCGGGCCGCTAAGACCTCCCGGGAGGCGGAAAGCTGGGCGGCAGGCAATCTGCTCGATCCGAAAGAAGTCGAAAGATGGGATAAGTGGAATGAAGGCCCGAACCACCAGCAAATCAAGTACATCAACTACAGGGGAGTCGATGTAGAAGTAGCCAACGATATCAACCGGCGCTTGCATGAAAACATAAAGGCCGGCTTGCCCAGGCCCACCAAGATCATCGCCCGGCCCATGAAGAAGGGCACCACCTGGGGGGCACGGATGTCCACCAGCGGCGAGCTGGAGATCAATTCCACAATAGCAGGCAGCTACGAGAAGCTGGTCAAGCAGGAAGATGCAAACAAGAAGCTCTATGGTGCCGAGGGCAAAGAGATGCTCAAGACGATCGCAGGGCACCAAGACCAGCTGGATGGCCGGGGTAAGATGCTGCTCAAGCAGCTGCATACTCATGTGAAGTACAGCCGCGGCACGGTCGGGGCCAATCTCTCACCAAAGGAGCAGATGGCCACCACAATTGACCACGAACTCGCCCATTTATTCGCATCTCGATATGGCAAAGACGACGAGGCCAAACGCAAAGAGTTCCGTACCGAGATGCACGAGATGGTCCGCGCCACGCGGGAGAGTGACTACAGATACAAACTCTCTCACTACGGCGGCGAGGATCCGCACCCTGAAGAATGCTATGCCGAGGCATTCAGTGCATACCGGCTGGGTGAGAAAGACAATCTGCACCCCCTGGCTCTGAAGTTTTTCAAGAAATATTTTCCGGGGATTTGAAAATGGTAAGACCCATCGATACCGCAAACCTTCTGGATCAGCTGGAAGCACTGGCCGGACCCAAAAAATCTATCATGTCCAGCTCGGCGCTGGATCGGCTCAAGTATCTCGATTTTTCAAGTCTAAACAAATCCCTCGATTACGGTGACGTTCACGTCCCTCGATTAGTTGGTGATGATATGAAAGATGATGATGAAAGGAAAGACCATGAAGAAGGCGAGGATGACGACATCGGCAAAGCCTCCGATTCAGATTTTGTCCTCCAAGCCCTGAAGGACGAGACAGGCGGCATAGAGGCATATAAGCAAGCCCTGGAGGCCGCCACGGACCCCAAGCTCAAGGAGATCCTGCAGGCCATCATAGAGGACGAGACCAAGCATAATGCTGCCCTCGAATCCTGGCTAAAAGAAGCCGATCCCGCCGCCCTGGAAGGTCACGAGGGCGAGGAGACGCCCGACCAGGAAGCCGCCGAGGATGACGAAGCTGCAGAAGGTGTCGAAGAGAAGGACGAGCCCGGCTCCAAGGAAGACCTCATAGCAGAGATCGAGGCCGTGCTGGCCGAACATGATAGCGGCAACTCGGACGAGGATCTCGGCAAAGGCGACGACGAGGAAAGCAAGCCCGACGAGGACGACGAAGAGGGCGACACCGAGAAGGAAGACGGTGTCGACAAGTGCAACGTCCACAAGTTCATGCCCATTGTGAAGATCGATAACGATCAGCACAAGGCATACTGCATAGTGGCCGAGCCCGGAGTCTTCGATCTGCAGGGTGATCGCACTTCCGCCGAAGAGATCGAGAAGGCCGCCCATAGGTTCATGGAGCGCCTGCAGAAGACCTGTTCCAAAGGCGTGGGCCTCAACCACGAAAAGCCCATCGACGCCTACGTGATCGAGAATGTCATCACCCAGCAGCCCGGCATCAAGCTGGGCAAGCAGATCCTCAAGGCCGGTACATGGTACCAGGGCCACAAGATCGAGGACGAGAAAGTCTGGAAGATGATCAAGTCCGGTGAGATCACAGGTCTCTCCCGGCAGGGCGAAGGCGTCAGGACACCGCTCGGCAAGGGCATCATAGGAACTGCCAGGATCTCCAAGTCCGGTATGATCCACAAGGCCGAGAGATACGAGCTTTCGGATGAGGATATCGACCGAGTTGATTGGGTCAACAAGGGCGCAAATGGGGCGAAAATTGCTATTCTGAAATTCACAAAACCCAAAGGAAGTACCATGATGAACGACCATAAGCCCGCTGGGGCGAAGGCCAGAGCCGGCGAGGCTCAGGTCATCACAAAGGCAGATATCGAGGATATACTGTCTCGCGCTGTCGAAAAGCGCATTGAACCACTCAAGGCGGAGAATGTCAGCCTCAAGAAGGCCCTCCAGACGGAGAAAGGTATCAGGCTGCTTGCAGAGCAGACCGAGATTGCCAAGTCTGATTATTCTGAGATTGGCAAGCCTGCTGATATTGCTAAGAAGTTGATCGCCATCGATGCGTCCAATATGCCGGACGACGTCAAGAAGGGACTCAAGGAGACCCTCAGACAGGCTAACGCGATGAAGAGAGAGGCAGGCAAGCTCCTCTACGCAGAATACGGATCGTCCAGGGCACCACCTGCGCCGGAATCCGCCCTTGCGAAGGTCAATGAGATGGCTCAGAGCCTCGTGGATAAATCCGACAAGCCGCTCGATATCTCCATAGCCCGCACAAGGGTCTACAAGGCTCACCCGGAGCTGAGGGAGGCCGTGAAGGCCGAGGAACGTGCCGCTCGTGAAGCTCGTGCGGGGGTGGTGTAGATGTTAGGCTATTCTATGGGTGGTGTTGCCGGTTACACCGAGCAGGACCAGACAGGCTATCAGGGCTATTTCGTCAAGCAGACTGCCTATGTGGCGGGCCTGGGCCCCAAGTTCGCCAGATGCGATGGTGCATCCGATGAGCCCTTCGGCATCATTGTGAGGGGCGGCGAAGGCGCAAGCGCCACAAACCCCAAGTCTGTGGTGGTGATCCGAAGAGGTCCCGCACCAATCGTGGCTCATGATACAAGCCTGGCGGTGGGGGCCAATGTAGGAACCCACAGCGACGGTACAGGTATTGCCAAAACTGCCGACAAAGACATCATAATGGGCCAGATCACCAAGCCCGCGGCAGCCGGTGGAGATGTAGGAGAGATTGACCTGGTCGGGCCGGGCTACATAAGCAAGACTTGAGGTGGAAACAATGGAAGCATTCGACCGTTCTATGGTAAGGAAGGGCATGGATATGGATATTTCCGATATCCACATAGCCCATTACGAAACCGACCAGAGCCACGCATACATCCAGGACCAGAACACGTTCGTGGCCGCAAAGATCTTCCCGGTCTATCCGGCAACCCAGATGACCGGCTATATTGTCCGGTGGAGAAAGGATGCCTGGTACAGACGATGGGCAGGCAAGTGGCAGCCCGGCGACGCTGTCCCGCTGGCGCGTATCAAGCCCGGCGACAAGCTCTCGTATGACCTGGACTGGATGGCGGTAGGCTACCCAATTCCCAAGCAGATGCTCGGAGGCGCGGCAGATCCGGCCTTCAACATCGACGACGCCATCAATCGGCTTGTGACGAACACTCTTCTCATCGAGAGGGAGTTCGATTTCGCGACTGCATACTTCAAGACGGGTGTGTGGGGCCTGGACTACACGGGCGTATCAGATCCCGGAGATGTGGATCCTGCAGAAAAGACGTTCCTCCAGTTCGACCTCCCCGGCAGCGATCCTAGAGGAGTAGTCTCGATGCTCAAGAGAGCGATGGATAGGAAAGCCATGACGCCAAACGCGGCGGTACTATCCTACCCGGTATTCGAGGTCCTCAGAGTCCACAAGCAGCTTTTGCAGTGGGCGGCATCATTCCAGCAGCCCGGTACCGCCATATCGGAGCTCAATGAGCAGTGGATTGCTCAGGCTCTCGGCCTGGACAAGATCATCGTGGCCAGGGCCAAGTACGCAAACTCCAAGGAAGGGGTGGCCGAGGATGATATCACACTGGATTACATCCTGGACAAGCAGGGCATGATGCTTGCCCACGTCGAGGCTCCCGGACTCCTCACTGCCAACGCAGGCCAGATAGTCTCCCAGAACTTCGATCTGAATGTTCCGGGCGGCGTGGAGCTGGCCGTGGAGAGGATCCCCATCTTAGAGACGCACGTTGAGAAGATGCAGGGCTTCATGTGCTACGACATGGTGCAGGTGGGCAAGGACCTCGGTCTCTACGGGGATCAGGTGATCAGCGAATCAGCCGCCAACGCCCTGGCCTAAACCTTTTCGGGAGGATATATGATTAAGCCTCAATACTACATAACTCCGGGTGGGCTGGCCGGTTTGGAAAGCCTCTGCGTAGAAAAGGAACTCTACGCAAACCAGGCTCGCCTGGACTTCGACGAAACGACCAAGACCTACAAGCCCGTCAAGCTACCCAAATACTCGATTCTGGTGGGTGCTGCTGTGGTAATCGACGGTGATGTGGACGGCACTTTGAAGCTCGGATATAGCGGATCAGATGAAGCTTTCATAGCAGATGCCGATATGCCGAAGACTGAGGGCCACTCCAAGTACTTCGACATCAAGGCCATTCTGCAAGAGGCCACGACAGTCCAATTCAAAGTGGCAGGATGCTCGGCAGGCTCGGCTGGCAAAATTTGGCTCTTCTGGAGGCCGTTGATATGAAGCTAATCCTTGCCCTAATCTTACTGTTAGGTATGGCGAGCGCCACGACCAACTACACACAGGATGCACAGGCTTTCACCAGGCCCATAAGCTTCCTGAACAACGTGACTTTCCACGGACCCATAGATATATCGAACAGCAGTCCCATAACCACGGAGGGAGCCATCACAGGCACCACGATCAACGCCAGTGATGGCTTCACAGGAGACCTCACGGGCACCGCATCCAGGGTGCCGATTGGCACTTTCCTGGACACCGGCTATGGCCTAGAAAACAGCAGCAACAAGATCCGGGTAAATCTGACCACAAATGACGGTCTGGAATTCGGGACCGGCGCGGATGAAGGCTCGCTTGGCATAAAGACGGGAACCGGGTTGGATACTGGGGCCACCGGTGTGACTGTGGACACGACCGACATCTTGGATACTGCCAGCGGGTTGTCTGAGACCGCGACTAACAAGGCTGGAGTAAACCTTTCGGACAGTTCGGGCTTAGGATTTGGATCTGGTGCCACCGAAGGAGCACTCAAGATAGTTCCGGCTGATGCATCTCTCGCTCTTGTCCCGACTGGCGTCAAGGTGGGAGCAAATAAGATCCACCTTAATGTCATTGCTGGCGGCACCGCGGGAGATCACGATGTCGCAGGCATAGTATCCGGCGATGAGTTAGACGGGGTACTCTATGTAGCGAAAGGTGCCGAGAATCTCACAGCCGTCACGGATGTGTACTCTGAATACTCCATTAATGCGACCGCTGGCAAGATCTCCAACTGGGATGGCTCGACATCCGCAGGCGGCTACCTGATCGTTGCCTGGCTCGATAGGACGGCCTAGAATGCACAAAATACTTTTTGCGCTGCTGCTGATTGCGTTGGCCATAGCGCCAGCCAGCGGCCAAATGGCGATTGCCGATGTGCCCCATACAATTGCTGTGACCATCACAACCAACAGCCACGGCAACACATCTCCCGAGACCCGCCTGATCCAGGGCGAGCTCTTGGGCCTGGAATACCTGAACGGCAACTTTACCGGCGCTGGGGTCGTCAGGTTGCTCGACGATCACGGTATCCAGATCGATACCTACAACCTCTCATCGGGCAACGCCTATCGGGTCCCTGGTGTGAAAATCACGAACTCCACCGACGCTTGGCGGGCATATACGATCTCCTCGACGCTCTGGCTGAACATGACCGAGCAGCAGGACAACGCGAGCGCCACAGTGCGTATCCTGTACCGGTGAGATTATGGCAAACCTGAGTGCGTGCAGCACGATCGGTGGCAGAGTCATGTACGGCGTGACTGATGCCGAAGCAAGCCCCAAGCAGGCTCTTCCGTGCAACTGCAGAGAGAACGATGACGGCACCTCCACCCTTATGGTGGTGGCCGAGATCAAGCCGCCTGTTCTGACTCATGTGAACGTGGATTTCTCCAGCGACGAGGAGCAGGAAATTGTAGCGGCTCCTGCGGCAGGTCTGAGAATTAGAATCGCTGCCCTGGAGCTAACTGCCCTGGAGAACGTCGAGGTAGCCATAAAATCCGGCTCGACGACCCTCGGGACCTACCAGGGTGCAGCTATAGCACCGAATCTGCAGGTGCCCATCAACCTGGCGGAGTCTGAGGCATTCAACATCCTGGCCACATCGGACGTCAGGATTACGGGCCGGGTCGGATACTACTTAGAGGCGGTGTAATCCATGGGCTCCACCTACACGGGCGATCCCTCCCACTGCCCGATAGACGCCGTGCGGCTGGAGCTTGGTAAGGAGGTCAGTCTGCAATACCTCACGGACGACGAGATCTCCTACAACCTCAGCAGGGCAGGCAATAATGTCCTGCTGGCGGCTGCCTACAGCGCCGAGACGATTGCAGGTATCTTCGCTGATAGGGTCGATAAGTCGATGGGTGGCTCTTCGGTCTCGATGTCTCAGAAGGCCGAGGCTTGGAGGAAGAAGGCGCAGGCCCTCATGGGCCGGGCCAAGAGTCCTACACTGACGCCACGGGCCTCCAGTTCCCGGACATGTGCGCCCCACAGGTTCGGCGTGGGGCAGCACGACTTTCATGGATATGGATATTGGCCATGACCGACTCTGAGTACTTCGCCGAGTTCAAGACCGGCGTCAACAACGCCTGGAAGGTCGAGCAGGCTACATGGAAGCTTTATGATGGCCTGACGCCGCCTGTCCCAGCAGCTCCGGTGCCCACTGGACCGTTTAGGGTGGCCATAACACTGTCCGCCGTGGCCGCTCAGGGCACCAGTCCCGCGCATTCCGATGTCGTGGGCGATGTCTATGTGAACGCTGAAAAGATCTCATTCACTGCCGCCACCAGGCTAACAAACAATACGTGGCTTACGGCCCTGCCCGCAATTACGGTGATGGGCCTGGACTGTCACATCCTGATCGAATGTGTTTCGACCTCCGGTGCTCCACTACACAAGGAGACTCTGAAGGATATCGAGATAATCTGCTTCCCCAAGACCCATATCCTTCGTGACCCGAATGGCTCAGGATTTATGCAAACTTCCTATGATATATGGACGGAAGAGCCGCTTGCTATCGGTGATCATGTGCGATACCCTGATCCGCACCAGGGAAAGACGATTGAAATTTACGTCAAGAATGTCTCGGGTGCGGTCGACCTCGAAGATAATTCTCAGCCCTTTAGGGTGCTGAATTGTGCTTGAATTCACCTTTTTATAATAATATGAAAAAATTAGATCCTGTCGAGCACTGGTGGCTTGACGCATAATAGTTTTCAGCGGCTGTGATGCCCGGAGCGTAAGCCGGGCTGAGCCGCCGCGGAGATGAGTTCTTGAAACTAATTGCATGTTTAGCCCTGCTGTTAAACCTCTCGCCCGTACTGGCATATGATGTAATCCAGTACGCTGCGGAGATTGACGGCCAAGGCACCATTTACTCCGATGTGGACGGCCAGTATGCCCACACATCAAGCTACGTCAGGGGTGGGGATTACGTCTCAGGCATCAATCTGAACGAGTCCGGGGCCACCGAGAGCATGTTCGCAGGCTTCGCAACCGAAAATGTCACAGGTTACGGCTCTTTCAAGATCCTGCAAAAGGCGAATGGCCTGGGGCATCAGGTGCAAGTGACACGATCCAAGTCACTCTCTGCACAAGTCGTGACGGGCGTGGGCACCGACAAGTTTGTGACGCGCTACGATATCTCGGGCTCGGGAAATCTACAGGAAATGCTTGTGAGCGCCTCGACCTATGGAAGGCCGAACTACATGAGAAACGTGATCGGAAACGGCACATGGCAGGTCAATGAGAGCATTCTGGCAACTGTCCAAAAGACTGTGGCAACATCAATTTTCGATAGCAACGAAACTGAAAACATCACAAATTCACAAACAGGAGGATGATTAAATGGTTCTCAAATCTTTTGGCGGAACAAACCTAGAGGAGTTCAGCAAGGGCGCTGAGCGAGCCTGCGGTTGCATCGAATACGAGGGCCTTGGCAAAGACAAGGCGGCGGGCTGGATGGGCAATGACGTGGAGGGTATCCTCTACACGGATGCCGACGGCAGGCATCTCACAAGGGCCGATTTCATTAAAGAGCATGGGAATGATCCGCTTGCTCAGAAGCACATCCAGGAAAGAATCAAAAAGGCAGGACTTTTCGAGGTGGCCCTGAAGGCCCCGATCGAGTAAAGGTGATCTCATGAAACCAATAAAATTCATTAAGGACTATTCAGTCCTAACGACCGGCGGTATAAAAAAGCACTACCCAGCAAGCAATATGGTGATCAACTGCCCCAATGATGAGAAGGCGCAGGAAGTCATCGACCGAGGCTTTGCGGTTGCGGTGGAGGTGGAGTAGATATGGCTGACATCTCAACAATTGATTGGTTCACTCTGGTGAACACCCTGATTGCCCTCGTGGGCGCAGCTGGATTCCTGAAGAACAAGAGCACACTTGACCAGCGAGCCGGGGCCGTCAAGACGATCAAGACGGTCGCAGCGGGCATGGATGTTGTGAGCGGTGGCCTGTCGAAGGTGGCAGTCCTCGTGCGGGATATCACGGACGCCCAGGACGAGAGTTCTCCGGGCGGCGTAACCATCACGCCCGAGGAATGGAAGCAGATGAGTGCTGACCTGGCGGGCGTAATTGACGATGCTGATGCTGTCAAGGATAGCCTACAGAAGCTGAAGGCTTGAGGAGGTCGGTCACTATGGCCGACTCCCTGGAAGCAATGGTCGTTCGGATGGATGAGCGACTCGAACGGATGGAACTAAGCCTGAACAAAGATCTAGCAGCGAAATGCAAGCGCATTGATAGCCACGAAGACCGCCTGAAGCGCCTTGAACTCCATGATTACGCAGAACTATCCCTAGCGAGCGTCGCCTCCATTGTGATCGGATATGCTATTTACGCGGGTTTCCTCCATGCCTGATATCCTCTGGCAGATCCTCCGCAACCACTTCCTTATCACGGAGGCCCCGTTCATACGGTGGTGGATGGATAATCTAATCATCGCCGAGGCAGAAGCGGGCCTTGATCTCAAGGAAGCCACGGAGAGTGCTAAATTTTGCAATCTCGACCACTACTTCAAGACCAGAGGCTGGATAGTATAGATCTGAGGGAGCATATCGCCCTGGTCTGCATTCTGTGGTCGGAGGACGAGGCCATGCACATCATGAGCGGCATGGACTGGACGGCGCTAGCTGGGATGGGGTGATATCGGGGTAGATAGATATGGTCGATGCCACGTTAATCGGTTTGAGAATTACCAATGAAAGAAGGGATTACGGGTACTGCATGCCGATAGGCCAGCCCTGGGATTATCTAGTCGATGAATTGTCGAAGCTCAAAAAGGAGATGCACATCCCAAAAGTTTCGTTGAGCATTGGTGAAGATCTGTACTATATCCACTAGGCAAATGTGCGCCTCTACCTGCCGCATCAGCCACGCCCCGGCCTGTTGCCAGACCTGCATAGCTCGCCACTGGTGCGCAGCGGCCTGCTGGCGGTGGTCGGCGCATTCTGCACAAGCCTGTAAGAAAAATATTCGATAATTTTTGGAGTATCATGACCGATGTCGATTTCCTTGAGCCGCAGGCAGAGGAGCAGATCCTGGCCACTCACATCACCGTAAATACCAGAGCCACTGGCGAGACTGGCGTGGTGAACGGCAACCGCATCACTCCCACCTCGCCGGCAAGCATGAACATCACCGTTGCAGCTGGCAGGATAAAAATCTCCAACATCGCGATAGACGTTGATGAGGAAATAAAGGCGATAGGAGCCTCAAACGCTACCCTCGGGCGAATGGATATTATCATCCGCAATGCGTCCGGCGCTGTTCAGGTAGTGGCAGGCAGCCTGGCAGAAGTCAACGACCCCAAGGGCCTGGGAAACTGGCACCAGTACGACTCCCCGGCACCTGCAGGCAATATACCAGCTGGCGTCATCCTGGGGGCCGTCTTCATAGCACCCGGAGCGACTGCCATCTCCGAAGGAGATATCTGGATGTTCGCCGGGCCGGTGGGCGAGGCTGCACATACTCAGGGCACAGACCAGGGCCTGGACACCGGAGGACCTAATGCAGTCACGGCTGCCCAGGCAAGAGATGCAGCCTCGAAGGCTCATGTCCAGGGTACCGATGCAGGGGTGGGTGCAGGTGGATCTTACGCCACGACATCCGTCGAGCTGAAGGATGCAGTCACAAAGAGGCACTCCCACGACAATAAGGCTTTACTGGATACTTACAGCCAGACTGAGGTCAATCTGGCATCTGCGGTGAGCCTGAAGCACTCCCATGGTAACAAAGCTCTCCTGGATACGTATGCGCAAACTGAGGTCAATCTGGCATCTGCGGTGAGCCTGAAGCACTCCCATGGTAACAAAGCTCTCCTGGATACGTATGCGCAAACTGAGGTCAATCTGGCCGATGCTGTCGTTAAAAAGCATACCCAGGGCACCGACCAGGGACTTGACACTGGCGGCTCATATCCTTCAACGGCTCAACAGGTCTACAATTCACGGATAAGGACCATCGGCCTTGTGATGGACAACGGCGGCTACGCCCTGGTAGCAGGCACGATCTACCGCATGAAGGTTGACTACCCCTGCACAATCCAATCCGTTGAATTAGTAGCCGACCAGTCTGGCAGCATAGTGGTTGACATATGGAAAGCTGCTTATGCTAGCCTTCCTGCTACTGTTTCGAATACAATAACCGCTTCGGCAAAACCTACGCTTTCAAGTGCCTTGAAATATCAGGATACTACTCTGACGGGCTGGACGAAGACAATCGCGGCAGGCGATTATCTGTACTTCAAGATTGATTCGGCCACCACGGTCACGGCGGTCACGATTTCGCTCAAGGCGCTGGTGAGCTGATGACGAACATATACTTCTTTTCGAGAGCCGCCAACACACCGACCGGCTACACGAGAGCTACCCGTTCCGGGAAGTATGTCCGGCTGGCCAGTAACACGGCCCTGCACCTGGCTGATATAGGTTCTCTGACTCACCTTCATGGTCTGGCGGACTGGGCTTGTAATAATGGTAGTCAGGCGGGGGCAGCCGATTGGACCACAGGTACTGCCCTGGAAAACCATCCCCACGGTGCCCCATCGTCGCCAACCATCACAGCAAACAATAATAATCCACCCTATTACGGGTTGGATCTCGTCTACATGGACCTGGCCATATGGGAGGCACATGAGCGCAGGCTTCTGACGGGACTGGTTGTCCCATCCTACAACGCCCTGGCAGAGGATGCAAGATTCGCAAGGTTCAGTCTGGCGGATGGCTACTATATTGCGATAAACACGCCGGGGGCCACGGGAGGTACGACGACCCCACAAAATCATAACGTATCAGGGACGGTCGCAAACGGCGGCTCCAATTCAGGTGGCCGGGACCCCTCGGGCGGATCAAACTGTGATGGGTGGACTTCCCATAATCATACCATCAATCTGAATTCCGACTCGAAATATGTCGAGCCTGCCAACCTTGTCACCAGGCTTTATGAAGCTATTTCGGACGTTCTCAAGGTCCAGGCAGGGATAGTTGCGTTCGTGGATGGCACGCCGACATCGAATTGGGAGATCCTGACAGGATGGGCTAATGCGAACCTGAAGGCAGGAAACTCCAACCCCACACTGAGCGGGTCGGATACCCACACACAGAGCATTTCAGGCAACACAAGCAACTCAACCATCGGGGGCTATACAGGAACCACTGGCGGAACCTGGTCTGCCGCAAATCACTATCATGGAGTTTCCGCAATCCTGGCCGCGGCCTACCATATCCCACTGAGCAGCTATCTGATTCCAGTCCGTCTGAAGTACGACCTCTGGAGAGTTCGCCCGGCTGGGCGCTGCGTGATGTGCTGAGGCAAGTGTATGGCAGACAGTCCGATGGATTTTCAACCGGAGCTCGAGCGAGCCGGCCAAAAATATAAGGCCGCCATCGAGGCCCGTATAGACTCCGGCGTGCCTCCACCCAATGCTCCCTATACCATCATGAAAAAGGGCCACGACCTCACCCTGCGGGAAACCTGGGCCTACAGGCAAAGCATCGAGGTCCGGACGAAGCCGAGTGAATGCGAGATTGGGGTCTTCGATCCGACCGTGGCGAGATATGTTTATTGGAATGAGCATGGCACCAAGCGCATTCCACCGAGGCCGGTTTTCGGGCCCGTAGCAGACGGTCCGGGCGAAAAGATCCTGGACGAGCTCGAAGAGGAGCTCGCTGACAAAATAATTTCTGATTTCTAGGATACATGGGAGTTCATACGTTGACTCATTCCTCTCGCATTGAGCTGCAACAGGCGAGCAC
>Ga0310040_1000752_pt1 | contig 27338 bp, 21 predicted proteins | sample EPASupsiteHSE623_FD_200237 | JGI IMG/M metagenome (GOLD analysis project Ga0310040, IMG submission 200237) | Bioremediated contaminated groundwater from EPA Superfund site, New Mexico - Sample HSE6-23 (v2) (version 2) | ecosystem: Environmental > Aquatic > Deep subsurface > Groundwater >... | reverse complement strand
GGAACAATCGTTTCAAGGCGCATAACCGTGATAACATGGTGAGATGTTGGGTATTCCTTGTACCCTGTAACGGCGTTAAGCTCTCGCCTTGAAACAGGCTGCCGGAGAAATCCCAGGATTCGCTATCCAGTGTCAACCAGCCAATCGTAGCCCAACATAATCGGAGCTACAAGCCACCCACTTTAGGGGGTGGTAGTTGACTTGCCATTTTACTCTGCACAGCTCCTATTTTTCTTGCTCTCCAAGATCTCTATGAGTTCTTTCGATGTAAAATGGCCTATGAGGTCCAAGATCCTGTTCATCTCTTCATAGAATTGTATTTCCTTAGCCAAGGAAGCCTCTAACTCTGCATCTCTCGTGCTGCTTTCCTTGAGATTCTTTTCAATCTTAAGGAGGGCCTGCAAGATCAAATGTACCTCCTCTTTCGCATTAGACAAAATAACTGGTCTCACGGCTTCTGCATCATTCACCAGGGCATAGCGGTGCTGCTTATCGCGATGCTGCTTGCCCAAGGGACCTACCACACGACGCACTATGCCGAGGTTCTCCAGGCAGTTCAAATTGGAGCGTATTGTTGTTTTGCTGTAGCCCGTCTTCTCAGCCAGCATATCAAGAGACATGGGTTCTCTCTCCAGGAAGAGAGTGCCTCTGAGCAATCCCATGGCATCGCTCCACCCATTTTTTTGGGCTGATTTGATGCATGCTTCAATTAGGGGCTTCTTTAGATCCAGTATTTCTTCATCCTTCACAATATTCAACTCAATTATAATGTTTTAAGTAATTTTGCTCTCCACAAGTCATTTCAGTGATGTCCATGGCACACATGACCTAAATCAATGTAGCCATTTCCTCAGGATCATTAGGAATTCCTGGTCTCCTCTCATGCTTGGGCATCGAGCAGCTCCCAAATCTTATCGGTGGTCTCTCTGACAGTCCCGCGCAGATCCAGGGCAAGATCGACGAGGCCCTCCAGCCCGGGAGGTAGTTCCAGATCAGAAAGAGGTTTCATTGCCGCCTCCGGCTCAACCGGTCCTCAATTTTGCAGCACGCCTGTAGAGGCCATCTCCTGCCATCATTCCATGCGTTGCTTACAAGTTCTCCATAAGTCACAAAACCCAATACAAACACAAAGTTTAAGTATTTTATGTATAAACTGATCTTCCGGAGAAAACCGAATAGAAGGTTTTATTGGCATGATCAGCTTGGAACGATTAGGGGTGTGGATCACCAGAAATCCTGCTATAATCATAGCCGCAGCAGTTCTCTTGACACTGGTCTCTGTCCACTATGCTCAGCAGATAGAAAGCCAGGGAATGAATACCGATAGCTTTGTGTCAAAAGATTCGGCCCTCTATCAGCTATTCGACCATCTTTATATGGAGAATTTCGGAGTAGACGGCAATGTGATCCTGATAGAAGGCGATGACGTGGCAAAGGCTGACGTCCTGGCAGCCAGCCTGCGACTGTCCGATCACATGAAGCAGGTCCATAATGTGGTGAGCGTACAGGGCATAGCCGATATCGTGGCTGATGCTGAGTATCAGAGCAGCGGCATCCGACGTATACCTTCACAGGAGAGAATAGATAAGATCCTGGAAGACGTCGGCTCTGCAGCTCAGGGGCTCATGCCCGATCGCAGGCACGCGAGGATGGTTGTTGGCATGCCCACTACCCTGGATGATCCACAGCAAAACGAGGTCCTTGTCGAGATAAATAATGCTCTCGATTTTGCAGAGTTTCCAGCAGGCTACAGCCTCACAGTTACTGGAGACCCAGCTTTCCAGGCCGCAATTCAAGAGTTGATGGCAGGCAGTAACGGATCGATCCTGGCCCTTGCAGGCGTGCTTATGATCATTGCCCTTCTCCTTGTATTCAGGCATGTCAGATGGCCACTACTTCCCATACCTATAGTCGTGCTGGGACTCATCTGGACCTTCGGAGCCATGGGTTTTTTCCATATTCCAATGAGCATGGTAACCTTTGCCGCTTTCCCAATACTCATAGGAATTGGCATAGACTATGCCATCCAGTTCCACAACAGGATTGATGAGGAGCTGAGAAAAGGCAAGCCTCTGCTGGATGCGGCCATCAGTACGGTTAACCACGTGGCTCTACCTGTAGTCATCGCCCTGGTCATAACCGAGGCAGGCTTCGTCGCACTTTTGAGTTCCTCGGTGCCCATGATAAAGCAGTTTGGAATGCTGTGCATCATCGGTCTTATCATGTGCTACCTCTCCGCACTCTTCGTGAACGTGGCCGTCCTTTACCTCTCTGAAGGAAAATTCCCCAGGAAACAGAAGGCTGAAAGCCTCTCAGACAGCGGCTCAGCAATTGGAGCTAATATTGAGAAGGCTTCAAATTTCTGTATCGAGAGGTGGAAAGCAGTCTTGGCCGTGGCTCTGATCCTATCTATTGCAGGAAATTATGTCGATACCCAGGTTCCAATAGAGACGGACACAAAAAATTTCATCCCCCAGGACCTGCCCCCGCTGATCGACCTGAATCATATGAAAATTATCTTTGGCGGAACTGACTCCATTCAGTTCCTGGTTCAGGCTGACGACGTTACCGATCCGGAGAACCTCAGGTGGATGGATGACTTTTCCAGCTATCTGCTCACCAATAGAGAGGATCGAACTGAAAGCGTCGCCAGTATTGCCACATATGTTAAAGAGGCCAGTGGTGGAGAGATACCTGATGATAAAACCAGAATAAGGGAGATAATTGCCTCCCTACCTGCATCTGTAAAGGATACCTACTTGAGCGGCCACAACCTGGCGGTTATTGACGCGAATGTGGGCGATGCGCAGAGTAACCTGGGCACTGAAGGAGTGGCTAGGCTGATCGAGTCGTATGAACGTGACCTGGCCTGGATGACACCTCCTCCAGGAGTTTCAGTTAGGGCTACAGGAAATATGATGCTTATGACCACAGTCATGGATACTCTGACTTCAGGCAGAGTAGAGATGTCTCTGATTGGCCTGGTCCTGATATTCATACTGCTCCTGGTAATATACAGGGACCTGATCAAGGCCCTCTTGCCAGTCCTGCCCATGGTGGTAGTGATAGGCTGGATGGGTCTGGTCATGTATTATGGCGGACTCAAATACACTCCACTCACGGCCACTCTGGGTGCTCTGGTCCTTGGAGTGGGCTCGGAATATGCCATACTAATGATGGAACGCTTCTATGAAGAGCTGGTCAATGTTGGCGACCCGTATGAAGCTCTGAAGATCACAGCCAACCGCATAGGTTCGGCCCTGGTGGCATCAGGAATGACTGTAGTCTTCGGCTTTGCCGCACTGATAGCATCGCCATTCAACATCACCAGCAACTTCGGTGTGGTGACAGTGATGTCTGTAGTCCTTGCCCTCATCACCACATTCACAGTATTTGCGGTTTTAACTATTCGCATGGAAGTTCACCGTGAAGTGCTGGAGAACGCTAAACAGGAACTCAAGAGAGCAATTGCGCTAATTAATGATACATCAGGGAGAAAAATCAATGGAAATTAAGTATGCCATAGCCTTGGCTTGTATATTGACGCTCCTGGCTCCGGGTTATGCCCAGAACACATACATACCCTATGAGCTGGGTGGAGATAATTACTACACCATGAACGGCAGTCCGGAGATCTCAGCCAGTATTTCCGGGACTGATGAGTTCGAGCGCGGAGATACCGTCACGCTGCTCGTGGATCTCATTAACTATGGAAGGATCCTCGGCTTCAAAGAGGATCAGACACCCCAGAATCCAAAGGAGTTCGCTTTGGCAAATGCCGAGCTGCAGGAAGAGTATAAGAAGCCTACTGCACTCGGGATCACTGCCAGCCTGATCTCAGACAGCCAGCAGATCGAGGTAAAGTCAGGCGATCAGGTGGTCCAATCACTTAAATCTGGAGACAAAATTCAGTCGCCTCTGAAGTTCACAATCAAGATAGGAGAGCACGCTCCTGCCGGAATTTATCCTCTAAAGTTAGATATGTCTTATGACTATCAGGATAATGTTCAGGTCTATGCCTCATCACTTATTACCAGCGGAAGCTCGCCTACTCTGTCAAACTACAGGGTCTCCTACATCTACCAGAAGGCCAATCAGACTGTGCCTATCACCATCACCGTCAAGAAGCAGGCGGACTTTGAGATCTTGAACACCTCGGGAGTTCTATCAGCCGGAGACAAAAAGGCACCGATCTCTGCCACCTACAAGAATATCGGCGAGGACCCAATCAACGATGCTGTGGCAAGGCTATCCATCTTTAAGCCCTTCTCATCTACCGACGACCAGGCGTTCATAGGGACGTTGCAGCCTGGTGAGGAGAAGACAGTCCTTTTCAGGATCGACGTGGACTCAGATGCCACACCAAAGGATTATGGAATCAATAGCGAGATCAAGTATACCGATATCAAGGGCGACACAGTCATCTCGGAGAGCATGAAGGTACCATTAACGGTCAGGGCTGCATCCGCATCCATGATTCTGCCCGCGGCGATCATTCTCATCATTCTGGCCGCAGCAGGCGGATATATGTACAGAAGGAAGAAAAAGACGGCCTGATGAGGATCAGGTCTCCTCCTCTTTTAGGAGCTAAGTGGTAAAGCCAAGTTGGACAACAATATTGGTTGTGAAAATGTGGATAAAATGAGCGAGAGTGCATGTCTTGATAGGGGCTTCATGGATGGGATAGTATTATCAAGCTGGGGAGATCGCTTTTGGGCCTGGTTGATCGATGTCCTGATTATAGGGCTTATATGGCACAAAATTGCGATTGTTCTAGGGATAGATGCTTTTGGCCTTAATGGAATACTGCTTCTATCGGCTCAGCTGTTCATCTATTGGACCTTACTGGAAGGTTACAGGGGCCAATCAATTGGAAAGATGTTCCTAAAGATTGCTGTAACAGGACCTTTTGGAGAGAGTATTCGGTTTAGGGATGCGGCTATAGAGTCATTTGGAAAGGCATTTATGCTCCCCCTTGACGTCTTAATGTCTTTGATTTTCTTTCAAAAGAAAAGACAGCGTTTGTTCAATTGGATATCTAATACAATCGTCATCAAACTAACTGATGAGTAGCATGAAAAAGCGTGATTTAAATGGAAGGTGAGGTTTCGAATCAGGATATAAGGAGGCATATAGTAAATGCCTGTATCCAATGGGCCAGGATCAAGGGATACAGCGACTCCCTAGGCGTTCTCAGGGGTCTGGCGCTTTTGGCTAAAGAGCCTATATCACTGGATGAACTGGCTCTGGAGACTGGATACAGTAAGTCCACTGTAAGCGTGAATATGAGACAATTGGAGGAACTGGGACTGGTCAGACGCATAGTGGTTTCAGGAGGTAAAAGGCATAAATACGCACCGATTATCGATATCGATACCATCCGGACCAGTATGCTGGATGCTATTAATGAGGAGATTGGTGTCTTTCATGAGGCTCTGGACAGAACTGAAAAAGATCTCAAAGCCAGTGGAGCTGAGGCAGGATATCTGCTGGAGCGAGTTGCCAATCTCAGGGAATTTTATGAGCAAGGAATGAAAATGGTCGACGTGTTGAGAAAGAATCCATTAGGCAAGGTGCGATAAGCATATCAAGGTACTGCCAGGCAAGGGATATTATCTGACTGGCTGAGGGCGACAATCAAAATATATAGCATCATGCCGAAATATGTTTGTATGCCGGTCCTGAAGAACGACGAAGATATAAGAAAGGCTCTGCAGCAGTGCAGAACCATAGCCGTGGTTGGCATCTCCCCCGAGCCTTTTAAGCCCAGCTACTTCGTATCAAATGTCCTCAAGGGAAAGGGGTTCAAGCTGTATTTTATCAACCCAAACTACGAGGGCCAGGAGATTCTAGGTGAGAAGGTATATGCATCAATGAAGCAGATACCCCAAGCAGTGGACATAGTGGACGTCTTTAGGAGGCCGTCGGCCGTCCCATCAGTAGCTGAGGACGCCAGGGCTCTGGGGTTCAAGACGTTCTGGATGCAGCCCGGCGCCGAGAACATGGATGTGGCCAGGGAGCTTGACAAAGAGGGCTACAATGTAGTGGCAGGGAGATGCGCCAAGGTAGAATCCATGAGACTCTTATAGGTTATTTTGAAAGAGAAATCTTCATATCCATTTGAAGATATACTATATCCAGGCTGCCATTCAGATGCGCTCTGCCCTCTGGCGCTCTGTAATCTCTTAGAAAAGATTCATCTTGCGATCTATTATATCAGGCCAGAGGGTGCCTATGCCTGGCAGCACGAGGTATGGTCATGTTTGGTGGAAATAAGAGTCTGGCTGGAAGGAACATCGCTATAATTACTTCTGAGATGTATGAGGACATGGAGGTCTGGCACACCTATACGAGGCTGATAGAGGAGGGCGCAAATGTTGCCATCGTCAGCATGATAGCCAGTCCTGTTGAAGTTCTAAGCTTGCACGGCTATCCTCTCAGGACTGATATGGATGCGCTGGAGGCAAACACTGGTGAGTTCTCGGCAGCGATAATACCCGGCGGGATGGCCCCCCATATGCTCAGGAGGAGCGAGGCTGTGCTTGACCTGGTTAGAAACCTCTTCTTCCAGGGCCGGGTGGTGGCAGCCATTGACCAGGGCATTCTGGTGCTGGCATCGGCAGGCGACTTGCTGCGAGGTAGAGCTGTCTCTGCTATCCCCCATCTGGTTCAGGAGGTCGAGAGTCAGTCCAGGGATCCGCTTGGGATCAGGTGGATAGACCAGGATGTGGTGGCAGATGGCAACCTGATCACTGCCAGGTCGATTGCCTCAGCGCCCGACTTTGCAACGGAGATCATAAGGGCTGTGCAGATGACCCCCATGCCCATGATGATGCAAGGACAAGCTCGTGTGCCAGCGACAATGGGAGAGGCAATTCCTCTAGGAACCCCATGGCTCTTCCCTCCAGGCGGCATTTGAGGTTCCAGGATACGGATACCCTGGCTGGCGCGGGATGACTGAGCTGGCCCTCGGCGAACGATAGCTAATATTATCCTGCCATGATCAGATGGAGATGCCATTTACAGAGGGATCTCCATCCCTCGACCTGCTATCAGGCGGCAGGCTGATCCTTGGAGTGGGCACTGGATCGGGACTTTGGAGGAGATCTAATCATGCAGCCAGCTCCTTCCAGGCACATACCTATCTGGGTTGGAGGCATGTGGCCAAGTAAGCGTACCTTTTAAGCGGGCAGCCAGGTGGGACGGCGTGGTTCCAATGAAGGCTGGCCAGGGACTGGGTGAGACCATGACCCATGGTCTTTTGGCTGGAGATGGGAAGGTCCATGGCCAATGGAGGCCATGAATGCAAGGGTCATTCAGGGTCCGGCCGTTATATATCCTGGGCTAATTTCGATCAGCCGTCAGTCTGTATCAATATTTTCTCAATGAAAAGCTTAATGTCTATTCATTCAATCCACGCTCGGATGGTTTGATTGAGATACAACTCGCTTTTGATAGGGCCTATCCTGACACTGGCATTACTTGTTATCACCATGGGTGCAAGCTGCCAGGTGCAGGTCCAGGGCAGCCCCGGCCAGAATATCACCCCGGGCATGACGCCCAGGGAGGCCTACGACCAGCTTCTGAATATCTCAACTGAGATGGCCCACATCGATATGATGATGAGCCTCTCATACTGGGATCAGGATATTTCAATGCCCCAGGATGCAACTGAATGCCGGGCCGGGGCTGATAGCTACCTGGCAGACCTGAAGAACAGGAAGGTGACCGACCCTGAGTTCGGCAGGCTTCTCTCCATTGCCGGCGATGGCAGCAACTGGTCGCTTATGGAGGCCTCCAACCTCAAGCTCTGGAACCGCGACTACAGCAAGAGGATAAAGCTTCCCAGTGACTTTGCATCCAGGGAGTCAAAGGCCGCCACTCTATCTCAGGCCGCCTGGGAGGAGGCCCGGGAGAAGGACAATTACTCTATCTTCAAGCCTCATCTGCTGGTCATGATTGAGCTTGGCAAAGAAAAAGCCAGGTGCTGGGGCTATGGGGAGCACCCGTATGATGCCCTGCTTGACAACTGTGCTCCGGGCATGAGCGTTGCCAAATACGACAAGCTCTTTGATTCAATAAAGCCAGGGATTACAGAGCTGATAAAGGAGATAAACGAATCAAATCAGACAGGCAAGAAAAATATCTATGGCAACGCCAGCTACCCGGCGGCCTTGGAGGAAGAGATCTGCAGGAATATGACGGCCGCACTGGGCTTCGATTACGGGTCTGGGATGATGAGCGCGACCAAGAGACATCCCTCGACTTACCCCATTGGGGTCCATGATACCAGGATAACAGTCCGGTGCAATGAGAAGAAGCCTGAAGATGCCATACTCGATGCTCTGCATGAGGGAGGTCATGGAATCGCTTTCCAGAATATACCAGACCGGTATTTTGGGATGCCGATAGGCTCCTGTCCGGACATGGGCATTGCAGAGGCTGAATCGAGGCTCTTTGAGAACAACTTTGGCCGCAGCAGAGCCTTCTGGCAGTACTGGCTGCCCCAGCTAAAGGATGAGTTTCGCCCGTCGATGGATGATGTGACCTTAAATGATATGTACCTTCATATCAACAGGCTCAACCTGAGTCCAGTGAGGCTGGATGCTGATGAGATATCCTATATCCTCCACATAATCATCCGCTATGAGATAGAGCGCGACCTCTTTGATGGAAAGATAGGCATAGATGACCTGCCGGGCGTCTGGAGTCAGAAGTACAGGGATTATCTGGGAGTGAACATCACCAGTGATAGAGACGGCATTCTCCAGGATATCCACTGGGCAGATGGAGGCTTTGGCTACTTCCCGGCCTATGCCCTGGGGTCCCTCAATGCAGCTCAGATTGAGGCGGCTATGAGAAGAGACCATCCTGATCTGGAAGAGAGGTTTGCCTCTGGCGACTTCTCAGTTCCCGCAGCCTGGATGAAGGAGCACGTGTACAGGTACGGCGCCATATACGATGCGCCAGAGCTGATGAAGATGGCAACAGGGAATGAGACAGAGGCCTATGACTTCTTGAACTATCTGGACAACAAGTACAAGAAGATATACGATCTGAATTGACTCAGAGCAGATGTGAGGCACCTGATGGCTTGCAGCTGAAGCTGCACCCTCTATTTTTTGAGGATCAGTGCAGGCCTATGACAGTCTTGGGTTCGTGTGATCTCTCCATCCTCTGGGCTTGATATTCAGCCAGCCATTCTGGCACCACCACACAGTCATTATTAATTAGTTTTAAAGATTGAGTAAGCCAGTAATAGTGGCCAGATCCTAGCCTCAAAAGACATTTAGAATATTTCTATATCAAATTACCTATCAGCAAAAGCTAAATAGGCTCCCGCGCAGTATCCAGCGATGTTCTCTGGCTGGGACGAGTATCATCTGATAAACGAGGAGCTAGGAAAGCTGACAGGTGAGCTTCCCGCATCAGATTTAGGCGAGATCATAAGCTATGTTCTCACATCCCCGGGCAAGAGGGCCAGGCCGCTCATACTGGTCCTCTCGTGCCTGGCTTTTGGGGGGCGGCCCCAGAAAGCCATAAACGCTGCCATGGCCGTGGAGCTGGTCCATGCAGCATCGCTCGTCCATGACGATATTCTGGACTGCGGCGTTGAGAGGAGGGGCGAGCAGAGCATCTTTGAGAGGTACGGCACAGATGCCGCCCTCCTCTGCGGCGACTACCTCATATCCAAGTCAATAGAGCTCATATCGGGATACAGCCAGCCGGTCATCAAGACCTTTGCCAGGGCCTGCATGGATATGTCGGACGGAGAGATGCTGGACCTCTCAAGCGCGTGCTCGGCTGAGGAGTATTACAGGTGCATATCCAAGAAGACCGCCTCCCTCTTTGCAGCATCGGCAAGGATTGGCTGCCTGATTGCCAATGCAGATGAGGATGACACGGCCCGCCTGGAGAGCTATGGCCTCCACCTGGGTCTGGCCTACCAGATCATGGATGACTTAGAAGAGTACCTTGGGATAGACCAGGGCAAGTCATCCCAAAAGGCTTCGACTACCCTGCCCAGGATATATGGAGAGCGCCACTGCGAAGATGAGTCGCTCCAGATCTGCGTGAGAGCCATAAACGACCACTGCTCCCTGGCCAGGGATGCTCTGGCCAGAGCCAAAGGCGATGAAAAGATCAAGTCCAGGCTGCAGGAGATTGTAGATCACATGGTAAACAAGGGGCTGGAAGAGTGCAGATCGCCAAGAAGCCTCTGCTGAAGATCCAGGCCAGCTACGAGGGCAAGGGCATCAGGCTTATGCCAGACGGCCCGCTATCGCCCCTGGCAAGGCCGGTCATTGACAGGATAAACAAGATCTTCCAGGATGAGAAGCCCATAAGGACCGGGCCTGACAGGTTCATCTTCTCTACATGGGTGCCTCCTGCGCCAAGCCCGGCCTTTGACAGGATGCTCTCTGCACAGATGGGAGCCATCACCAGGAGACGGGTGCCTGATCAGCTCTCTGTAGCCATAATAAGGCGCTGCCCAAACAACTGCATCCACTGCGCAGCACCTTCGCGCCATGGCTGCATCTTGGACCAGGAGGTCATAGAGAGAGCTATAAGTGAGGGCCTGGACCTCGGGTCGTACCTCATCACCTTCGACGGCGGCGAGCCAATGCTTAGAAAAGAGCTGCCTGAGATGGTATCAAAGGTGGGTGACCGTGCAGTGGCCACCTCATTTTCAAGCGGCTACGGACTGACTGCTGATCTGGCAAGAAAGCTGAAAGACGCAGGCCTCTATGCAGTCAGGATATCCATTGACAGCCCGCATAGAGAGGAGCACGACAGGATCAGGGGACGTGAGGGAGCCTTTGATGACGCCCTGGAGGGCATCAGAAATGCCCTGGATGCAGGACTCCTTGTGGATATGTTCATGGTAACCTCCCCATCCAACATAGACGACCTGGAGGATGCCTACGGCCTGGCTTCAGACCTGGGAGTGCATGAGCTCTCCCTGTACGATATAGTGGCTGTAGGACGCTGGGCAGACCACCTGGATGAGGTGCTTTCAGATGGAGATGTTTTGAGGCTGGAAGGTTTTCATAAGGAGAAGAACAGGTCTGCTGGAGGACCGAGGGTCACAGCATTGCCCTACATCCTCGGCCAGAATATGTTTGGATGCTTTGCAGGACGCAGGTGGATGCATATAGATGCCGCCGGCAATGTTCTGCCCTGCGCCTATATGCCTCTTCCATTTGGCAATATCAATACCAAGAGCTTGAAGGAGATCTGGAAGGAGATGGCCAGGTACAAATGGTTTGCAAAGAGGTGCTCCTGCCAGATGAAGGATAAAGCATTCAGAGATGCCCACTGTGAGATCTTGAAGGGCTGATATTCTTTTGAGCTCAGATCTTTCTGATGCAATTGGAAGCCTGAATTGATTGGGCTGCAGAGCGCGCAAACCTTAAATTAATTTGGTAGGTTATTAATAACAATGGATATGAATTTTGAATCTGCTGGCTCAATCTCAAGATCGGCATCACCTGCTGCACAGACACATTCAGACCCGCTCGAATAGATTCAATGTCCGGAAATAAATCATCCGGGAGGTGTCATGGAACCTGTTGAATCATACCTGGAGGACGGCCCGCTCTGGTACAAGGATGCCATAATCTATGAGCTTCACATAAGGTCCTTCTATGACAGCAATTCCGACGGCATAGGAGACTTCCAGGGAGCCACTGAGAAGCTTGGATATCTTCAGGACCTGGGAGTGACTGCACTCTGGCTACTGCCGTTCTATCCCTCGCCCCTGAAAGACGATGGATACGACATCACAGATTACTTCAGCATCAATCCTGACTATGGAGATCTCAGGTCCTTTCGCAAGTTTCTAAACGAGGCCCACCGCAGGGGAATGAGGGTCATAACCGAGCTCGTCTTGAACCACACCTCAGACCAGCACCCCTGGTTCCAGAAATCGAGGCAGGCCAGGCCCGGAACATCCTGGAGGAACTTTTACGTATGGAGCGATACCCCTGAAAGGTATAAAGACGCCAGGATAATCTTCCAGGACTTTGAAAAATCCAACTGGACCTGGGACCCTGTGGCCAAGGCCTATTACTGGCACCGCTTCTACCACCACCAGCCCGACCTGAACTACGACAACCCCCAGGTACAGAAGGCAATGTTTCGGGCCATCGATTTCTGGTTTGGCCTCGGCGTTGACGGCATGAGGCTGGATGCTGTCCCATACTTATACGAACGTGAGGGCACAAACTGTGAGAACCTGCCAGAGACTCACGCATTTTTAAAGAAGCTCCGGGCCCACATAGACGGCACCTTCAAGGACAAGATGATCCTTGGCGAGGCCAACCAGTGGCCTGAGGATGCGGCGGCTTATTTTGGTGGGGGAGACGAGTGCAACATGGCCTTCCATTTTCCCATGATGCCAAGGATGTTCATGGCAGTTCAGATGGAGGACAGGTTTCCCATAGTGGACATAATAGATCAGACCCCGGCGATACCCGATAACTGCCAGTGGGCGCTCTTTTTGAGGAACCACGATGAGCTGACTTTGGAGATGGTCACTGATGAAGAGAGAGACTACATGTACAGGGTCTATGCTCACGACCCAAGGGCCAAGATCAACCTCGGCATCCGTCGCAGGCTCTCTCCGCTTTTGGGAAACAACCGCAGGAAGATAGAGCTCATGAATGTGCTCCTCTTTGCCCTCAAGGGCACTCCCGTGATCTACTACGGCGATGAGATAGGCATGGGCGACAACTTCTATCTTGGTGATAGAAACGGGGTCAGGACGCCCATGCAGTGGTCAAGGACCAGGAACGCCGGATTCTCTGAGGCTAACCCCCAGAAGCTCTATCTGCCGGTGATAACCGATCCCGAGTACCATTATGAGGCTGTAAATGTTGTCAACCAGGAGAGGGACCCCTTCTCGCTTCTGAGGTGGATGAAGCAGACCGTTGCTCTGCGGGCGAGGTTTAAGGCCTTTGGCCGGGGCGACCTGGAGGTGCTGTACCCTTCAAACCCCAAGATCTTCGCCTTCCTGAGGCAGTACCTGGATGAGACTATTTTGGTTGTGACCAACCTCTCCAGGTTCACGCAGTATGTAGAGCTGAACCTGAACAAATATGCAGGCAAGACGCCCTTTGGGCTATTTAGCGGCAACAGGTTCCATGTGATTGAAGACAGGCCATATCCGCTCACCATCGGGCCTTATGATTACTACTGGTTTGCAATCAAGCCCGACAAGGAAGCGGTATGCGTGACAGAACAGGGGTCCATGCCGCTGATATCGGTCCGGGAATGGTCCCGGCTGATGGAGGAGGGGGCCAGAAGCGAGATCGAAAACGAGATCATTCCAAACTACCTCCGGTGCTGCAGCTGGTTTGGCGGAAGGAGAAGGACTGTTCGCAAGGTCAACATCCTGGAGGAAATCCCCGTCTCCAAAGTGACATTGTCATACATCCTGATTCTGGAGATAAACTATACCCAGGGATTGCCCGAGCTGTATCTTCTGCCGCTCTCATTCATGCCCAAGGAGAAAGCCGAGACGCTGAGGGAGGGGTACCCCCAAAGTCTGGTGGCCGGGCTGCATACAAGCACCAGGGAGGGAGTGATGTACGACGGCATCTACGACAGAGAGCTTTCAAAGAACCTCATCGCCATGGTTCTGCACAGGAGACGGGCCAAGGGCGAGAGGGGCGAGCTCATCTTCCGCTCTGAGAAGGCCGCCCCCAGGAACTTAGATATCGATGATTCCAGCTTTGAGATCCAGATCCTCAAGTCCGGGCAGGGCATGGCCGTGTTCCAGCTCAGGGACAGATTCTTCCTGAAGGTCTACAGGCAGCTCGAGGACGGGGTGAACCACGACCTGGAGATGACCAGGTTCCTGACGAGACAGGGCTTTGTCCATATACCTCCCTTTTTAGGAGACATAGAATACCGACAGGAGGGGTTTGAGCCAATCTCCATAGGCATGCTCCAGGGATTTGTGCAAAGTGAAGGCGACGCCTGGGAGTTCACCTCAGATGAGATAGGCAGGTACTTCGATAGGGTGCTGTCCAAAAAGGATATGCATCCGCCACAGCTGCCAGGCTCTGTCCTGGATGTGGAGCCAGAGGCCATTCCAGACCAGATCAGGGACCTGATGGGCTCGGCCTATATTGAGATGGTCCAGCTCATAGGCATGCGGACTGCAAAGATGCACCTGGCCCTGAGCAGCGGGTCGTCCGATGACCCCGCCTTCGCACCCGAGCCGTTCTCTGAACTTTACCAGAGGTCGATCTACCAGTCTATGAGGACATCGGCCACACGGATATTCCAGTCTCTGGAGGATTGTGCACGCGACCTGCCCGAAGAGCTCAGGTCAGATCTCACTTCCATACTGGCCTCAAGAATGGTGATACTAAGCCTGCTTCAGAATATCACGAGTCGCAAGATAGACACCACCAGGATCAGGGTCCACGGCGATTATCGTCTAGAGCAGCTCCTCTACACAGGCAAGGACTTCTATATCTTCGAGTTCGACAGCAGGCCCGGATATTTATTGGCTGAGAGCAGGGTAAAGAGGTCTCCAATACGCGATGTGGCCAGCATGATCATCTCCATCTGCTTTGCAGCATCCTGTGCAATGCTCAGCCACGCCTCGACCAGGCCTGAGGATCTCAAGGTGCTTAAGCCCTGGACCCGGCTCTGGTCCAGGTATGCCAGCGGAATCTTTGTCAGGGCCTACATGGAGGCTGCAGGCGGTGCAGATTTCGTGCCCAGGGACAGAGACGAATTAAAGCTGCTTTTGGAGATCTTCCTCCTGGACAGGTCCATACACGAGCTTGGGGGCAGGCTCGATACCTCCGGCTCGGTTGAAGTTCCCCTCCTGGAGCTAAGGCTGCTCCTGGACGAGTTGAAGAAGGAGGTGGTGTGACTCGATCATTCCCCTCGCAAGACGAGGGGCTGTGGAAGCTTGGCGCCCATTGGGGAGACGGGAGAGCAGAGTTCCTGGTCTTTGCGCCGTTTCCATATAAGATGGCTGTGAAGAACTTCAATTCCAGAGCCGTGGAGGTCACATTTCCATCTCGCAAAGAGGCCTGGAAAAAGGCCGTAGATACCTCAGAGGAGAGGTAGATGGGGCCCGGGTCGTCTGCGCCTTCCGATATAGAAACTTCTGAAAAATTTGATATAGGGCCTCTTAGCTTTATATTATATTTAGGAATATGAGCAAATATATCTGCATACACGGCCATTTTTATCAGCCTCCCAGGGAGAACCCCTGGCTTCAGGAGGTAGAGCTTCAGGACTCTGCCTACCCTTATCATGACTGGAATGCCAAGGTCACCGCAGAGTGCTACGAGCCAAACACCGCCTCACGGATACTTAATCCTGAGATGAAGATCATAGACATTACAGACAACTATGAGAAGATAAGCTTCAACTTCGGCCCAACTCTCCTGGCCTGGATGGACATAAGTGCCAGGGATACCTTCAATGCAGTCATCTCTGCCGATAAGATGGCCAGGGATAAGTTCTCGGGCCACGGCCCGGCCATAGCCCAGGCTTATAACCATCTCATAATGCCCCTGGCCAACTCCAGGGATAAGAAGACCCAGGTGATCTGGGGCTTTCTGGAGTTCGAGCGGCGCTTTGGCCGCAGGCCCGAGGGGATGTGGCTGCCCGAGACCGCCGTGGATTTAGAGAGCCTGGATCTGATGTCGGAGCAGGGAATAAAGTTTGTGATACTGGCGCCCCACCAGGTGGGCAGGGTCAGAAGGATTGGGGATGAGGAGTGGAAGAGCGTCACAGAGGTCGAGATTGACATCAAGATGCCCTACATCTGCAGGCTTAAGTCCGGCCGGGTCATGAGCATCTTCGTCTACGACGGACCCATATCCAAGGACGTGGCATTCTCAAACATTCTTGACAATGGTGAGAACTTTGCAAACCGCCTGATGCAGGCCTTTGAAGATAACGGTGACGACCAGCTGGTAAGCATTGCCACTGACGGAGAGACCTACGGGCATCACCACCCAAATGGCGACATGGCACTGGCATACTGCCTTTACCACATAGAATCCAAGGGCCTGGCCAAGATCACAGTCTATGGCGAGTACCTGGAGAAGCACCCGCCGACCCACGAGTTAGAGGTCATTGAGAACACCTCCTGGTCCTGCGTGCACGGCATAGAGAGGTGGAGGAGCGACTGCGGCTGCAATACGGGTGCCCATCCGGGCTGGAACCAGGCCTGGAGGGCGCCGCTGCGCCAGGCCATGGACTGGCTCAGAGACGCATTGATCCCCATATACGAGAGGGAGGCAAAGAACTACCTGCGCGACCCCTGGCAGGCCAGGGACGATTATATCTGGGTCATACTGGACAGGTCTGTCCAGAATGTATCCAAGTTCCTCTCAGACCACGCCACCAGAGACCTAAGCGAGCAGGAGAAGGTCAGGGTGCTAAAGCTCCTTGGCATGCAGAGGAACTCACTTCTGATGTTCACAAGCTGCGGGTGGTTCTTTGATGAGATCTCGGGGATTGAGACCACCCAGGTTATGAGGTATGCGGCCCGGGCCATACAGCTCACAAGGGATATCTCCGGAATAGACCTTGAGCCTGAGTTCGAGGAGAGGCTCAGGCCGGCGATAAGCAATATCAAGGGCTTCGGCAACGGGGCAGAGATCTATGAGAAGCTTGTGAAGCCCTCTGCAGTAGACCTGATCAGGGTCACAGCCCACTATGCCATATCGTCTCTATTCACAAAGTACCCAAAGACCGCCAAGGTCTACAGCTATACGGTAGACAGCCTGGTCTACGATTTGGAGGAGGTCGGAGAGCAGAAGCTGGCCATAGGCAGGGTCCACGTCCACTCTGATATCACCTGGGAGGAGGGTGTGACCAACTTTGCAGTCCTCTTCTTTGAGGGCCATTACCTCGACGGAGGCGTTCAGCACTTCACGAGCGAGGAGGCCTATGAGATCATGCGAGATGAGATCAAAGGCGCCTTCTCAAGATCGAACATCCCCGAGGCCATCAGGCTGATAGATAAGCATTTTGGAGCCCATAACTATGGGTTCTGGAACCTGTTCCGCGATGAGCAGATCAGGATCTTCGATCAGATCCTGGAGCGCACCAATGAGGAGATCTCCAACTCGTTTAGGATGATCTATGATCACCATTATGCGCTGATTCAGGTGATGAAGGACCTAAGCGTCCCATTGCCAGACCCGTTGGAAACCATACGCAGGTTCGTTCTCAACAGAGAGATCAGGAAAGCCCTGCAGGACCTGGATATATCCAAGCTCCAGAAGGTTGCAGGTGAGGTGGAGAAGGCGCCGGCGGATCTCGACATGGCCAAGCTCTCGCTCCTGGCCGGCCAGAAGGTCGACCTGCTTATGGAGAGACTGCTAAAAAAGCCAGATGACATAGAGCAGCTTTCTTCCATAAATGACCTGTCCAAGGCCCTGGATGACCTCAGTTTGCAGCCCCGACTCTGGAAGACCCAGAACATCCTCTTCTCCATAAGCAAGCAGATGATAAGCGGGATGCAGGCCAAGGCCGAGAAGGGCGATGAGGCTGCCAGGAAGTGGATAGAGCAGTTCCAGCGCCTGGAAGGCTATATGCATGTGAGGACATTCTAAATGCGCCTGCCCGCCTCGACTTACAGGCTGCAGTTCAACTCACACTTCGGCTTTAAGGATGCCGTGGAGATAGTGCCCTACCTGGCGGGCCTTGGAATCTCCGATATCTACGCCTCGCCCATATTCAAGGCCATGAAGGGCAGCACTCATGGGTATGACGTGACAGACCCAAGGGAGATCAACACCGAGGTTGGAACTGTTGAGGAGTTCGAGGAGCTGGCCCTTGAGGTGAAGAGGCACGGCATGGGCTGGATACAGGATATAGTGCCAAACCACATGGCCTACTCAGACCAGAACCCGCTCTTATCAGACCTGCTGGAGAACGGGTCCAGGTCAAAGTACAGAAACTTCTTTGACATCAACTGGTCTCATCCCAGAGACCATCAGGACAGGAGGCTCCTGGCGCCGTTTCTCTCAGACCATTATTCCAGGTGTCTGGAGAAGGGAGAGCTCATGCTTACATTCGGAAGCGAAGGATTTTGGATCCACTTCGGCCAGGCAGGGTTCCCTCTAAGCATCGAGTCTTATGCCACTTTGCTTAAGGATGCCACAATGCTTAAGGCAGGTCTAAAGAGCAGTCAGGAGACTCTGGTGAATGAAGACGATCATGAAAGCATTCCAGTCTGCAATCAAGGCCATCTTCCTGATATAATTCAAGACCTGGTCCCAGACCTCATGCAGCTGAGCGAGGAGAGTGCAGAGGTCCAGGCTGAAGAGATCAAGAGATCTCTTTGGAAGTTCTATTCTGAGAGGCCGGAGGTAAGAAGGATCATAGACGATAACCTGGAGGCGTTCAATGGCGAGAAGGGCGTGCCCGAGAGCTTCGACCTGCTTGACGGCCTGCTATCCCAGCAGAACTTCAATCTGGCCTTTTGGGAGGCGGCCAGGGAAGAGATCAACTACAGGCGGTTCTTCACCATAAACGACCTTATATCTGTGAGGGCGGAGGACGAGGAAGCATTCAATACAAGCCATGCACGTGTTCTGGATTTAGTCGAGCGAGGAAGAATCACCGGCCTTCGCATAGATCACATAGACGGCCTATTTGATCCTGAGGAGTATCTGAAAAGGCTGAGGTCGAGGGCTAAAGACTGCTACATCGTTGTAGAGAAGATACTATCCGGAGAGGAAGGCCTGCCAACTTCCTGGCCTGTTGAGGGGACTACTGGATACGACTTCCTGAGCATGGCAGGCGCCCTATTTTGCAATCAGAAGAGCGCTTGCCGCTTTGATGAGATTTACACTGGTTTTGCAGGCAAGATGGCGCCGTTTGAGGAGATAGTCTATCGGAAGAAGAAGATGATAATTGAGAGGCAGATGAAGGGGGATATCGATAACCTGGCAGTGCTTCTAAAGAGGATCGCCGCAGGGAACAGGTACGGACGCGACGCCACATTCCATGGTCTGAGGAGGTCCCTGGTCGAGGCGCTATCTCTCTTCCCGGTGTACAGAACCTACGTGAGCAGCCGCGGGATTGGAGATTCCGACAGAAGCTATATCAAAAGCTCCCTGAAAGAAGCCAGGAAGATGAATCCGGATCTCACAGTGGAGCTGGACTTCATAGAGCTGGTGCTCCTCCTGGAGATGTCTGCGCGCTTCACAGAGGAGGAGCGTGACCGGTGGATCGAGTTTGCAATGAGGTTCCAGCAGTTCTCAAGCCCTCTAATGGCCAAGGGCTTTGAGGATACAGTCCTCTACACATATAACAGGCTGATCTCACAGAACAATGTCGGCGCAAGCCCTGAGACCTTTGGAGTCTCCATTGATGAGTTCCACAGGTTCTGCCAGGAGAGAGCCCGGATCTGGCCTCACTCCATGAATGCTACCTCGACTCATGATACCAAGAGGGGCGAAGACTCAAGCGTCAGGATCAGTGTCCTATCAGAGATTCCTGATATCTGGAGGGCGAAGGTCATGGGGTGGGCAAGGCAAAATCAGGGGAAGAAGAGGCAGGTCCGGGGAGTTGAGGTGCCGGACAGGAATGAGGAGTACTTCCTTTACCAGACACTGATAGGGGCGCTGCCGTTTCACTGCACAGACGGACGTTTCTGCGATAGAATTAAGGAGTACATGGCAAAGTCGCTGAGGGAAGGAAAGGTCCACTCGAGCTGGACAAAGCCGGATGCCGATTATGAGCAGGCCCTGATCTCATTCCTGGATGAAATACTGCGGCCCGGCAGGGAGAACGAGTTTCTAGAAGACCTGACAGAGTTCTCTGCCATGGTCTCGCATTACGGGATCTTCAACTCCCTCTCCCAGGCCCTGATAAAGATTACAGCCCCGGGGGTCCCCGACTTCTACCAGGGAACTGAGCTTTGGGACCTGAGCCTTGTTGATCCAGACAACCGTCGGCCTGTGGACTTCAATAGTAGGATGGAGATCCTCGATGAGATCTCCAGGAGAGAGCCAGAAGACCTGCCAGGCCTTGCAAGAGACCTCCTGGCAGCCAGGGAGGACGGGAGGATCAAGCTCTTCCTCATTCACAGGGCTCTACTGGCAAGGAGATCCTGGCCTGAGCTATTTGGCATGGGATCTTACATGCCCCTGAAGATAGAGGGCGAGAAGAAGGACCACTGCATAGCCTTTGCCAGGGCTCATGAAGGCCTGTGGACGATAACCGTAGTGCCCCGCTTCCTGGCAGAGCTCATAGGCCGGTATGAACTTCCCCTGGGCAGTGAGGTCTGGGGGGATACGCATGTGGCAGTGCCAGGCGTCGCTCCTCATGTATGGAGGGATGCCGTCCTTGAAAGAACCAGAGAAGGTGATGGTGAGTTGTACCTATGTGATATACTGAGCGATTTTCCAGCGGCCCTGCTGCAGGGCCAGGTGAATCTATGAGGATGAATATCAGGGGAAGCGGAGTCCTGCTGCACATTACCTCTCTGCCATCGTCATGGGGCATAGGCGATATCGGACCTGAAGCCCATAAGTTCGCTGATTTCCTGGCCGGGGCCGGGCAGATCTACTGGCAGGTCCTGCCTCTAAGCCCCGTAGATCCGGCCTTTGGAAACACTCCCTACGACAGCATATCGGCCTTTGCTGGAAACCGGCTTCTTATCAGCCCTGACCTGCTCATGGTCGACGGGCTGCTCTTTCAGGAGGATGTGGCCCCCGTTCCAGCATTTGAGCCAGGGATCATAAACTATTCAGCAGTCATATCTTTCAAGGATGCGATACTGGACAAGGCCTACCTGAAGTTCAAGTCCAGGGGAGGAAGCCCTGAATATGAGGCCTTCTGCCGCAGGGAGGCATCCTGGCTGGACGACTTTGCCCTCTTCAAATCCATCAAGGCCGACCAGGGCGGATCTGCCTGGTCCAGGTGGCCTGAAGGTCTCAGGGACAGGCATGGGGAGGAGCTGCAAAAGGCAGCAGATAAGCTGCAGGATGGAATATCCAGGGAAAAATTTTTGCAGTATATATTCTTCAAGCAATGGAGAGCTCTAAAAGCCCGATGCAACAGCCAGGATATAAAGATTATAGGCGATGCACCCATCTATGTGAACTATGACAGCGCCGATGTCTGGGCCAACCAGTCGATCTTCAAGCTGGACCAGAATAAGCAGCAGACCGCCTCATCAGGAGTGCCGCCCGATTACTTCAGCGCCACAGGCCAGCTCTGGGGAAATCCTCTTTACAACTGGGATGTCATCAAGGAGACCGGATTTGCCTGGTGGATACGGCGCCTGGGCCACAACTTCAACCTATTCGACCTGCTCAGGATAGACCACTTCAGGGGGCTGGTGGCCTACTGGGAGGTTCTATCAGGAGAGACGACTGCTGTAAACGGACACTGGGTCGAGGCTCCGGCTGAGGATTTCCTGTCTGAGATATACAGGCATTTCAACTGCGTTCCCATAATTGCCGAAGATCTGGGAATAATAACCCCTGCAGTCAGGGAGGTCATGAGCAGGTTCGAGATACCGGGGATGATGGTGCTGCTATTCGCCTTCGGCGAGGGCATGCCAAAGAACCCCTATGTGCCTCACAACCATCAGAGAAACCGCATAATCTACACAGGGACACACGATAACAATACCGTCAAGGGCTGGTTTGAGAGCGAAGCCTCGCCAGATGAGAAGAAGCGGTTCTTCAGCTATATAGGGAGGGAGATCAACGCCGACCAGGCCCCCTGGGAGATGATAAGGCTGGCCATGATGTCTGTGGCTGATGTGGCCATACTGCCGATGCAGGATCTCCTCTCCCTGGGCGCCGGGTCCAGGATGAATCGCCCCGGCACTACCAAGGACAACTACCGGTGGCAGCTGACCCCCGGCCAGATACAGCTCGACCTGTCAGAGAGACTAAGAGGGATGACCGAGATCTATAACCGCATATGAGCTTCAATAGCGAATTTTGAAAGGCGGTCCTATTTTTCGTCGCCAAAGGCGTCAGGTTTATGCCCATCAGCTCTCGATATAGGCATTCCAATGCCGCCACTTCGGCAGGAGATAAGTGATAGAGAATGATGATGGCTAGATCTGTTGCTGGCATATTGCTGCTGACCTGCTTTATATCCCTGGCCTGTGCCCAGGACGACTATTTGGACCCAAGCAATGGCGGCGCGAACAGGGCTGCTGTAGAGGAGATAGGCGGAGCCATGCAGTCAGATATCTTCAATATCGGGGCTCACAGCGGAATAGCCTCCACCACGCCTCAAGGCTCCAGAGCCCCGTCTGGTGTGGTCCGGCTTGGAGGACAGCAGGCCCAGATGCAGCAGTCTCAGGTTCCGGTCGCGGCATCTTCCACGCAGCAGGCTCCGGCCAATGTGGCTGGAAGATGGAGGCTGGAGATGGCTGATGCCGCATCAAGGTCTGTGGAGCTGGCACTGTACCAGTCTGAAGATGCCATGTTTGGGAGGGGCATAATGACATTGGGCAATGATACCCAGGAGGTAGCAGCCAGCGGATCGGCTTTGGGCAATAAGCTGGTACTGGATCTGGTATCCATCCGCGACTTGAGCATGTTCCGGCTCTTGATGACTGTGGATGCCAGATCTGCATCTGGAAACTACAATGTATTCAGTGCCTCTGACCCAGGCGCTCGGTCGGGCTCAGTAAGAGGAAGACGATTGGCCTGATTGCAGGGGATATTAAACCAGGTACTATTTTTGAATAGCTCTCTTAGCCCAGAGGCCAAATGGCAGTCTGATGGGGGCATAAGACTATGAGTAAGCTTATTATTAGAGGCGAAAGAAGAGAGTTGCGGTGGCGCTGATATGCAGCACCGCAATGGACAGCAGTATCATTTCAGTGGAGGTTTACAGCCATGAAAATCAAGAGAATGATGATTATATTGCTCATATTCCTATCGTTTTTTGCCTTTAATATTCATGCCTTCGACGACTCGACAGGCAAGACTGCGGATGAGCTTTTGAATAATACCGATGAGAGCTACCTGAATTATGAGAGGTACGACAGCAGATACCCTGCCACGCCCTCCGAGTCCAGGGCTGAGCAGGAGAGCGAGTCCAAGTCCGGAGTTGCACCCCTTACCAAGCACCCGACACTGGGCGGAACTACCACACCCCAGGATGCAAGGAACTCTGCAGGCTCTGCTGCAGCCACCACGACCAGCCCATCCCAGCCCACGGCCACAGCAGTCGTACCCAAGGCTGAAACAGAGGCTGGCATAGACCTTTCTGGGAGATGGACCATCGCCATTGGAGATCTCGAAGCTGAGATGACCCTATTCCAGAACCAGGCTGCCGTGTTTGGAACAGGCAGCATAAGAGATGGCACCACCACGAGGGTAGTGACTGCCAGCGGCGACCTATCCGGCAATAAGCTCAAGCTCGACATGGTCACACTGGGATCTGTCGGCCTTTACAGGCTGGCTTTGACGCCATCTGGAGACGAGCTCTCTGGAAGCTACAATGAGTACGGGACCAGCGGCGCCCCAATATCGGGCACGGCCTCCGGCAGCAGGTACAGAGCAGCAGGCACGATCACAGAGTAAGTTCTCCTGCATATCCAACAGGCTTATTTCGACCTTCGACGATATGGGAGGAACGGCCCGATATAATGGAAAGATGCGGGCTTAATCTGAGATAAAAAAATCATAGTTAAGAGGTTTAAGATCATGAGATACAGTACTTGGATGATTCTTCTGCCCATTATTGCCTGCATATATGTGCTGGCCTCAGGCGTACACGCCATAGACGATACTGAAGGCAAGTCAGCAGACCAGCTTTTCGATGAGAGCAACGGCGTATTCAGCCAGGTGGGAGACACCAGGTTCCCGGCCACTCCTCAGGCTGCAAGGCAGCTTGAGCAGTCCCTGTCCGAGACTTCAAGCGCGCCCCTGACCCAGCACCTCTCATCTGGAGAATCTGCAAGCCCCAAGGATTCCAGGGATTTGAACGCTGCTGAGTCGGCCGACACTGCTGCAGCGAGCAACGCCTCAACAGAGGTGCCTGCAGCAGAGCCCACGTCCACATCAGAGTCGGCTCCCGCAACGGCCTCAGGACAGGAGATTGCAGGCAAGTGGTCCTTAAAATTGAGCGATGCCCAGGCAGACCTGACCCTGTACCAGAACCAGGGCGCGGTAATTGGAATAGGGACCGCCCAGGAAGGAAATGCCACAAGGCATGTCACAGCCTCGGGCAGCCTGTCAGGAGATAAGCTAAGCCTTGATCTGGTCTTCTTTGAGTCAGTGGAGCTCTATAAACTATCACTGACCCAGAACGTGGATTCACTCTCAGGAGGCTATGTTGCCTATCCATCCTCAGGCTCCACCTGGACTGGAAACGCTGAGGGGATCAGATCTGATTCAGGCGCTTAGGAGAAATTTCCTGAGCATTTTTTTCATTCAATTTAGGAATTTTTAACACTTTTTAAGAGCATTTAGCAAATATCTCTTTATATGCCCAGCAGTAGTCAGGAACTAGGGATTTGCAGCTGGTCCAGTATCAGACCAGCAGTAGGAGGAGCGGGAAGCATGAGATATCATATAGCGGCAGTAGCTGCCTTAATAATTATACACCTATCAATAAATGCATTATCACAACAGTCTGAAGCAGAGAAATATCTAAATGACAGCCTCAAAGAACTATCGGGTTATGACTCAGATGATCCTTTCGGGCCGGCAACTCCCCATGAGGCAAGAGGAGAGAATAATGAGGTGCAGAGGACAAATAATACCACTGCAGCCAATACCACTGCAGTCCAGGGCATCACTGCGCCAAATGCCACCACATCAGAGGTCACTCCTGGAAACAGCTCAAGTCCGGCAGTATCCCTCGTAGATAATTATATAAATGATAGCATAAAGAACTTTTGGGAAGGGAGCTATGAGTCGGACGATCCTTTAGGCGCTGCCAATCCCCGCGAGTCCAGAAGGCTAAATGAAGAGGCTCATAATAAGAAGTAATCTTCAAATGCTCGCCGTGTCCGGTTCGACAGACATGGCTTATGGACCATCTCGCCTGGGGTGAATCAAGCCTAACATATCATTTTTTGATGACAGATCTCAATTAAATTTCTTCAAAAGGGCAACCTTTAAACCCTAAGAGAGCCCTGTCTTCCTCGGAGGTTAGTAGATGGGATTTAAGTGTGTGGCATTAGTATTGATCGTCTTGGCAAGCCTGGCGTCCCAGGCTGCGGCTCTGGACAGCATTCCAGCTTCAGATGATATCAAGAAGTCATTTAATAACGATGAGATCTTTAAAACCAGCGCCAGGACCGGGATGAGCCCTGGCGTGGGCAAGGACGTGAGGACACCTGTGGTCGTAGTCCCGATTGTGAACGCGGCTGGAAGCTGGTCCCTGACGCTCAAAGATGCTCAGGAGAGGATCATGAACCTGACGCTGGCCCAGAATGGAGATGCAATCTTTGGCCAGGGTGCAGTCCTCATAACCCAGGGCATGCAGCCGGTCTTTGAACCAGTCTCTGTCGCAGGAACGGCTGTAGGAAACCAGCTATATCTCTTCGTCACGCCCAGAAGCAGCCAGGAGCTCTACAGGATGAACCTAGAGGTCAGCTCAGGCTCCATAAACGGCAACTACCTGTACAGCGCTCCAGGTATTGAGCAGCCTGGTGTGGCATTTGGAAAGCTGATAGCACCTCAGGCTGCCAGCTTTGTACCGCAGGGGGCAGCAGTTGTGCCACTTCCGGTCTCCAAAAAGGATACCATGCCGCTAGGTCCAAAGAACGAAGTACCATATTAAAAGATATTAAACATCAGCCGGCAAGGGATGCATCCCTGCCGGATAGTTCTCTTTTATCTCAATCCCCAGGCATTCAGGCGCCCTGGCACCAATAACTTATAAACCCTCTGCCATATTGCATCTCTCAAGTAGAGGAGGTCTAAGACTTATGATCAAGATTTTTATATCTGTTCTCATTCTGGCCTGCCTGGTCATCTTGCCCGCGGCAGTTTTAGGGGATCAGACCGCCGGCACGGGCGACGAGAAGATCAACTGGATCAGAGCCGGCTCACCTGCCGGTAACGCTGAGACTGCCCAGGCAGTCATAGGAAAATCAACTGCTTCCACCACAACTATAGGGGGAGCAACAGTTGGATCATCCGGACCGCTGAATGCTGCATCAGGAGCATCAGCTCTGTCAGAGCTGGTCATGGCAGAGTCCTCCGCCAGCGCCGTATCTTCTCTGACGGTAGGCTCGACTGATAAGGTCAGGACCAAATCCATAACAAGCGTGCCTGTGGCTACACTTGGAACCGGATCCCGCATTGGATCTGTTGGCAGCTCAACACCAACAACCAGCTTCAACGCCACCGGAACCTGGTCTCTGGATCTCAAGGACTATATGGAGAGAAGCCTCAAACTCACCCTGTACCAGATAGAAGATGTGGTTACAGGCTATGGCAACCTGAACTCCGGCAAGAACAGCATGGATGTCACCGCAGCAGGATCTGTCTCTGGTGGATCAATTGATCTCTTCATATCACCATCCGGTGGACTTAACGTCTACAGGATGAGACTTGTCCAGTCGGGCCAGTCGCTATCCGGGGACTACCAGGCTTACTCATCCGACGGCGCTGTATGGTCAGGAACTGCAAACGCCAGGACAGACGAGATATCAGGCTCTGTGAAAGTCGGAAACATCCAGAAAGATCCCTCTCCATCATCTCTGAGGATAGGCGAGGGACAAAACGAGAGCGTGGCCACAATATCAGCAGCCGATGCCGGGTCGAGCAGCCAGGCTGTGGCGGTCAATGAGTATATCTCCCAGCCCATCGAAAGCGGCGAGAACATCACCTCAACCCCAACTGGCGGCAGAAGGATCACCAGGAATGAGAACATAGTGGCATCTGAGAGCGGATCTGTCACCAGCACCTCAAACGATGGCAGCACTTCGTTCAACAGTGACGATGACAGCGCCGGGGTTCCAAGGCCCGCCTATTAAGACCTTCTCAGGAGGACATTTTTTTCTAATGATGAAGCGTCGCTTATCCTGGCACCTCAGAATAAGCGTGTCCAGCCTGAACATGTTCAGTATGGACATGTCCATACTGGAGGATCTGATAGGGCAGGACCAGGCCAGTTACGATAAAGCCAGTTACGATAAAGCCAGTTACGATCTGGCCAGCTACTACAGCCATGCCCAGCAATATGCAGCAGCAGCCCAGCAATCACCGTCCGACAGATCCTCCCTAACCTCCCGAAAAGTTCAGGCGCACAAGTTTAGCCCCTGAAGTATTTCTCTCTGTTTTTTTGTCATTTCGGTGACGAATATTTGTCCGTTTGCTAAAGTAATTTTTCTCAATTTCTCCAATTGC
>Ga0310040_1000743_pt1 | contig 27578 bp, 41 predicted proteins | sample EPASupsiteHSE623_FD_200237 | JGI IMG/M metagenome (GOLD analysis project Ga0310040, IMG submission 200237) | Bioremediated contaminated groundwater from EPA Superfund site, New Mexico - Sample HSE6-23 (v2) (version 2) | ecosystem: Environmental > Aquatic > Deep subsurface > Groundwater >... | reverse complement strand
CTGCCTTTAAGACGGGATGCTACCCGTACCAGCATCATCCCTCCCAGCTCCCTCGGGTTCGTCCCGCTCCGATGTATCCGCGCCACGATCCTTGTCTCCGTTATCCATGTACTCGGAAACATCAGCCGTCTCCTGGATCTCGATTGTCGTGGTGATGTGTCTGTCAGGCTTGGGCGGAATGATGAGTTCGATGAATGTCTTGCAGGCCGCCAAGATGGTCACCTTGTCAGTATGGTCTGTGCCGAATGCCGCCCAGGAATTCTCCGCCTCCGCCATGATACCGGGCGGCCTCGGAAAACCAATCGCTTCCGCCTGGGCCGGGTCCGGGCTTGGTGGCGCCGCTGAAAATCAACCTTGGCATTTCCCGTTGCTTATGCCGCTCGAAATACCAGACTGCTTGAGCCAAAGCCATAACCAAATCGTCGTGCTCGCCCTGCTCGGCCTCGAATTTGGCCCTCCCCTGGGAAGTCATTGCACCCCGGAAAGCCTTAAGCTCGTTCTCGAGGATCGGCAGGAATGAGGCGGTGGCGGGAACCTGTACCCTTCCCGCGTCCCATGCGGCCAGGAATTTGCCGACCATAAAGGATTTACTCACGTGATAGGTTCCACCGACGCAACTTTCCGCCTCCCCGCCGGTCAGCTGGATTGGTATCGGCTTGAGGCCTTCGGCGATGAGCATATCGAGAAGAGCCCGGCCCACACCGCCTGCGTCTATCACGAATTGCGGCGGTGAGACACCGACGCTTTGCTGGAACTTCGGGTTCAGGAATACCCGCCTGCTCCAGGATACGATTTCCGGGTAGGGCAGCTTCTGCTTGCGCTTCAGGCTCACCAACCGATAGACATTATCCGCCTTCTCCGCTCCGGCCCCGGGCATGCATTCCAGCACCGCCAGGGCGCTGTAATCATGGAGCTGCGCGGGGTCCAGGCTGGTAATATAGAATTTATCCATTAGTATACCTCTGCATCTATCTCTTCAAATTCATCACTCATTGCTTTTTTTATGCGATCCTCATCAAATAGGCTGAACTCATCGGAAATGAATTCACCACAATATTCCTGGCGATACCACATGGCACCGTTGGGGCTCTTCTGAGCTTCTTCCAGCACTTCGGGCCGCACTCGTGGGTTTTCGCTGGCAATGACCCGGATTTTCAGCCATTCCGGGCCGCCTTCTTGCCAGATTTTATAAAAATGGCCTCGAACACCCCACGGAGTGCTGGCAAGAATCAGCCGTCCATCCGGGCTGTTGGTCAACATCGGCAGAAGTGCGCCGAAGAGCTCATCCTCGGCCTGGGCATCCTCATCAATGATTATCAGATCCGGTGCGGTAAAGCCCCTAACCGTCTTTTGGGAGCCGGGAAGGCTGATTATGCGTGAGCCGTTGCCGAATTTGAGGGTTAGCTTCGTGTCCTCCACAAGCTCAGGCGGTGGGGTGACATTTTCCAGGGCGTCTGCTATCTTCCTGAAATTCTCCGAGCTTTGGCGTAGAGACGGCGCAACGAGAAGGCATAGGCTTTTTTCAAAGAACAGTGATCGATGGAAACATAGGAGGCTCGATATGGTAGATTTGCCCCATTGCCTGTGACAATTAATTATGACTCTTTTATTCTTTGGGTCTAATATCTTCTTCTGATTGTCGTCCAGGTAGCAAATATTCCCGGCCTTGTCTCTGAGGAGTCCGCAATCTTCTACCCACCGAACCGGGTCGGCCTTGTGAACCTCCCAGTCCAAGGCGGCCTTAAGATCACTTGAGAGCATTTCTGACGGACTCCAATGCTTCAGGGTATGGCCTCAAGGCTGCCACAATCCGGCCTTTAAGCTCCAGCCACTCAGGAAGAACGAGGAGGTTGATCTGTGGCTGGCTGGCCAGCCGGCCTTCAAGCTCTGCTAGGAGTTTAATTTGCTCTCTAATTTCTTTCAGGTAAGCCACAGGCGAGCCGTAGACGCGAGTATCCGCCGCGGCCTCGGCCTTATCCAGCAATGAAAATGTCCTTTCCCTGGCCTTCTGCAGCTCGTCCAATAGGCTGTCGCCGTTGGCTACGTCCTTGATGTCCTTCGCCTTTAGGAGCGCATCGGGGAGATGGCCTTTTACATGCCGCTCAACGCTTGTCTTTGTGCATCCTACCTTGTCTGCATATTGCTGGAGGGAGATCCCACCATCCAGGTAAGCTTTGTCAAGCTCCAAATGACCGGTGTACTGCCCACATTTGCATCTTGGATCACATCCGTACCCCTGTAACGCATCGTTACGCATCTTTGACATTAGCACTCCTCTGATAGCGGTTTGTCGTAGGTCGTCTGGTCGTAGCTCTTCAACATCTTTGCTCGCTGCCTATGATAGCTCCAGTCCAACCGTTTCCTCCAATCACGTCTCGCGCCCCGGTTCCGGTTTTTTCCTTTACTCATGCTCTTGCCCCTTGTTTTTCGGCTTGAAGCAAATCCGCTTCCAATTCCAGGCTCTGCAAAATCACAATCTTGCGATCAATATCTGCGATCTCGTTGGCGGCCTCTGCAATATGCTCAAAAAGTTTTTGCCGGCGCTTCTGCAGGGCATCGGGCTCGGTCACACCGGGGCCCCGAAAATCTTGCTCAACTCCGGGCCTGCCTGTGATATGGATAAGACCCGGTACCGCCCGTTGCCGTAGTAGATACACTTTTCATGCATCCACTGGGTTACCGCGTGCGGAGTCACACCGGCGTGCAGAGCGATACGCCATCTTGCAAGCTGCCTCCCATGGGCGTGCAATTCCCGGATCGCTTCCAAAATTCGGCGATCCTGCTCTGCAGCTTTCTGCTCACGCCTCACTCTCATGATCATAGCCCGCCTGCGTTCCTGCTCATACCGCCAGAGTTCGATGTCGCGGTTCTGAAGCTTCGGTTTTCGGATTGTGTAATCTGTGGTGACCAGCTCGTACTCTCCGTTGAATTGGAATGCGTCCTCTTCGGTGCAATGAGGAACCCGCGTGCCGTAATTATGGGCCGTGATGGACCCATTCGAGCCGTGTTGATGGAATTTTCCGCACACCGGGCAAATGATGACCACATGCACAAGATCAACTGCAATGACCTCAGCCGTTAAAAGTGAGGTCACGCTGAAGCCTCCACAGGTTCAGCGATGCCTCGTTGGATCAGATCTATCGCCTTCCAGTGCTGAATCTCCACGATCTCGCCGGCTGAATAGAGATGATCAACAAACTTGTTGGGATTTTCAGGATGGGGGATTTGTGTTCGATACCCTTCCGGCTTGATAATGCGGACCGTCTCCAAGGCTGTGGGGTCCAGCTTGGAATGCTTCGCTTCCGGTCTCCTGGAGACACTCGCTTGGCTAGTGGAGACACCCTCGGAGCCACCTGATTTGTCAGTGGAGACACCACTGGAGACACTCGGCGGATCAGTGGAGACAGCATTGGAGACACTCGCTTGGCTAGTGGAGACACCCTCGGAGCCACCTGATTTGTCAGTGGAGACACCACTGGAGACACTCGGCGGATCAGTGGAGACAGCATTGGAGACACTCGCTTGGCTAGTGGAGACACCCTCGGAGCCACCTGATTTGTCAGTGGAGACAGCACTGGAGACAAGCTTCGAACTGGTCGTGATAGCCTCAATCCGGATGTGCCATCCCCGAGGCCTGGCCCCGTTGAAACGTATCTGAGATTTCAAGTGGCCATCTCTGCCAATGATCAGGAGCTCCTTCTCGCTCAAAGCCTGAGTTATGCTATCAATCGAAGGCTGTCGCTGGAATGCACCGATCTTCGACAGTTCCGTTAAGGTCTCGGCAGGCAGCAGGAATAGGCCTTCTTCCGTCCATTTGCCTATCACCGATCCTGCAGAGGTGTTCTTTCCGTCCATGGATTGAATCAGGCCGGGATTGTTTGTCAGAAGCCTTCCCAGGGCGCTCAAGAATATCGAAATCTCGGTCTCTTTGCTCGCTTTCTCTCCCTGGCCCAGTCCTTCAGCTGCACTCTTCTGGTCAGTGGGGCCGGCCCCGCTGTATTTCTTCGCCAGCTCCCTATTATGGGCTTCCGTCGCCGCCCTGCCTTCTCCAGCTCGGAGAAGATCGGCCTTGATCTCTCCGTTCCTTCCATACCATCCATTGTTTTGGTATACCCTATCTTCCCTATCTTTTATTTTCACACCCATTTCATTTGCGTTCTCATTTTCAGGGAAACTAGGGGTAGGCAAAACTATGGATGGTATGGATGGAGATTTGAACCTCGCACCAAGCCAACACCTTGGCAAAGCCTTTCCGGTTGGACTATATGGCCGATAGTCGGAGAGAGGAATAACGGATTGGTCCTTCAAGAGCTGCCCAAATCTCGTAATTGTTATGGGCCTCATGTTGTGTTTCTGGCTATACTCTCTGAAACGACTGAGAAAAACTCCCTTCTCTACGTAGTTATTAGGATCCTCTTCGCATTCATCCATTAGAAACGCTATAACAGGATTTGCATTCCGTTTGTACATAATTTCAACATCTTCAACGGTCTTGTCGTAGCTGAATCGCCAACCGTTTGCCTTGAGTCTCGCCAGGCCAGCGAGAGCCATGTTCAGAAGGCCGCTCAGCTCTTCCGGGGCCTGGAGTTTAGCATCTAGGTCAGGATCGGCTGTCCCTTTCTGCAGATCGAAAATTTTTATGAACTCGATGAGTATCCATCTTGAATAAAATGCATAAGTATCATCCGGGCTTCGTGGGAGCACGTTGGCAGAGAATAGGAGCTTCGCTTTGTTCCTGAAGCTGAAGGCAGGTCGGTATTTCTCTTGAGCCCTGTTATCATCACCGCCTGAAAGGTTCCTGAAGGCTGCCGTATCTGAGAGGTCCTTTGAGGGCAGGTCGCCGCCAATGTTGGCCAGCTTCCCATACAGATCAGCCTTTGCGAACCTATCAGCTACAAGGTCCTGGAGGGTAACATTGCTGATGCTCTTCGTTCCAAGGAACGCGGTTATCAGCCTCAAGAGCGTTCCTTTCCCGTTCCTGCCAGGGCCTAGGAACATAACCGCCTTATGGACATTATAGTCAGGCCAGAGCAGCCAGCCTATTAGCTCTTCTATGAGGGCGATGTCTCCAGCCTGTGCTACCTCCGTTAAAAATTTCTGAATCTTAGGAGCTGTCGCATCTTGATTGTAAAGTACATCAATCTGAGCGGTCGAAAGAAAATCAGACGTATGCGGCGAAAGCTGCAGGGTTTCCAGGTTGAGCAGGCCATTCTTTACGTTCAGGATGCTCCTATTATTGAATAGATCTCTGTCAACGTAAGTCCTGCGCTTTACTTTGCCTATGACATCTGCAACCAAACGGTTAGATGTCACGTCACCGAACTCTGTTTCAATTAGGGTCTTTAAGGCCGTCTCGCCATCATCGAGATAAACACCGTGATCGAATCGGTAAAGCCGCTCTGTGTCGGATACTGTCTTAAAATGGTGCTCTGCTATCCATTTCGGGATACGTTCGTTGATCTCGGCCAGGCCATCCACTACTGCCTCTCCATCCCTGGAGACATGCCCTATCTCATCGAATGCAAGACCTAGACCTCTTAGCTGCTTTTTATATTTCTTCAGGAATCGATAAGCTGCATTCTCTTCCTTGGGGGAGAGATAGCCATCAGATATTGCTTTCTCGATGAGGTCCTCATGCTCTTCTCTGTCGAATTTGCTGAATCCCTGGCCATCCTTAGAAGTTGCCTTATCACATACCTCGGCCAGCTTTTTGATAGCATCAATGACAGTCGGGCCGGTCGATTCTGCTTTGGCCTTAGCATCCTTGCGATTAGGCTCCCATAGGTTCCTGAGCGCCTGCCAGTCTTTGCCCTGGCATGAGTCATGGAAGCACCTGAAAGTCCTTTTGCCATCCTCTCTTACGCCTATCCTGGCCTCTCCTCGACTATGGGACGGATCGAAAGGACATTCTGCGAGTATGGCCAGCTCCCATTTGCCGCCCTCTTTGTCAGTCCAGCCCTCGACCCTGATAACGTGCGCACCGTGGGCCTCAGCATATTGCTTAGGGTTAAAGCTCGGAGCGCAGGCCGCCGACATATCTGCCCGCCAATCGCTTTTTTTACTGGTCGCATCGACCTTCGGCAATGTGGCCGCCAGTGCATCCAACATCTCCCGAGGGACTGTCTCCAGGGCCTCGGGCCTCTCCAAGATCTTAGCCATCCTGTGAGGTCTGGTGGGCGTATCATCGCCCTTTCTGACCGCCGTTCCTGGTACCTTCCAGATACGGCTAGGGTTGTGAGTCGTGAGATCTACTTTGCATTTCTCATCGGAATATTGCCTATCCAACGACTCTAAGCATTTTTTGATCAGTTCGACGTTCTCTTTGCTGTTCTCCAACGAGATCTTAGCCGTAAGGTGTCCACCGTTGCCGGAATCCGCCCATATGAAGGCATTCTCCGGCCAACCCTGTGAGATTAACCCGACTTTGATCTCCCTGGCCTTCTCAATAGCTGCCTGATGCTCCTGATCCGTTGAGGAGATACCTGCGGGGCGAACCGCGTCTATGTCAATGGGCAGCCATTCCAAGGAAATGATATCCTTGTCCGGTGTCGTTTCCTTGGCCCTGTATTCGAGTCGGTTGTAGTATCTGGCCAGTAAATCGGGCTTGATTTTATTGAGTGTGAGATATATGGCCGGAGTTTTCCCGGTTCCGTTGTGGTTGAAGTTTGATAACTTGGCTACATCTCTCGCGGCTGCTTCGTAATCGTCAAAATAGCCGGCGATGGTAGTCTTGTATTTCCCGGCATTGGGGCATCTCACCTCAATTACGTCGCCGGGCCGATGGTAGGCCTGCAGACCTGCCAGGATCTCAGCCGGTACCGCCACCATGTTATCGGCCATCAGCATCGCCCCTTTGCTACTCGCTTCAAGTCGCGCCCCTGGCGGCCAGTGGTACATCTCTGCGACCCGTCCAGCTTCCCATTCACACTATCTCGCGGTATCCGGCCACACGACGGACAACAGATCCGGCCCGCTGTAATGTGGACCAACTGCCCGCATGGGCACTGCCAAGCTACTGGCAAAGACCGCGAATGCTCATCGTATATGGGCGTCCATTGTGCTGGAGATTGATATGGTGTAGGCCTCTGGTGTCCAGGTTGATCGACCTGAGGCGTGAGTTGTCTGCTCGCGTCAGGCATGGCCACGACCTTGACAATAGCAATAATCGGATCGTGAAAGGTCTTCGTCCAGATCGTCGTCGGATTTCATTCAGCGAGGCCTCAGACAGTCTCCACAAAAAACGCGAGCTTTTGCGGTTTCATCCTTCTTTCTCGTATCGTAAAAAGGCTTAAATTCTAAAACTGCATAGAATGGCATGTCAAACCTGTATTTAGGTGCGCGTCGTCGATCTGTGCCGCCTGGTGCGGGAACACCGGGCGTTTCTCAAATTTCAACACTCTATTCCCCTAGATTTCATTGCTTCATCGATGATGGTCCTCGCTGCTTCACCTAATGAGATACCTTCCATTTTTGAGAATTTTTCTAATGCCGTCCTGGTTTGTATCGTTATTCTAAACGATAGATTGTCTTGCATTCGTTCTTTTTGCATGTACGAAACACATGCTTAGCGTTGATATTTAAAGGTTTGCATAAATTGTGCTGTTGAATACTATGGTATTATGACATTTTAGATAGTTGTTTGATGCTAGTATATGATAAAATATCGCAAAATTAACCGATACTTATATTAACCAAAACCACACGTACTTGAATATGCTGACAGACACACAAAAGAAGACATTCAAAGACTTGAAAGACGGCAAGCTTAGTCCAAAACAGAAGGCCGATTTTTACTTCAGAATGTCCAACATATTGAAAGAAAAATTAGAAGAGGTAAAGGACGCCATTTATTTACTTAATGAGATTCCCGATAGCTATTTAGAGAAAATCGATTTAGCAGAAGCCGCCACGGGTGCAATGAAATTGAGTGAGGCGATATTAAAAAAGAGGGCCTTACCCCAGGTCCGGCCAACCCATCTGATGACCAATATACAGGCCATTAAAAGCTACGACCTGGGCCCGGATAATTTAAAATTGCCTCCCTATGAAGGTAAAGAGATGGCTTTATCGATAGTAGGCCTCTCGGTCATCAGCGATCTTACCGAAGATGAGAGTAAAATGATTAACCACGTTTTAGAGCATATTAATAGCCTTAAGGCCACATTGACGCCAACCAGAGAAAAGGTATCAGGGAATGAGTTTGATACACAAATATTGCCTCAGATCTTAAGCGATGCTGAGAAGAAAGGTGTTAAGTGCAGTAAGGAATGGGAATACATGGAACAGCCCAATTCTCTTGACATTTTACTGCGAACTGCAGCCAACGTTGAAGAGCGCCGCAAGGCAGCACCACTATAATCTTTTTCTCGAATATCTATCATGTCGCTTGCTGTAGATCCTGAAACAGTTCTATATCATTTTCATCAATTGCTGCAAGAATGCCACAGAACTTTTGAGCGCAAAAAAAAAGAAAGGACTCAATCATCACGGAGCCGGATTGCAGCCCAGGAAAGGCATGAGGGGTCGATTCATTGTGCCTTCTCCCTGAGCCCATAATTGTGGCCAGGGAGAACTACAACAATCCCACGCTCTTTGAGCAAATCGAGCCGATACAATACAGCAAGGGAGGACATGTTAAGTTCAATTTCCAGATCCTTTCTTCCGATCGGTCCATTCTGCAAATCTGCAAGTGGGCATCTATAGTCACATCCCAGATTTTAATATTAAACTTGGATTCAATCAGGCTAATTATCGGCTTGAGAGAGTATTATTATCATAAATATATTTTTGATTTCAGGAGTTACTTTCATCCAAATCACGGACGGGAGAGCTGTTCAGTTTTGTTCAGTTTTTGTTCAGTTTTTGATTGGAAATACAGGCCGGGCTGTATATCGGTAATGTAGGGGGGATCCAAAAGAAAAGATAAATCTCGGCTGCTCAGGGAAGTATTACCTGCGATGAATTTTTTTATCTCCGGAGTTATCTTCATAAGTTCGCTGACTATGGACGAGGGAAGTTTTTCGGCGAATTGGACCGCTGCAAGGATGTAATGATTGGATTCTGCAAGGTTGCAAGGTTGGATTGGAATTTTGCAAGGTTGCAAGGTTGGATTGGAATTTTGCAAGGTTGGAAAGGTTGTGGATCGATTTGGCAGGCAGCCAGGTGGGATCAATCCTTCAAGCTGATGGTTTGGGCAGGTTGCGAAGGACATCAGGCTAGCTGCGAAGGTTGCGAAGGTTAATTGTCGATTTGCGAAGGTTGCGAAGGTTTGTCGGCCCGGAAAGGTTCGGAGCTTCGGGCCAGCTGCGAGCATGATCACGCACAGGCAGGGCTTCGGCGGTCCTCACCCCTCCTAACCTGTAGGCCCCTATCATCAACTCTTTCTATATTAATCATTTTATCCGTTTCAAGCCGCCAGCCTCATTGATGGTGATTATAGACCATACCGCAATCCCTGCAGTAGAGACACTCGCATCTGTCCTTCACCAGCTCCCCTCCACAGGGACAGGCATCGAGCTTCAGCTCCTGGCCGTTTAGGGTGGTCAGGTAGATTTCAGGGTGGTTGTTGCGAGAATTGGGCTCCTCCTTGGCTTCTCGGCCCTGCAGGCGGATGAACTTGGGAGGTCTCCAGGTCCAGCTGTCACGGTTGTAAGTTTTGCCGTTATAGAGCAGCCTGCCCTTGGCATTGAAAGAAACCTGAAGCTTGAGGACGAGATGGCATCCCTTCAGGATGCCTCCTTTCCAGATGGTCTCAAAGCCCTTGTCTCGGGTGAGAGCCTTCGCCTCGGAAGGGGTGGCAAAATATGTCTCGGGATCCGAGTCGATAGGATCGAGGAGGTCCTCTATAGCTTCACTGTCCGACACGCTCGGCCTCCAGCCTCTTCACGGACTTAGGGATCATGAGCTTCGACCTGGTCAATGGCGACGGCGCTCCTCTCGTATGCTTGCGCTTTCGCCGCAGCCCACCGGAGCAGTTCATATCCTGGCTCCCTGGGCCTTCAGCCTGGCCCGGATGGTTCCGGCTTCATAGCTGTAGCCATCTTCCTGCAGCCTGGCCGAGATCTCCTCCGGGCTGAGCTGCTCTTTGGTGTGTAGCTTCCAGATCGTGGCATCGAGCTCTCCCTTGCGGAAGCGCTTTGGCTCCGGCTTCTTTACCTTCTCTTCCTTTTTGCTTCCTGCGAGAATTTCCGCAACCTGCTCCGCACTCAATGAGACTCCATTCTGTGATAGCTCCTGGGAGATCTCCTCAGCAGACCAATCCATCTCCGCCAGATCGAGTATCCACTTGAGGTCCTCGGGCGAGGTCCCAGAGGGAGCCTGCTGAATTGGCTCAGAGGCCGGAGCCGGCTCAGCCTGGGATTGCTGCAGCTCGGGAGTCTTGCTCTTGGCCCTGGGGCTGTCCAGGCCTTTCTTGAGGAGACCGTAGTGCCTCACGATCACATCATCCTGCTTGCACTTGATGCCCCTGGCCTGGAGAGCTTCGTGGATCTCGCGGAACTTCTTGCCGCCGGCGCGCTCCTGCAGAATGAAATCGTCCTCAGAATGTGGAATCTTGGGAGCTCGAGCTGCAGCAGCTGGAGAAACTTGCTTAGAATTCTTGGGTGCCAAAGTCCCCAGGTCCTGGGCTTCATGAGATTGCACCGGCTTTGTCTTCTGGAGCTCCTGCCGGCAGGGAGCAGTTTTAGGTTTCTGCTGAACTTCGCTCGATGCAGCTGGAACGTTTCGCAACGTTTCATCAGGTGCGCCTTCGGCCCCTTTGCCCTTGCGTTTGCTCAACCTCGATCCTGTGATGATGCCCTGGACCCTTCGGCCATCGGGGAGGGGCCCTTCTCCGTTCCCAGGATCCCACTTGGTTGTCGCAACTTCTTCAGATCCCTTAGCAATATTGTTCTCAGGAATTGCCTGATTTTCGTCAAGCTCCGGCCCTTCCTGGAGAGCTGTAGCAGGCCGGGCGACTTGCTCAAATTCCTGCTGGGCTTGGTCTAAGGAATGCTCCTGAATGGCCAGGGCGGCGGAAGCTTCTGGAATTGCCTCTTCTCCAGTCCCTGCAGCGCTGCGCAGCGCTGCACGATCCGTTTGCTGCTGGCGTTTCAGCTCCTGCTTCCAGGCCCGGTAGCGTTTGTGACAGGCATTCTCGGATATGCCCCAGCCTACCATCTGGGCTATCTCGCTCCAGGTCCTCATCTTGCCATCCTCTTTGGGCGTATCCTTGAGATACGCTATCTGCTGGTTGATAGCCTGCGATCCTTCGTGGCTGAGGATTTTTCGCTGAGCTTTTCTTCCTGGCTTCCCGCTGGCCAATGCGAGAAGAGCGGAGACGTGTGAGCGCATCTCGGATAGATTGCCCAGGTGCTCCACGGGAATATGGCCATCAGGGTAAAACAAGCGAAATATTTCGGCCTCGCTCGGGAGCTCACATTCACCTTGCGTTGCACCGCCCTGCGAGCATCTGCGGGCGCTCAAGTTTAGATCGGATACGGAACCCGACATAGTCTCTTCCTCCTCACCACATGCTTGCTTCCTATTCTGCCTCTCTTCTCCAGTCGATCCACAGAATGGCGGATCTTGTCATTGTTCCACTCAAAATTCGGCATATCCCGTTGAGCCGCATCCACGAGATCATCGATGCAGAGCTCTTCGCCGGCGTGGCTACGGACGAGCATGGCCACTTGCATGTCCACGAAATCTGTCACTCGGCGCTGCTTGGGCCGATTGACGACGATACTCATGGCTTTCTCCTGCCCGTCCAGGGCGTTCTGCCGGCTGGAAGCATGAAGGGACTGAAGGCTATCTGTTTGCGTTCCTTTTTGCGCTTCTCTTCTGCTAAGGCCCGAGCTGCCGGATTCAGGCCTTTGGAGCCCTTCTTCTGGCTCATGGCACCTCGACGCGATACATGATTGCCAACCGCCTCCCTCCGCTATCCTTCATTCCAGATTTTGATGGACGTATATCATTGAGTGCCGAATATTCCAACAGAAGAGCCTCTCTAGATTCGAGCTTGTCTGCCAGGGATCTCAGTTCTTTCACTGTTTTCTCTGTTAGCTCGGCATCTTCTGGCGGTATTTTTTCCGCTGCCTCTTTGAATGAAGTCAAGAATTTCATGCCTTCTCCTGCATTTTCGCTATGCGCTTTTCCCAAATTAGCTCGTTTTTCTTGCAGACCTGCAGGTCCTTTGCCATGACCTTCATGGCCTGATCGAGAGCCAGAGCTGTCCTTTTGAAATATTCGAGCTGGCCGAGAGCCTCCTGCAGCTCGGCCTGGCGCTTGGCGGCAGCACGCTCGGCAGGGCTCATGCTCCTCCATTGGGGTCGCCTATCTCGATATAGCCAAAATCATCATCAGGATATCGAGATTGATGCTCCTTGACAGCTTCGATTGCATTGGCTTCCTCATCGAAAAAAGTGCCTTCCTTGAATCGGATCTCGCCATGCGCCCGAAATAAGAAGCGAAAAGGCATCTATTCCTCGCCCCCGTAGTTCGCCCGATCAAAGCCACGTGAGTAAAACCCTGGCGTGGCCAGGACCTCGGCCTCTTCCTCCAGAATGAAAACCTGAATGCCTACCAGCTTCCAGTTTCCGGGCATGACTCCTTGTGTCGATTTCATGAACTCGTCGCAGAGCTCTTTGACTGTGAGGCCTTCTCGTGGCTTGAATTCAGGAATTGCCATTTACTCCTCGCCCTCCGCTATGATCTTCTGGATCCTCGGATCGTTGCCTATGGCCCTGGTGAGAGCCTCCATCTTCTCGGGCGTCGTGGTGACGCTTTTGCCATCGTGCGTGATAGTGACCTGCGTCTTGCTTTCGTCTTCGCCAAACTCCTGCAGATTGTGGTTGACCTGGCCCTTCAGCAGGTCCTCCGCCACTTCGAGCGAGCCCTGGCCTCTGGCCTTCAGGCCGTTGCCGGCAAATTCCTTGATCTGAGCCAGGCAGGATTCGCATATCGCGAACTTCTCGGCCTTCTCCTGGGGCGTATCCGACCAGTCCGGCAGATTCCTCTTGAGGGTAGCCGCGGCCTCAGCTATCATGCTGTGAGCCAGCTCCAGGCCCTCGACCGGCTCGGCTTCGGTCATCAGCTGCCTTCGAGCCGCATGGATGAGCGCTTTGATATCGATAGGATCATGTAGGCCTGCTGCAGTTCCCAGCAGGGCGATCGCCTTCTCTTTGCTCATGCCCTGGCCTCCACTTCGAATTGAGCCTGCCATATCGCTTCCATCGTTCTCACACCCCAATCATTCGCAAAAGATCCCAATTGTGCTCTCGTATTGTCCCTTTCAAACCACTCTGGATTTGCGCTTTCAAGCGCTCCGCTGCCTCATCCGGCGAATTGGCCACGACACGATACTCGATCCAGGCAGGGACGTTCATGATGTACTCTCTTGCATCGGCCATCTTCATCATCACCTCGAAAAATTGGGGAGCATCAGTGCGCTCCTGCAGGTGCGCCCATGCCGACGCGCTGAGAGTCGATCCACTGTTGCCCCTGGTCCATCTGCTGCGGTACAGCTGCAGGCGCAGGAGCTTGTGCTGCGGTTGCCTGTGGGAAAACTGGTGCCTGCACCCCCGGGGCACTCATCAGCATGACGAACCAGGCCCGGTTCTTGAGGTCCGTGCCGGTCGTTTTCACCAGCAGCCTGGCTCCGACCAGCGTGTTGAGCCTGAACTGTTTGGCAATGGCCACCAGCTGCGTCATGACGCTGCGGTTGCCTATGCCCCAGACGAGTTCTCCCTGCTGGCCCTCGACGATGAGCCTCACCCTGAACTCGGATTTGGGTGGCTTGTCCTTCTCCTGGAAGTTGCTCTGGGCCTTCACCGGATCGCTCAGGATGGTGACGATCTTCTGGTCGGTCGGAAGCATCTTGAAATATGCTCCGCCCTTCTTGCTTTCCTCATCCATCATGCTGACCCATTCGCCGTTCGGCTGTGCGTTTGCGGCTGCTGTTGCGTTTGCGGTTTCCATCTTTTTTCACATCCTTTCAGTTTCGTTCGTTTCCTTTCATTTCCTTTCATTTCCGCCTCCAGGGCTGGGCCTGAGAGGCATTGGAAGAAAGGGAGGCTAGGGGCCAGCCTCCAGGCCATAGGCCTTCAGAACCTTCTCGGGAGCCCACCAGACAATCAGCCCGCTCGCTTCGATCGGCGAGCTTGTCCAGCCGGAGGCCTCCAGGATTGCCTTGAGCTGAGTCTCGGGAAGCTTCGTGGTGCGGGCCAGGTCTGAGAGGAAGAGGCCAATTCTGCCAGCATCCTTTCGTGCAGAATGCTTCAGAATATGTCCAATCGCCATCCATAAGCGCTGCTTGGCTTCAGAATCGAGAGCAGAAGATGCGTTTAGCTCAGGTGGGATAATGGGATTAAACTGGGATAGAACTGGGATAGAAGAAACGCTAGCAGTAGTAGTATTATTATTTATTATTCCATTATCCCTTACTTTTTCATGTGGATTTGGTTCAGTTTTTCTTTCGTCTCCTTTATTCTCACGATGAAGTTCATTTTTCTCTCTACAAGCTTCATTCTCGACTGGAATTGCGGGATTTTGGGATTTTGGCTTTGCCGTATTCGTTTTTTCTATCCCATCGTCATCCTCGATTATGGCATTCCATCCCGGAACCAGCCACCAGCCTTTGACCTTTTGGCTGTTAATCATGGTGACATTGAGAATTCGGTTCCGTTCAGTTGGCCGGAGCAAGCCTTCATCTTTCAATGCCTTGGTAATGCTCTCGATTGAGGGGACCTGAGTAAAGATTCCAAGCTGTTTCAAGAGGCTCAAAGTCTCTTCTGGCAGCAAGAAAAGTCCCTTTGCATTTTCGCGGCCAATGATTCGATCTGTTTTTCCTCGCACTTCACCGATCATGAACAGATCGGATCTCGAGACTCGTAGGGTCTTGATTGCCTGAAGGAATCGGGAGATTTCGGTCTCCGAGTTTACCTCTTCACCCTGATTTCTAATAGCCTCTTCTAAGACTTCCAGAAACGTTTCGTTTAGCTCATGGACCACATCTGAAAACGGCCCCTCCGCCATCAGACTCCAGACTCCCCGGAGCAAGCAGTAGATAGTAGCGAGGCGACCGGGATTTACATAACCGCCAGAGGCGTATTCTGCTGCCTTGATCGCCCTAGACTCATCGAATCCTACCCTGAGATCTCGCTGACATGCTGCTAAATAGCGCAACCAATGATAGCCGATCACGGGTAAAATATCAGCATTCGCCTGAATTGCCGAGAGCTGCAAGTTGTCATGCTCTGGTGTCCAGGTGAGATTTAGAACTCTTGCAGAAGTCGATGCCTCAGATACCTTGATCTCTCCCGTAATGAGTGGAGTCAAGAGGAAATCATGCACTGATCTTAGGCCGCCCTCTCTCTTTCCTTTTAGCTTCTCGCCTCCCTCCATGATGCCCTGAATGATTTCGATATAGCGCTGAGCGTCTTTGGGATCAGTCGCTTTTACGTTGTCGATTATCCTTGGGAGAATCCCAATATTCAGCAAGGCCTCTGTAGCACCCACCAGAGTCGCCCCTGCCTTGCCATGCTTCAGCAGTGCCCGATCATTCAGGAAGCCTATGCCATAGATTGAAGTTGCCAGTTGAGCTATTGTGGTCTTTTTGCCGCCTGTTTTTCCCCATAACGCCAGCCCAAAACGATCGTTCAGGAACCATCTGGCATATACCGGCGATCCGAAGACCACTGTCATCAGAATTGGAGCATATTTTCTCAGCCGGAGAATGGCGTTCAGGACCTCCTTTGCCCTGTTCAAATCTCCGTCATAGACCTGCGCTGGCGTTATGGGAGAAAGTTTGAATTCAACATTGGAGGCCAGATCAACTCCTGGGACCAGTGGAACGCCCTTTCGCCATTGCGGGACCGTGACGCGCTGCTTCTTTATGGCGTACCTACTCATGCCCTGGACAAGTTCGAAGGTGAGCTTCCCGACCTGATCAACCGAACCGAAAGCATTAATCAGAGCGCCTCTGAACTTCCGTGGGTCGGCCATTTCTGTGGCCGGGAGGGTGATGCAAACATTCAGCCCGTCTTTCGCCCCGGTTCCGAGGAACGTAAATTCCGTTATGCCGTCCTCTCGGGTTTCGGTATGTAGAACTATGGCGCAGTCGGAGATCCAGTTGAGGACCTTGACGCCGTTTCTATTCAGCCCGACTTGCCGAATGGTTCCATCCGAGTACTTGCCCACTGCCCCCGGTTCATCGGCCAGCGATACGGTCCTGATCTCAGGCTCACGAATGACCAGCGCAGGATCCACCAGGCCTTTAGCTGCAGCAACTGTGACGACCTTCTCCAGGAGAGCCCTGTCCTTAAGCAGCCCTTCTCCCTGAACCTCCCAGGGAACCCCGCAAAACTCATGTGCAAGCCAGACGTAGGCATCCCCGCCGGCGTTGATGCCGTTATGCATCCAGCAATACTGATTTTCCGCGGGATTCACTACCAGATTCTTGCCAGTAGTGCTGCCGAGGATGGGATGGGGCCCGAAGAGCTGCCCGCCGCTTTCCTCGAACCCCGAGGTATCAATTACCTTCAGGACGCTGAGTGCCGGCAGCCTTTTCTCGGCCAGGAACTTATCCATCTCCTGGGCCCAGGCCGGCGTCGGCCCGACAATATCCTCGATCCTGGGTTTGGCGCTGGCCTTGGCTGCCAGCTTCTCGCTCTCCTGGATGATCAGCTGCAGGGCCTCGTTGATCTCCTGCGTCCGATCCTCTTTAGGATAGCAGAACTCTTCGACCTTTCGGCCCGTTATCGTCAGATGCTTTGCCGGCACGATGCCGTTCTTCGGCTCTCCGGATTCGTGGAACTCCAGCCCGTTGAAGGCCGGTTCTCCGCGGATGATCTTGTCCCGGGCCTTGGGCTTGGCCAGCAGGACCTTCTCAACGGTCTCTTTGGGCAGATCCTTCTGAGGCCCAAAGCCTGTGATCTGATGGCGGCCATCCGGCAGCTTGCCCATCACGAAATAGCGGAAGCCACAACCGGAAGGGCTCACTTCCGTATAGAAGGGCTTGACTCTCTGCAGGAACTCCCTGGCCCAGGGGCTGACAAGTGCCGTCTCTGGATCCCGGCAGCAGTCCAGATCACCGCCCAGGAGCTGGGGATGGTCCAGGCCATCTCCGACAACCAGGATGCCAATGCCTTCGACTTTCCAGCTGGTGCCTTTGTGATAGACCTCGACTCCCCTCTGCAGAGCTTCGATCGCTTCGTCAAATGTGAGCCAACGATGCCTGTCTGCCTGCCAGCCTTTGGCACTGAAGCCGCCCCTTGCATTCTTGACATATGGCTGTTTTTCAGCCCTCAGACAGAACTGCTCGAGAGCCCGGAGGTCCTCAGGGACCTGTGAAAAATCATCGCTCAAGCTCTCACCCGGATCGACCGCAGGAAATCCTCTTTAAACGCGTCTCTGTAGCGCCTGCAAAACCAGCCAAAATTCTCGTCGAGAATGTAAGTCTCCGAATAATCCTCGGGTCCTCGGGTGGTCCGGCCCACAGCCTGCTGAATGGCAATGGCCGTGGACATGATGCCATGCTGCTGATGATAGGGCAAATTGGCCTCCTTGTCTTGCTTTTCTCTCTCCAGGACCCATTGATCGCCCCGGAAGGCAAAGGGAACCACAGCGATGATATTCAAAGGGAACTTCGGACCCTCGCAGTTCAGGCCCTCCTCGCAGCCCACGCTCGCCAGAACCGCGTTGTCCAGCGACATCCAGTATTTGATGTCCTCCTCCTTGGTGTCGCGGTTCATGAAAACCACACGGCAGCCCTGATCACAGATCGCATTGCCGAGGCTCTCCGCTACTTTGTAGCTATGGCAGTGCAGCAGTGTGTTCCGGCCACATGCCTTATGGAGCTGAGCGATCCTGGGAGCCATGAGGTCCATTGTCTGCTCCCGCACCGCGGAACTCATCTTGCCGCAGGGATCGTAAAATACGAGCCTCCGGCTATCAGGTATCGGATTAGGCATTGAAACCGTCACGAAATCGCTTGAAAGCATCTGAGGGCAGGGCGTGCCGGATGCCAGGATCACCACTGACGGCCCGAGACAGAGCTTCCGAAACTGCCTGCGGCCATCCAGCGTTTTGAACTTCCGCTCCTTGTCAATGATGTATTTCTGGCCATCTGCCAGGATATCGAGCAGATACTGGATCTTGAGCAGCTTCTGCTCCAGGGAGCGCAGCCTCTTGCCCTCCTTGGAAGCATGGCTGAGCGTCTCGGGCGACTCGTCGCCCTCGGAGATCAGGACTGCATAGCTGAACTGCTTGCCCTCGGCCTTCGAGATCTCAGCCACGATCTGCTCCGCCCACTTGCGCAGGTCCTCTTCCAGGCTCTCCGCACGGATGTCGTTTGGCAGCGAGATCTCGGACTGCTTGACCAGGCGCTCTTCCAGTCCGGAGCTCTCGTCCACAATGAGCAGATCTGTCCGCAGCGATTTGTCGAACAGTAGCTTATCGATTGTGAGCGCACCCAGCTTTGAGCCATTGAATATGTCCTTGGCTCTTTCGTATTCGCAATTGGAGCAGAGATGCTTGCGCATATTCTTCGGCAGCGGGCAGGTCTCAGCCGAGAAGTTGCCCGGCAGGGCCGAGCAGGGATAGTTGGCTTTGCCCACCAGGCATGGAATGTTGAGGTGCTTGTCGCTCTTGATCTGCTCGACGAGCTTCACCTGAGGCGTCGTGTAGGTGGCCCTCTCCAGGTCCAACTCATCAAGCAACACCCTGGCGGCGATGGTCAGGATCAGGCTCTTACCGGATCCCACGCCGGCGTCAAGCTGCAGAACCTTCTGGCCATCTTGAGCCTTTGCGATGATCTCCTGAATGGCCTCCTTCTGGCCCGCCCGGAAGCCGATGAATGGATTCAATTGGTCGATTGCATCCATTCTAGCTCATCTCCCACGATCTTATGAGGTAGAGATCGAAAAGCCTCCAGAGCGCAATCATTCCCAGGAAATGCCGCCGCTCTTCAGCTTCGAGCAGCTTCGGAGTATGAGGATCGGGAGGAGCAAGATTGCACCTATTGCGGCTTTTCATGCTCATCCTCCGAAAAGTCACGCAGATGTCTCTGGTCTTTGTTCGCTGTGATACGGCCTGCTCGGGAGTAGATGTATTGCAGGATCCCTTGCCCAGCCTTTTTCCAATGCTCTTGAGTGCGAGGAGCTTTTTCTTTCATTCAAAGCCCCCCTCGATTGCGAATAGCATCATGCCCGGGCCGGTCCAGGGCCGGGTCGATCAGGTCCTGCAGCTTCCAGATAATGCACTGCATGACTAGATCCCCCAGACATCGACGTGCTTGAGGCCCGCCTGGATGATCGCATAGCCGTGATTGATCCGATCGTATGCTTGCTGCGGATTCTGGATCCCAAGGGTCATGCAGCCCTGCGGACATTTTGAGGCCGGGAAGTCGTGGTCACGGCACTGCTGCGGCCTATTATCGTATATCCCGCAGAACACGAGGCCATCCACTTCGACGATATGAGGGCATGGGTCCGGACTGCTGATTGGCGACATTCGCTTGCAACAGTCGCCGCAATGAAGGCAGTACATCAGCTCACCTCCTGGCGGCATCCCGCTCGCGTTCCATCTCTGCGATCATCTGTGTGGCCAGGCCCAGGGCCCTCGTCAGCTCGGCGATCTTGCAGTCTCGGAGGTAGATCTGATTGAGCAGATTGTCCCGATCATCCAGGATCGCCTTCGCCAGCTGGCCGGGGGGCACTTTGCCGGCTTCCAGGATCTCCACGACATCGACAATGCCAATGACGGTTCCCTCCGGATCAGTCTCCTCGTGGACAAGGACGCCTTTCATGGCAGGACCTCCAGCTCGCTGATGTCGCAGAGTCCGAAATCCTGCGACCTATCACCATTCCGCCAGTAGGGGCGAACCGATGCCGAAAATTCGACCTCCGAGCCGGGGAGCAATAGCCGACTTTTCCACTGCTCGAATGGGATCCAGACGTGGGGCGTGCTTCCGAAGGGGCCCTTGAGGTCGGAGAGGATCACATGCCCTCTCGGCGAGATCCCGGAGAAGAACGCGGAAAAGCGAGTGCGCTGAATGCCGGCTGCCCGGAGCCTGGCCAGAGAGCGCCTCATGGCCCCGCCTCCATTGCGCTGGCGTTGATATGCCAGTAGGAGGAGCTGTTCCCCTGCAGAATGGACACGTTGAGGAGGTCTCCGGCAAATTCGAGAGAATGAAGCCCCTGGCCGGAGCTGTTGCCCGAGATCGAGACAATCTGCAGCTCCACGGCACCGGCAGTCGCATGCAGGAGCGCCAGCGCAAGGATGAAGGCAGTGGCAACCATCATGAGATACCACAGATTGGGCGGAATCCGGCCCCGCGGGAGATTGACGACGCCGAGGACTCCCACGACGGTTCCCTGGGGATCGGTCTCCTCGATAACTTCGAGGGCCTTCATTCTAGTCCACCCCCGGCTTGATGCCCTTGAGAGCATCGATCTCGCCGATCAGCCACGCACAAAAGCACCGTTCCGGCGTTCTGTCGCCCGGCAGCTCGGCCAGGGCCCGGCAGAGATGGCGGCGCAGGTAGAGCAGTATCATGCTCGCACCCTCCTCACGCCGGCCCTGGCTCGCGCCTGTGGTTTGGCTGTTGTGCCTTTGCTGCGAACCCTGCGGTTCTGTTCTAGTACGGCCTGCGTTAGAGGCTCGCTGCCGGCTGAGGCAGAAGAGTGGTCGTCCACCCCCAGGCGTTCAGCATCCGGCGCGGTTAGAGTAGAAAAGTTTAAACGACTCAAATCGACGCGATCACCAAGCCGATTCTTCAGAAACGCGATTAGATTTCCGCTTTCGATCTCTCTGCAGATTTCATCGTGTGTAAACCCCGGCTCGCAGATGGGTTGTGCGGGTGGTACGTGCTCTTCTTCCGGAACAACCCACGCAACATATTCACTTATATCGATTCGCGCCATGAAGAGGCGCCGTCCGACAGACAGCTTCAATTTGGACGGCAGGAGTACTGCCGTCTGGCCTATCTGAACACGGATCGTTTCGTCATCAACTGGCTGGATGCCATCTACTTGCCCGAAGATCTCATTCCATTCGACGAGATGGGATGCAGATGGTGCAAAACTATTTGTAGCCGAAGAAACAATGTCACTCATCGTGAATCACCGTCCTTCGGGCCGGTGATTCCATTGCCCACGATTTTGCGAGCCTTTTCAGTCGGATGAATCACAGTCTCTTGTCGCAGTGATAGCAGCCCCATCTCCTTGAGCTGGTAGACCCTGCGCCGAACGGTATCCTTGGAAGGCGGCGTTTCAATGGCCGGATCCAAAATTACCGTATCCGCTGTCTGTGAAATTGTGGTTCCCGGATTCTCGCAAACCAGGCCTAAAATAATATCGTTGAGGCTATCCCTATTGCTATCGTTTTCCTTTTTTATCTCCCTCATTGCCCACTTCCTGAAAGTGGGCCAAAGTGAAGGTGAGTTGCAACTTTCAACAGATACGCTTATCTATTTTGACGAAGAGAGTTGCAACTACCCACAGGCAGATCCGACCAAACTTGCCAGGATGAGCGGATTTGCCTTTGGCCTCTTTCTTATTGCTGTTTGCAGTCACATTTGCTTTGCTGATGATATACTTTTCGACATTTGTTTTCCGTATTAGCTTGCGCATGTGCGGTGCGAAAGTAATGTCCATGTCCTCCTTGCTGATATTCCGGCTTCTTTTCGAGATATATTTCGACGGATTTTTTCATCACGAATTTTGTATTATCGCGATTGAACCCGTTTGCCAAATTCAGTAACAGTTTTCGTATTCCTTTTGCAGCTCCGCAAGATGGGCCCGGTAATACCTGGCCTTCGCAGAGTCCCGGCGGGACTTGGCTGCCAGGAGCTTCTTCTGGGCTGCACGAAGGTCGAATGTAATGACGTCACGGGTGCGGGCCATTCAGTTTGCCTCCTGTCCGGTTCTCTTCCTGCAGACCGGGCCCATGCCTGCCTTCATCGAGGCCTCGGCCCTTAGCTTTCGGCGGCAGCGTACACAGTAGCGGGTAAGCTCGGCTTCGTTGGGGCAGATAAGCTCCTTTTCAGGCATCCTGTGCCACCGCCTTCGGATCTGTTTCCAGCTTCCTTCCCATTGCTATGGGACAGTACATCAGGCGCACCTCGACCGGGCTCTTTCTGTCAATGTACTGCTGCAGTTTCGGGCAGTTGAAGCAATTGTAGGGGAGGTCACAGGGCATCTTATGCCGCCTCCAGTTCTCTCTGAAGCATGGCTAGAGATGCCCTCTTGGTCAGCTCGGAAATGATGTAGATGGCTTCGCAGGGCTGGTATCCATCGTCCAGGCACTGCCAGATCGTCCCGGCTGTCTGCTCCAGTTCTTCTCTTGGTTTGACTTTCATTAGAGTCCCATCCCACAGACTTTGAAATCATGATCCAGTACGAATCCTGCGCCGCAACTATGCTCAGGCCATGATCTTGCGCCAGAATATTCGGCATACGATACAACGCAGTGATGTTCACAATTTTCGCATGGTCTGACTTTCATTCTCACACCTCGATTATTTTTCCGCGTTCGGTAATGTCGCCCGATCTGTATAGCTCCCGGATCTCGGCCCGGTCCGCAGCGATCCGATCCTGTCTTGCGATGATCTCATCCTCGGAGTATGTGATGCGCGGGTCAAGAAGCGGATGCGTCAGGCACCATGCTCCGTAAGCCGCTCTCCATAGGTTTTCGTAGGTCACAGGTCTCCACGGATGCTTGGCCAGCTCCTCTCGGGCGGCCTGGCGCTCGGATTCCAGGCAACCCTCCCAGCTCCACCGGGCGCAGTTGCCTTTCTGCCAGCAGCCGGCGCAGAGATCCTTGCTCCAGGCATCAGTTTCCTTGACTTTGGTGCGATTTTTGATGACCATTCGGTCGCACCAGGATTCGATATGACTCATCCTCAGACCACCTTCGGGTTGAGGAGCATCTGCACGCCTGCCAAGCAGTCCTCAGCCAGCTCCAGTTCCTTATCGGCATCCTGAGCAGCGCGGAACTCGGCGGTCGTCTCCAGGGCTCTATGGGCCTGGTATGCGGCGGCCTTGGCCTGGGAAACGCGGTCATATGCGGTCTTCACGACTGATGCATCCAGTTTGGACATCTTAAGATCACACTCCAAACTACATCTGCACCAGTTTCTATTTAAGGCTTTCCTAATTTATGGAATCGCACGGCGAAATAAGGAAAACTATTTAACCTGATAGTATCTAGAAGGATCATATGCGCGAGTTTACAACTATAATCGAAGTGGATGAGCGTGGCAGGATGTTGATGCCGCTCGCCATGAGAAAAGCGCTTGGTATCGAAAATAAGAAGGCATTGATTCAGATGAACGTTAGTTTAGTAGCGAAAAACGGAGAGAGCGAAAACCCTCTGATGGCCCGCGCTCCTGAATCCGTTTTCGCCTGAATTGACAATGTAGGTGGATCTACAATGTCAGCAGATACAAAGACAGCGGAGGCTATAAACTTTCCTGGTGCTCCGGCCACCGTGCTCCTGCGAGCCCCGGACCTGGCGGCGATCCTCCGAGAGGTGCAAAGCCTACGTGAGATTGTCAAAGAGCATGAGATGCGCTTGGACAAACATGGTGAATATATTCGCGAACTGAGGTTCCGGGAAGAGCCCGAATCAAGCCCAAAACAGAAAGATCGCGGGGAGGTCCTCAAGGCCCTATTGGTCGCGAACAGTGGCAAGATGCTGGAAAGAGATGCTCGCCAAAAAATGCACCTCAGCGAGACCGTTTTTTCGAAACTGCTTTCAAGGATGAAGGATTGCATTGAGGTCCAGTCGTTGCACTCGAATAGGAGGATGAACCTTTTGGTTCTGCAGTCTGATAAGGGCTGAGGAATAGTTGCCGGAAAGTGTCAAGTGTTTCTGCGATTCTCTTTGAATCTTTTTGATTTGACTTGAATTTGAAGAGATTCATATGTTTTGCTTATATTGGTTAGTTTGGGAAAGAGAAAAAATTTGGTGAAATATATTATGAAAAATGGATCTAAAGAAACCTTCGGCGAAAGGTTGACACTTTCCGGCAACCTTTCCATGCGTCCTATAAAGACATGATCATGGACCTTGATGTATGGTTATCCATTGCTGAAAAATATCTGAGCGAAAATCATGCAAGAACCACGCTATAATGCTCAACTTTTAGATTTGGCGCAGAGTTTTTCTAGTGTTTCCTTGTTGATACTTTCCTTTAAATCTTTTGGCGTTTTATAGTCAACATTCCTCGTTTTTTTCTTCATTTTCAAACATTCAATGCCAATTTCCTCTGAAGAATCGCGACTAACATTGTCTCTCTCTTTTTGTGATAATGTTTTTACGTTTATAAATAATGAATAAGCATAGTTTAATCTACTTTCTAAATATTCTTTTAGCTTTCTCTCATCATAAATTAAGCTATTTTTTTGAGATGTAGTCTTCTTAACTTCAATAGCAATTAGATTGTTTTTGCTGCACCGCTTATGGATAATGATATCAGGGAATACTGTTTTGCCATCTGTATCATCAGTGCAAACTTGTTCTTTTCCTTGAAATATACGTTTTCGAAGTTGTTTATTTTTGTGATTAATTAGATCCGTGTCGAGATCCGGAATTAGATTTCTGTTGTATTCGCAATCAACACAATATTCTGGATAAAATTGCTGCCATAGATATAAAGCTAACATATGTGTGATGGATCGCTCATTTGCATCAAAAATAAGCAAGATTTTATCATTTTTGACCAAGCATTTTAAAGCCTCCGTAATTTTAGCTTGAATTTCGCTTGTCTCCATTTAATCACCATTATTAAGATGTTCAACTCTTCTATTTATCAATTTGGTTAAATAGTAGACTACTCTTTCGAGCCCTCGAATCTTACGCCTGAATCCTTTCCCTGGGGGTTCAAGCCAAATATGGACCTCCAACATGGAGCATGAAGAGCCCCAGCCCATGCAGAAGGACAGAGGCGAGATTCTTCGCGCCCTCCTAGCGGCCAATGGCGGGAAGATGCTGGCGAAGGAGGCGAGGAAGAGGATGCACTTAGACCGCGCTACTTTTTCGCGATTATTGACCGCTATGAAAGATTACATCGAGGTCCGTCCTTATCATCTCAAAAGCCGTCACCTCTTGGGCGATCCTATCGTCACCTGAGGTGACCTTGTCGTCACCTTTGGTGATCTCATCGTCAACTGGTATTTGAAGGAAAGACTCAATCGCTTTGCTAATCCATTGTGACCGGGTGATCCCCGTCACATTAGCACGGTCATCTATCAGGTGAACAATTTCTTCCTTAACGACGGCATAGACCCGCTGCATACATCACCTTATGGGTGATCTTGTCGGGTGACGATATCACCTTCATGATAATCCAAGATTTCATCTTAAAATAGATTATAGAGACTCATATCTTCACATATCAATGCATTCTCTTGAGTTCCGGATTTTGTTCTACATTTTAGATGTGCCAATTATGTTTCTGGCCTAGCGGATATTATGTGATATATTGTATCGAGTAATAGAAATACTTTGATAGAATTTTCCTCTGAATACAGTTCTTCTTCATAATTTCCATGCGCGACTACATGACGATTAGGAAAGGTTCCATCGACCTTGTTGTCCCAATTAAAATCTCCCAATGCAGACTTACCGAGCATGAACTCAATTGCAGAATGTGTTATTTGTTTATACGTATATGTGCTCAATGTATCCGTTGAGATTTCTAAATATTGGAATTTTTTAATCTTTGATTCTTCACGATAGGGACGATCTTGACCACTTGGAAGCTTTTCATAAACTCTGTCTGTAATAATGCCCTCGATCTGTGGTAAAAGGGTGTGGATACTTGATATGTATTTGCCGTTTTTGTGGGAATCCAAGACTTCCATTATGAGCTTTTTTCTTGAATTGAATTGCTTTACATTCCACCATTTTGAGGAGATTCTTTCGAGGAATTGATGTGTACAGGTTTCTACTAAAGTTCCGCGTGCGCCTTGAATATCATTTTCCGCCAATTGGTTTATAATTTTACTTAATGGATAGGGCAACAATGCAGGAGCAACCCATAATCCGATATCCTGAAGTTTTTCTTTACTATGGCTATAGATGATTTTAATAATTTTTTCGGTGAGATCTGCCTGCAAAGAATCAGCAATTTCTATACTTAGTGATAGATCCACTTTTCCTTTATCTTCTTTTGAAAGCTTCTCATCGGGCACATGTGGTGTGAAATCGTAAACTATACGATATCCAATTCCATCAAAGAAGAGGTAAATAAAGGCAACTCTTTCACCATTTATTTCTGGGAGGCTAACAGCTGCGATTTTTTTAATTTGGTGAGCATATACATCTTGTCCAGATGTGAGAGTAATACCTGGTACAAATTGAATATGCGCTATCCATTTTACTTCGTCGTTAAATTCAACAATGGGGTTGAGTCCTTGTTCCTTTTGGAACTTAATTAGGCATCTAGATATCTTAAAATTTTCAGGCAACATAAAAGCTTGTTTACGACGTGCAATCTCAGGTTCAATGTAGAGTTTACTCATTTGATCAAAAATAGTCTTTCCTTCCTCTTTGCTAGACATATTCTTGTGTTATTCGTTGTCTGTTTAAAAAGTTTAGGCCCAATGAGGCTCTGCAAAGAAAGTCGATTCTGCTCCAATGGCCAGTATGTATCGATGGCAAACAAGGTGCAATTTGTGCAGGGGATGAACAGATTAATGGTGTTTGGATAAAGCTAATATTATGTTTTCAAGACCATCCACATCGAACGGATCAACCTGACGGCCTAAGCGATCCAATACGCTTCCTGCGAGCGGAAGCTATTTTCTCGTTTTCCTGTGGAACCCAAAGGGCAAAGCCTAGCCGCGGAGGCTATGATCTTCCCAAATGCCCGGCAACCGTGCTCATGGACGCATCAGACCTTTCTTATGATCCTGTCGGAAATGAAGGCCATCCGGGGCAAATTAGACACCCTGCGTGAGGAAGTGGCCAGGGAACGGGCCATCGATCGCCGGAGAACCGCTGCCCTGGTGCGGGATGAACCCCAGCCCATGCAGAAGGACAGAGGCGAGATTCTTCGCGCACTTCTGTCGGCAAACGGTGGGAAGATGCTGGCGAAGGAGGCGAGACAGAGGATGCATCTGTCTGAGTCGCGATTTTCCGAACTTCTCAAAAGCATGGATGATGCTATCGAGAAGAGACCTTACCACTTAAATCGGAGTGCTTTTGTCTTGATCTTGAAGTAAAAGACTTCCGTGGAAGTCGGAAGTCTTTTCGGTCTTTTGCTATAGATTCAATGGTTTACCCGATTCGTGGTAGAATTTTACCATGTTTTCGGATATTGGTTAGATTGAGAAAGAGAAATATGGTTGGCAAATAATAATAAACAGTTCCAAACCAGGAAGAGGGGCGAAAGACTTCCGGCTTCCGTGGAAGTGTTCATGGGCAATGCCCAAAGATTTTTCGTTAGATCATCTATTTCTTGCCCACGGTCACCACAAAACGAGCAAAATCATCAACTGTGATATCAGATACCTTCAATGCCGCTAAAAGCCCGTCATCCTCTGATAAGCGTCTAATCAGCCTTTTCATGGTCTCGGCGTCGTATGCCTTGTCGT
>Ga0310040_1000741_pt1 | contig 27613 bp, 37 predicted proteins | sample EPASupsiteHSE623_FD_200237 | JGI IMG/M metagenome (GOLD analysis project Ga0310040, IMG submission 200237) | Bioremediated contaminated groundwater from EPA Superfund site, New Mexico - Sample HSE6-23 (v2) (version 2) | ecosystem: Environmental > Aquatic > Deep subsurface > Groundwater >... | reverse complement strand
TAACCTCACCAGGATTGAGTGGTATCAGAAATATGGCCGAGATGGATTGCGAACGCTCGCCACTTCGGCCATGAAAGGCAACATCGGCAGAGATCCGTTCAGGATCCCATAGGTGGTTTTCGATGGACATTGATAAACATCACTGGGGGTTAATTTAATGTCAGAAAAGTTTTGGGTGGACGGCTCTAAGCTGCCGTCTGGTTGGGAGGGCAGAATCGTCGTCAAGGACGCGGGCGGTAAAGTGACCTGCGGGCCATTCTCGGCGGGGACTGAGGCAGGCGGGCCGTTCTATGAGGTATCCGCGGCAGGCCGTCGTTTTGAAGCATGGGAGAAGAAAGGCTACGTGGTCCGGGCAAAGAAGGTGTGAGGCTTGAAACTTGGACCAATTGAATGGAAACCATTAGGGTTCCTGCATGAGGATATCCGCAACACGCGATTCCTCCTCACAATCACGAACGACTTATGGCTGATGATGGTGGTCGTGGGGGTATTCTACCTCATCTTGACTGGGGCAGAGGTAAGTGCCCTGCTGTTCGGGGCAATCAACCTCGTGATCGGCTATCTCATAGGGCGGGGGCAGTCTGCGGCGGGAATGTACTTCAACAGCAGGAAGGACGGGAAAACAGAGTCGGAACTAAACAACGAACCTGTTACAATCACGTCCAAGTTGATTGAGGCGGCTGAATCAACTCCTGCAGCAGTCGTCGAGCCGCCAAATGCTACAGACAATCCAAAAGCAGATGGAGTGAGCTAATTGAATCTTGATTATCTGTTCTTCTGCATTGCCTTGAGTATAGTCTCCCTGGTTGCGTGGGTCGGGTGGCGGAACTCGCTGCACTACGGCCAAGAAGCCGCCGAGATTGGTGGGATGCTCATGAACGTAAAATGCGACATCGAGGGCGATGATGAAGCATATGCACGGATCTTAAAGCTTTCAGTCGAAGAGTACAAAACTGAACGCGCAAAAGGGCGTGTGCTATACCTCGCTGGCATGAGGGTTCAAGGGATCTCAGAAGGTTTACGATCACCGTTCCGTTTCTGGAGGTGAAGGCTTGACCGCCTCGCCGGTAAATATATTCCGTTTCTGCTTCTTTCTTTCTCTTTCGCTTGCTGCTGTTTATCTCGCACTCTTCATACTGTCCCTGAGCGGGACTCCTGGCGAGGCAGACCTCTACATCAAGACTACTTTCGACTGCGAAAATTGCAGCGGTGGGACGTATCACCAGGGCCGGGTCGGGGAGTCTGTCAGCTTCAAGGATGTTAGCTCTGCCGGGTATCACTACGAAAAGGATGTAGACGATGACACCGGAACGACTGGGCAGACATCCGAGTTCACGATGGACGGCGGAGAGGCAAGCTACTGGAACTATCATCGGACCTGGACAGAAGAAGACATTGCCGGGACCAACCAGCTCAAGCTCCACATCAATAGGATCGGCGGGAGCTATTACGGCAAGAACGGCATGGACATCACCTACAATGAGGCCGATGGTTCAGAGGAGTTTGAAAGCTCGCTAACAATCGAAGCGGAGAATGCAACAATCCAGTTGAGAGTGGTTGACTGGAAGACCGGAAAGCCGGTATCCCTAGAAGAACTCGACCTCGTGGGAAAAATCGTCCTCGACCAGCTTGTAAAGCTCTCGGAGCCGATCGAGGACGTGAAGGGCTTTTGTGAGAGCCTGGACAGAGACGAGATAATCTCATCCGAGGCAGGAGCAATCCGGATATTGCCAGTCAACACATCCCGGTACAACTACACCTGGGAAGATGGCAAGATGCTTCGGCAGCTCAACGGATCTGCATGGGCATGATGGAAGAAGAAGCTGCGATGGGCAGCCTCGTGCTGCTCATCCTCTTGGCGATCGTCTATTTTGCAAAGCCGTGGCTCTATTGGCCGAGGTGATGGAGGTTTTATGGGTTATTTATCAGATCGTTTAGGCCTGCATATACCGGATGGTGATACTGAGGACTTTGGCGATTATATTCCAGATAACTACATCCTGGACCTCCTCAAGATCGATGCCGAAGCCCAGATCCGGCTTTTAACTGCTGCAGGTAAAATCCCTGTCTACGATGAAAATGGTATGCTGATTAGCTCCGGGATCGCTCCGGCAGACCTGGAGGCGGGTCTGATCAGCTCTTTGCTGACCACTCAGGGGATGTTGCTTTATAGAGATGCCAGTGCATTGGCGGCCCTCTCACCAGGAACTGCGGGCCAATCTCTACTCACACAAGGAGCAGCGGCAAACCCCATATTTGGTTATCCCTCTCACGCAACACTTACCAATCTGACTGTGGGGGATCCTCACACCCAATACGTTCTAAGGTCGTTGCTCTCAACTCCGGGGAGCATACCTTATATGGGTGCGTCAGCCTGGCAGGCCTTGGTAAAAGGCACAACAGGCTATGTCCTCATGGCGGGGTCATCGTATCCTTATTGGGGCCTGCCGAAGCTTGACGACCTCGCAGCACCGGATGACAACACGGACAGAAACGTAAGCACTTCAGCACATGGGCTATGCCCCAAAGCGCCTAACAGTGCATTACAGGTACTTTTAGGCACAGGCTTATGGGGCACTCTGAAGCTTGACGACCTGGCGGCTCCGGATGACAACACAGACCTGAACTGCAGCACGAGCAAACATGGCCTGATGGAAAAGCTTCCGGGAGGAGCATCCCGGTTCAGAGGAGATGGGGGTTGGGATACCCCCACATTTGGGGTAGATTTCTCATTTGGTGACGGGGTAAGCGTAATCGAGGAGTCGGCAGATAGCCACAGAATTCCGATAGCTGCCAACATTGTCGCGGCCAGGATACGCAGCTTTGATGTCAATGATAGATTGTCCGGGTCAATAACATGCACGCTCTATATGCATTACCTGGGCAACGTCGTTGGAACTGCAATCGATACATTTGTACTGTCGAGTAATTATTACTATGAGGAGACTGGCCTCAATATAGCCGTTCCTGCCGGGCGATGGCTAACGATCAAAGTTTCCGGCATAACCTCCTGCAAGCAAATAGTCTGTAGCCTGGAGCTGGATGGAATATGAGCCAGACGGTTATTCTAAGGCCGACCTGGCAAGGAACGGTTAACAACATCCAGTATGGCACAACGCATTGTGCTAACTGGGATTCGGCTTGGGAGCAAGTCTGCGAAGAGGTTTGTGATGACGGTTCCTACTTCAGCGTCGGCCCGCAGGGTGGGGTTGCTCAATACGGGGAGAAATCGTTCATATTATCCGATCCTGCATTGAGGGGGGCCATATCAAATGTTACCGTGCTTGCTCGATGCAAGGGCGCAGCATCCTACAATTGTTATGGCAGAACCCTAGTCTATGTGGGCGGCGCAACATATTATGGGGATCTCGTTTACTTAAATGCAGATTCGAGTTTTCATGATTTGACTGCCTCATACGACCTTAACCCCTCCACCGGGTTAGCCTGGACCTGGAACGACATAAGGGCATTAGAAGCCGGGTCCAGGTTGGGCTGCACAAATATTGTTGATACCCTCTGTTCATGGGTTTATGGCATCGTGACATTTAGGCCCGCAGCACGCGCTTGCTCGCAGATCATTGGCCTGCCGTGGTGAGTCTGTTTGAAAGATATTCTTGAACGGCATGGGCGGAGACTCCAGGGTGTTATGGGTGATGCCTGGGGGCACGAAGGCCCGACCAAATTCATCATTACATCCGGGGATCTCCGAGTGTGCCCTATCTGTCAAGCCGCAGAACGGGATGGCGTCATTCCCTCAGATCGCCCCTACAGCAACGGCATGATGCACCCCCCATTTCACGGCAAAACCTGCAGGTGCAAAGAAATCCTATCCGACGACCTTGCCCAGGCAGTTGAAGTCAAAGCCAACGAGCGATCTGTTGATGTTGGTATCCTCAATCCCCAAAAGGCTCATGCTGCCGCAATCCGTGAATGGGGGTCTGGCAATGGTCCGCCTAACTCCGATGTGAGTAGGGAAATTGATAACGTCCCTCCCGAAGTTTTTACTCCTCTTTTCGACGACCTCACTAAACATTATAAAAACCGATTTATGAAATAAAGGAGCTATTTCTATGAGTGGAAGCGAAGTTATAACAATCCTCCAGCTAACCGGCTCTACGCCGACTGAAAACGAAGTCACCGCCATACGGTTCGACACCGCAGGGGCCGCGGTACCCGGTCTCGACTACCCCTGTAAAGTCCCTCCTGCAGGGGTTGATGAATACGATTCCTATTGGATCACCCTCATGCTGCACTACAGCGGTGATTTCAGTCTGATCAACAACATGAGGTTCTGGGGCCCTGGAAACATCGCAGATACCTGGTTCCCTGGCGATCTCGGTCGCATGGTCATACCGAGATTAGATAGTTCTAGCGGCGGTCATGGATTCCTAAAAGCATCCTACCAGATCGCAGCCGGGACCCTCGGCCTGACTGGCTACAAGATCAAGGATCCCAGCAACGGTCACGCAGTCTATAAGGGTCAAACAATCTCAGTCGTTGATGTTGATACCTTGAACGAGGCTGCCCCTCTGGTGATTGATACCAGGGACATAACTGCTGAGGGCGATTCAAAGTGCTTCCTGTTGCAGACTGAACACTATCCCGGTGCGGCTCATGGCGAGATGACTCCTGTTACGCTAATTCTCGCTGTGGACGTAGTTTAGGGTCGAGGTGGCAATTTGCTCGACCCCGCGCCTTACTGGCGATACTATTGGGTTGCCACCATGCCAGATGGCACCCAAATCCCCCAGTTTGACTCAAGTGGCAAAAAGTTCCTCTGGCATAATCTGCCCGATAAACCCGTATCTATAACGCTTGTGCCCTTCTCAGAAGACCTGTCTCGTAAGGTCATGGCTGCGTCTCGTGTTGCGGCTCTGCCGACCAACAACCCGCCCACAACGCTCCAGGATCTCGGCCAGGGGTTATTGTGCGGAGTAGATGAACGCTTCTTCACACAGCAAACCGTCAAGTGCCTCTCTTGCGGGCACCAGTTTCCTTACAATCCGGCATCAAAAGCAGAGTGCCCGAAGTGTCACACTACTGACGAATGGTTCTGTACCCAATGCCAGGAGATGAAAAGACCTCTCGTGGTCGATAAGAAACTTCTCTGTCCGGACTGCAAAGCACGGGGAAAAACTCAGGGACTTAAGAGAATCATGAAGTTCCAGATCTCTGCAGGAGGCATGTCTTATGATTTCCAGCACTGGATCAGATCGCCCCCCGTCGAGGTGCGAGTAGCGCACGGCGAAATAATAATCAAGAAGCTGCCAGAACCAAACCCGCAGCAGTAGGGATATCATGGTAACGTACCGGGCACCGTTCTCGCATTGGTCAGATTTTTCGTTCGCAGAACTGGCCGATCGATCTTTTGCCTGGCTGGCAGAACCCTCTCACGTCGTGACGTTCACGGCAGACATGATCCTGTCTCCCGTGACAAGCAACGATGCCCGGTCGAACTGGATCATAACCCCCCAGCTCCTTGCTTATGCGAACGAGTTCGCCTACATCATGAGCCTCACGTACAAGATGGGTCTCATGAGGCGAATCGAGTTTGCGACAGGAGAAGATCTTGATGATGTATGGGGTAAGATCTATGGAGTCCGAAGGCGCTACGGAGAGGGCGACGAAGCTTACCGCAAGCGTCTGCAGATTTATCTCCTCCAGCTCGCAGGGTCCGGCACAAAAGCTGCGATTGAAGAGATAATATCAATCATAGTTGGCCGGGCTAATTCCTGCAGGGTTGACACCTATTGGCCGGGGTACTGTCGAATTTACATCACAGATAGCCTGGCTCGTGTGAAAGCCCGTGCTAACCTTGACCTGATTAACCTGGTGCTGCCTGAAACACTGGCTGCCGGGATTGATTACCGTTTTTACATCCCCTATTACGACCTGCCTGCCGATATAGCCCTCCAGGGTGTAGAATACCTCTCACTTCCCGCGTCAGAAGCTCTGCAGGGCGAATCAAGGTGCACGTTTACGGCAAGCGCCGTAATGGCCAAGCGGTCTGATGTTTCGATAGATGCAGATCTGGTGTTGGGGGGTGTCACAAAATCGGAGATCCTGGCAGATATCGCTCTCAAGGACCGCGTTGATACCTCATTAGGTGCCTCCGAGGTATTATCTGGACGAGTTGAGTTCTATATAGCCGCTGATATGGCTTTACAAGGACCCTCTGAGATGACCTTTAAGGCCTATGAAAGGGTCGTGGCAGACATCCATACCACTCTGGATGCAGATCTGGCTCTGCAGGGCCGCAGGTTAAGGCCTTTTGAAGCCAGGATAATGCTTGAGGAATCGACATGAGGCGTGCTGTTTTTGGTGCTGTGATTGGTGAGAATCGCCTTATGAGGTGTTTTGACACCCTCGGATGGAATGCGTGGGGCTGGACCCCCACGCTAGGCCTCGATGTCTCAGGCGTCCGGGAGGTCATAACCACTCATGGAGAGAACATAATAGCCCTCTGTGAGCTGTTCAATGGCAACGAGGCCATTTATCACTCCCCTGACTGCGGGGATTCCTGGTCTAAAGTCCTTGAAGTGGAGGATATTTTCGATATCACCAGCGTTGGATACAACTGGACGCTCGCCAGCACTTCCGCCGGGTGGTACTCATCCCTCAAAGCCGGATCTCAATGGGATCTCGTAGCGGCTGCCGGAGTTGGTGTGCCTGTAGGAAAATCCGTGGTCTGGGTTAAGCCCAATCATCTATTCACTCATGACGGCTCCGCTATATGGCTTTCAGAAAATAAAGCCGAGTCATGGGATAATGTCTTCGACTTGACGGGGGTTTCGGGATATCTACCGACCAAGCTAAACAGCATCGATGGCTACCAAGGCCGCGTAATCGCTACGTGTGGGTACTCATTGATCGAGACGCAGGATTTAGGTGATACGTTCCCTGTTCTGAATTTATCTGAAGTCATCCGGGACTGGCCCCTCGTCAGTGCCTCTCAACCCATCTGGAAGCAGATAGTTTTTTGGGATACTTTAGACCCACTGGATCCTCTGAAAAGCCGGTGGATGATAAGCTCACTGCTCACCAGCCGGGACATCATAAGGACTTATGTCAACCGGGGCGCCGGGATATTTTCTCCTGTGGTGGACATGGCATTATCAGAACGGCACCGCCTGAACCTCTCCCAGACTCGCCGCATGGGCGTAGACATCACAGACACCTGTCTCATGATATCTGGAGATCGGAGGGTCGATGGTGAGCTGAAGCACGCCATGACTATCTCATCCGATGGCACGGCATTTACTGATGTCCTGGGGGGAGGAGATCTAGGGCTGGCCAGACGGAGCAATGCCTCGATGGACGCCGCTTATGCGGCCCTTACAAAGCTGGCGGTGGAGTAGTTGCCCGACGATAACCTGCGGTATTTAACCACAAACGAAAAAGCCGCTCTGCTGATCTGGCGAAACAAAATCGAGCCGGTCCTGGCGCTGGGGGGTGAAGTCGCAACAGAACTGATGTTCTGGCTGAATCCTATGGGGGCTGTCTACTCATCCGGATTGCTTTCGTTCCCTGCTTCGAAAAAGTCCACAAGGTCGAGCCCCTTTACAGGCATTGAACGATACTTCAATTTAGTACATGCTCGATGTCAACCGACTACGTATTACAACACCGGCATAGCCAAGCTAACCAATGATTATTTTGCCTACACCAAATATAGCACAACAGCATATATTAGCCTGATAGCTGCTTATCCTCGGAGCTCAACAATCCTCGCAGTTCTCAATAAGCTGTACGATCGAGTTGAGGCGGTTCTTGTCAAACACGACGCCACAATCCGGGCCGCCGTGTCTGGGTACAACAGAGCTGCAATCATAGGCGGGCTTTTAGTCCTGTTCGAGACCTTCTCAGTATGGGGGTCTAAATATTGGGCTACTGATGCTTATTGGAGTGAGTTTTATGTAGCGGCCAGCAGTTCCGGGACAGTCGGACCCTACACGGTGACTGTAGACTACTGCAATAATGGCGTCGTGTTCGGGATCGTGATGGATGAACCGATGCACACGGCCCACCAGAGCGTAGACGCCGAAATGGCCTTGCAGAGTGAAGTTAGGTCTACGCTCTCCGCAGACACGTTACTTTCAACCAGACAGGTTATAGAGCTACCTGCGGACCTCGTTTTACAAGGTGGAGTAAAGAAAAACATCCTGGCCTCTGCTGCAGTCCAGGGGGATGTTCAAACGCCCCTGTTGGCTGATGAGGCGTTACAGGATTTGGTGACGCTCAACCTCCCTGCAGATGGCCTACTGGCAGAACAACATACTTACTCCCTCGCAGCCTCGGCCAGGATGCTTTTAGATCATCATGCACCTCTTGATGCAGATATTTGCGTATTGGCTCCTGTTCGGGTTGCGTTGTCTGCGTCGATCTACCTTGAGCCCGACTTTGCCTCGGAGATCATGACCGACCTTGAACAGTTCTTCTGGCAGAGTCCCAGGATTCGGGCTGCAGCTCGATCCTATAAGGTCTACAACTCGCAGAAAAACGCAGATTTCGGGGTGGTGCCTTGAGCCTGACAATCACACAGAGGCTCGCTATTCTGCACGCCCTCCCCACGACCCTAAACGACGAAAGCGTTCTGGTTTTTGAAGATGACGGGGGTGGGTGGCACCATGATCCTGCCATAGAAAGCTGGGTATCTTTTACGATCCTGCCCGGCCCCAGGTGGCTCTACAACGTCCAATCCCTGTTAAGTTCTGTATGGAATTCTGCTACATCAAAAATCGATGACGAGCGAGGCCAGATTAACCAGGGCACGATCAACCTCTACATTTGCTCGACCAACAAACGCACCGTCCAGGCTTATGAAGCCGAGCTGGCCGGGTTGATCGAGCGGACTCGCATAGGGCTATCACTCGATGTCGAGGGAGTCACAACAGGCCCGGAGAATGCCAAGCCCAGGCCACTAGGCAGCTACAATGACTATAGGCTCAAAAGGCGAGTCTACAGGACGTTAGTCGAAGTCCCGATACTGTATAAGTTCACCACCACAGAAGGCGTTGAACTCATCAAACGGATATCGATAACGCAAGAAATGGGCTGGCCGCTTGAGAGCGTTGACGCTCTTATGCTTAGAGATCCGGCTCACTTCTTATCTGCTGATATGTGGCTGGCTGAATTGGTTGAATCCACTTTAGACGCCTCGATTGTCCTGGCATCTACACCTCAAATAACCTTCACGGCATCGATGTTATTAGAATCTGTATAGTCGAATATTATTTCTTTTTTTAGGAGGTTATCAATGGCTACACAAAGAGTTTCTGTTAGGCTTATGGATGCTAACCCCGCACTGAATCCCGGTTTGCTGAGCCCGGCAGACTGGGCTAAAGAACTTGCAAAAAATTCTAAAGAGGGACTGAAACGCATGATAAATGTGACCGTTACGGTGCCTGATGGGGTTTAAGTATGGTTTATACATATGGTGATTACTCAAAAAAAGGCATCCTGCCAGACATAGGCATAACGCTGGAGGCAGTCGGGCGTACCAATAACTCGACAACTTCTCATACCTTATTGCTTCTCGGTGAGGCTGCCCGCGGACCTACTGCGGTTGTGGGGCTGACTTCAGCCAGCTCTGCTAAAGCATATTACTACATGGGAGATCTCAAAGAAGCCATCGAGGACGCTTTTGGTGAGGGTGCACCCCGGATATTCTGCAAAAGAATCCTTGGTGAAGACAACGCTCAGGCGGAAGTTGACCTCGTAGATGACCAGTCCGTACCCAATGTGATCGGAACAGCTAGGGCTAAATCGGCTGGTGCTTGGGGCAATGGAGTATCCCTCACAGTTAGCCAGGGAGTCATAAAGCACGCCGAGCAGGATTACTTTGCAGGCAACGGCCTGGGAGGAGTCTATGCGTTGGCTATGGCAGGATTTATCAACCCCCAGCCAGTCGGCGCGTATGTCAAAAAGAATGGCACCGATCTGACGATAGTCTACACTGAAGAGGCTTTAGCCGCAGGGAAGGTCTGGCTCAATTGCACTACCGGGGCTCTGAAGTTCTACACCAGCGACGAACCAGACGCAGCAGATCAAATAGTTTATTCCCTCTGGTATTACGGTGTTGACATCCTCATAACGGATAACCTCACCACAGAGTACCGGGAAGACCTGCAGGACCTCGACGCAGTTTATGATGCCCTCACGTCGTCCACATTAGCGGACTTCGAGATAGCCACAGGCATGACTCACTTGCCTGCAGTTGGCCAGTATAAGCTCATCGGCGGCACCGATGGCGATCCCATAACGGCAGACGACTGGGAGCAGGCCCTCATGGAGTGCTCAAACGAGCTTAAGAAGCTTGATGTAGTCCCGACTGCTGTTGCTTTGTGCGCCTATGAGGTTCAGACGGATTCGTACGACCTGCACGTAATCGCCTCTCAGTGGGCGACTGCAGAGAACACCAAGTTCCGGCCCACTATGGTCTTTGTACCTACTAAACCCAGTGAGACCCCGGAGCAGATGATCATCGAAGGTGCCAAGAGATCTAACCGACACCTCGCAATAGTCTATCCCTCCTGGGACGAATCTGAGACTAAAAAGAACCTGGCCGTGCTCTGTGCAGCCCGCACAACCTGGGCACCTCTCGGGGAATGCATCTCGGCGGATGAGAACAGGCTCAAAGGCGCAGACGGCTTGACCGGCGATCTGGAAGACACGATCAACGACGACTATGTGAGGTCTTTGACTGAGGCAGGCATCTACGTCATAGTCAAGAACCGCGCCGGCGTCGGACCAGTCCGAGGGATCACCACCGACAAGACCGACCAGTTCAAGGAAGTGGTCGATCAGGTCACAGCCAACTGGATCATTGTCAAGTGCAAGGACGTTATGTCTGCGTACCTCCGGCACAAGAACGACGCTGACACCAGAGAATCCATTCAGCTTTCAGTGAACGCCTTCTTGAGGGAGCTGAAGGAAGAGACCAAAGCGATCTACGACTTCGTTACCTCGATCGCACCGGACAGCAACGATCCTAACCTGGTCCACTTCGAGTTGAAGTTTATCCCAATGGGACATATCAACTGGATTGAGGTTGCTATGAAGATGGGACCGTACACGGACCTCGCAGAGCTGCAGTCTTAAGGAGCTGACTTTTTATGTCATATATTGAAGATTCGGTCCAGGCCGATATAGACACCCTCGACACTGCCCTGAACCCCGGCGACTCTTGGGACGGTTACTCAATCGTCCCGGTCGAGACTATCAGCGGTTCTGGTGTCAAGGTAACGGCAGTAACAAATCGTGATATACTGTTGAAAGTCGGCGGCATCATGGTCCCGATGGACTCATTGAGCATCAACACCACTGAGAACATCCAACCAGTTCACGGGGCCTCACGCGCGCGCGCCTATGCGCTCGCAGGTGGCGATATCGACAGCAACTACTCTGTGGAGTTCGGAACCTGGCTGTCTATGGAGCAGGTCGAAGCCTTGAGAGAAGCCCTATTCGCAGGCCCACATGGAGAGGCAGTCTATCACTCGGTGGTCTGTACGTTCCTCGGCGACCCTGCAAAGGGCTACGCTGGCAGGCACCCCCTGGTATCCCTCCTGAAGTGCAAAGCCAAATCTGACTCCTGGACATTCTCACAGGGTGGTCCGGGAAAGAGCAAGTTCGACGGTCTAGCACTGGAGTATTTCTGGTATGGTAGAATCTGAGCCATACCATACTATTTTTTGAATAATAGGAGCAATAATAATTATGGCACGAGACGCAAATGATCTTAAAGCCCTGATTCTGGCGGGCGATTCTTATACAGAAACCGTATCAATCGACTACATGGGTGAGGTTTTCAATATTGAAATCCGGCCCCTGACGGAATCAGAACTCACAGAAGTCAATCGTCAGATGAAACTCAGCGCAAATGTCATCAGAAAAATAGCAGAGAAGGTGAAGGCCAACAAGGCGCTTTCGGCAGAAGAGAAAGCTACGATGGACAAAGAAGCTCTGGATACTATTTTGAGTGACCCTGAGTTCGACCTCGGAGGCATGAATTTTACCAACTTCGTCCTGGCTCGTGAGTTCTGCAAGCGTGGCATAGTGGATAAGGGATTGCGGGATGTGGTCTCTAAGTTCCGGTATGGCCTGACAGAGATGTTGAGCACCAGAATTCAAACCATCAGCAACGTCCCGCCTGCCGTGGTGGCTAATTTTTTTGGTCAGAAGAAGGACAGCTAATCCTTCTTGAGCTTTTAGAAGGCTACAAGTTCGCTGGTGGGGAGGTTCGGAGGCTGACCCGCCCTCAAATCATGTTCTTGAACAAGACCTTTGAGTTCAAGGTCTCCATGAAGACGGGCAAACGGCAGGGCCGAGCTGCACAACCTGCAGGCACCAGGCCGGGGTTATGCGGAACTCCTGAGCAGATCCATGCCAAAATGTGGCCCAAATTCCAGCGGATGGATAAAGCTGCTCGTGATAGCGAGATCGCCGTAGCCAGAGCTGCACAAACCTCCTGGGAACGGAAATACAAACAGTTTACACCCAAAAAGAGGGGTTCGAGATGAGCGACGCGGTACGAGATTTTTTAGTTCGAACGATCCTTCAAGACGACGCCGGTAAAGGCTTGGATGCCCTCATAGCCAAAGCCACTTCACTGACTGAGAAAGCCTACACCATGACGGTCCAGGTGGCCACCAAAGAAGCCGAGAAAGCCGTTGCCAGCCTGGAGAAAGCTGCCACAAAAGCCTCAAAAGTCGATAGCTCAAAGGCCACTAAAGGTCACAAGGACCAGGCCGAAGCTGCGAAGGGGTTAGCAGACAAACTCAAGACCCTGACGGAGCAGTCCGAGAAAGCCGGGGATACTGCGTCGAGTTTCTTCCAGAAGCTTGATGCAGGCCGGCTCGTTGTGGCCGGGGCTGCCGCCGGGATGATTGCCTATGCCAAATCTGCCTTGCAGACCGCCGAGGCCCAGAGGCTTAACATCGATATGATCAAGGACCAGTTAGGCGCTCAGACCAGCTTAACCAGCTTCATAGCCCAGGGTGGCCAGACTTCCGGTACATCTAAACAGGGGCGCGGAGACCTCATGGCCCTCATGGCCATGACAGGCTACAAAGATGAGAACGAGATGAAGAAGGCTGCCGAGAATGCCGAGAAAATCATGTCCTCGACGTTCGGCCAACAGTTGGCGAAGTTCGGGGTAAACAACGAGGAAGAGCTTCTTAAGGTTTTATCTGGCCCGATGGATGAGAATAGCGACATTGGTCGAGTTGTTAAATCAAAATTCCCAGAGATGTTCAAGGCCGGGACCCTGGCGACCGAGAAGATTAAAGTCCAGAGTGAATCCAAGTTTGCATTTCAATCTGATGCAGTGGTCGAGGCTGAGGCCCGACGCAGGCTGGCAAGCAAAGCTCTGGAGAAAATGAGCAGTGGGGTTGTTAAGGATAAAGACAGCTATCGCGTAGCTGCAAAGGACTTCTCCACCACGTTCTCGGACTTGAGCCAGAGCATAGGCGATACCGTCCGGCCTGCAGCCCTCATGATCACCCAGCTCATGACATCCATCATGAAGCTCGTCAACATAGCCCCAGAGATTCCTATACTGATAACAGTAGTGCTGGGGCTCGGTGTTGCATTCTCGACCCTCGGATCTGTCTTGCCTCTGGTGACTTCCAGTATAACCAAAATGAGTGCATCCTTGCTTGCCAACCCGATAGGCCTCGCAGTAATCGCCGTGGTTGCGCTCGTCGTGATCCTGGGCAGCCTGGAAAAGCGGTTTGGACTGGTCACGAAAGCCTGGGAGAAATTCTCTAACTCCGAGATCGGCAAGGACATAATAGCGACCGTCAAAGCGATTCTTGACTACTTCGGCCTCCTGGGTGAAGGAGATTTCCTGAGCGGCCTTGGCGCGGGCATCATGAAGGTTGCCGGTTTTATCGGGGGCCTGTTTGACCAATTCGATGCTATCTACAAGATGGTCAAGGGCGGGGACATCGCAGGCGCTCTGAAAGGCGGCCTGGCATTGGCCCTGAAGATCTCCCCTGTGGGAATGACTGCCTCGTTCGTGGAGGCTCTGCGGCCCGGTAAACGAGTCCAGGACATGATCCTCTATGTCCTGCAGAAGATGAAAGACCTCTGGGATGGGTTCACCAGGTGGCTCACTGGCATCTGGGAGGTTGTGGACAAGCTCTTAGAGCCGATACTCAAGCTCAAAGAATACCTGAAAGGCGTCTATGAGAAGATGTTTGGGGGTGAGGGCAAAGAAGGCAGTGCGCTCGTAGCGGCTACTAAAGCCGAGATATCCAAACGTAACGAGGATTATGCAGCCGGCAACAACCCCGGAACGGCATTCAGGGGATTAAGTGAAGAACAAAAAGATTTCCTGGCTAAATATGGTACGGGAGATGCTAGTGCAACTTCGTCCATAGCACATACATTAAGCTTAACATCCAATCAACTTGAGGAAGCTAAAGAAGTAGCTGAGAGCTTGAGGCATCCCAAAGGCGCGCTCAATGGTGGGGTGAGCACTTCAGGGGCGGCAAGTTCTGCGGTTTCCGGTGCGAGGAAAAGCCTTGAGGAAGACACTGCCGAGCGTGCTAAGAAAACCCAGGAGAACTTAGATAAAGGGCTGTCCGGTACTGCGGCTGCGGATTGGTCTGTAGCTACGCCGTTTGTTGCGATGGGAAAGGCTGCTTATGGCGGCCTGGAAGGTCTGTATGATTATCTCACAGTAAACGATGTTGGGGGAGATGTCACAAAATCCGGTATTGCCTGGGTGGACGAAGGAGAGCCTATTGTGCCGGCTGAGGTCGCCAGGTCCTCGACCCTGATCAACAGCTTGAAGGATATTGCCTCTTCCGGAGGATCCGGTTCAAACGGCGGGCCGGTGTCTCTACAGGTCGGAGAGGTGCATGTTCACGTCGAGGGAGGGCAAGGCGTAGATGCCTACGATATAGCCAGAGAGATCAAGGCGGCTCTGGAAAAGGAGCTTGACGATTTTACCTTTGGCCAGAAGGTCGAGCGCGCAGTCCATCGCATGAACCGAGCCTACACGGGTTGAGACGAGATGCAATATACTTCTAAACAGGTTAACGTCTGGGGCAACTCAAAGAGCCTTAACGAAGACATTGTACCCTTTAAAATCGATGATATAGAGTTTAACCGGGTATCATCTGCGAAGGACGGCGAGTGGCGGGATGATTGCCTGCCCATGCCCACGACCATAGAGGCCCCCCAGACGTACACAGTGGCCCGGCAGGAAGTTGCGGGCTACAAGACAATCACTCAGGCAACAGAACCCGTGGCTCTGAAGACCTTGCATGTGGTCGTCACGACCCACACCAAAGACGACCGGGACCGGCTCGATGCCCTTGACAACTACAAGCCCCATGAAATTCAATGTCATCTTTTTACTGAATCGCCGATCTTGATGTACATTGAACGAAAAACTCCAAGAGTACCCCGGACCGGTATGCAGCAATATGCTATCGAATGGGACATCACATTTGTCGAAGTAAACGACAATAACTCGGTGTAGGTCATGCCAATAGCACAGTTCGTTTTAATCGATGGTGTAGATGTCTCACCCTGGGTGATGAACATCGATACCGATATCCTCATCCCCTCCACAAACGAGAGTTTTGTCCAGCAATGCGATTTAACATTATCAAACGTAAATGAAAGGTTTTCAGGAGCTATATCATCTCCGGGGTTCGGGGATACCATAAACCCACAGTCTAATATTGTGGTGATCCTCTACTCAATTGAGTACACCCGGACCCTGGACGACCCCGATGTTTACGTTACATTGGTCTTCTCCGGGAAGGCCCAGAAGGTCGATGCAGGCTATTTAACCGTGAAGGTGAACGCTGGTAGCACCGACACGAGCGCAAACGGCTATCTTTCTCATGATATCCACAAGCACAACGGCAAGCCAACCAGCCCGGCCTTGCAGGACGTTCTGGCCATGTATAACCTGCCCCCAGGAACTATCCAGATCCCTACGGGTATGGAGAAAAGAGAATGGGAATTTCTGCGAGACCAGAGCGGCAAAGGTGTCCTGGATTACCTGTCAGACTGGGATGGCCATGAGACTTATGTGAACGAAAATGGGCAGCTCACTCATGTCCCGCCTGGAGTCGAGGGCACTAACCCACCTTACACGGGCCGCATGAAGGTCCCTCAGTCCAGTGAATCCGCCATAGGGTTCTGCGATAGAGTCATGGTCCGAGGAGGATCCTTTTTAGGAGCAACAGAACCCGGTGCCGAGCACCTGCCGTCTAAAGCGGTTGGCTATGAGACCACCCAGGCAGACTTAGCGACCATCCTGGCAAACGAGAACGGCGAGGGTGGAGCGGATGCTGCCGCCGAGATGATAAAAAATTATGGCTGGATCAGAGCTCCTACATTTTTCTTCCCGGATTGCACAACAGACGAGGAGTGCCGTAAAAGGGCGATCCGCCTCCTGGCGAGGTACATCACCTACTGGAAACGTAGCACCCCTGCAGTAGTCGGCAGGTCTCCTAAACTGCGATCCCGCATAGAATACCAGTACCCGCGGCTCATTGACATGGCATGGCAACTGAGCACGGCCTTTACAGGTCGAGTGGTCAGATGCAAGACGAACTTCTCAGCTAAAACGGGCTGGGTGTCTTACATAGAGGTCCAGCCTTTCGTTATCAACTCGGCTAACTCGGAACAGATCTACAGCGCCCAGGAGCTGGGAACTTGAGCCTCCCCTACATCTCCGGGACTGTCACGTATGGCCGAAATGGGTCTCATGCCTACGGCACTGACGACCCCGCTATTCTCATGGCAGACTTCGGCGCGGATAGTCTGTATATCCTATGCAGCAAGCGTCTGGCTGTGGATGTCTACGCCAACAACCCGGACTATGATACATCTCTGCTTAAGCAGGGCCTCAAAGACGGCTGGCTGATCCTGGTGATCAACCCCACCCTTTACGAGTCCCTGAGCAATCCCCTGGCGGCCATCCGGGCCATAAAATCAGATGCCGTGATAGATGAGGGCTGGTATAAGTTAATCGTGATCCCTGAGTGGGGAAAGAGGCGCTAAATGGTCGCCCAACTCAAGAATGTGGGCCGAGACGAAAGTCTCCGCATGGATCAGCTCTCTAACAAGTTCGAGGTCTGTCAGGTCTTCCAAGTCTGGACTCATAACGACCCCGAAGACAAGAACTGGCAGAGCTGTGACGTAATCATCCAGGACTCTGTACCTCTCAATGGTTCGACCGTGGGCGAGGACGGTCCCGCCACGCGCCTGCGTGTGCCCGTGGCGCAGCACCACATAGGCGACCGTTCCGGAACTCCCTGGACCCCTCGCGTGGGGGATAGCGTTCTGGTGGCGTTCTACAAGAACGACCGGCCTATCATAATGGGCACCCTGCCTAAACAGTTCCAGGTTCCAGTCTGCAGGAGTTCGGCTAGGCCAAGCTCGACCAAAGAGGGTGCAAGAGAGGATTGGACTGAAGCAGACTATCATAATCTCTATGACTGGAGGGTTAAGCTAGTCCAGTGGCTCCACATCCCCCGGAGGACGATTGTCGATGATGAGGGGCGAACCTGGTACACAACATTCGACCACAGTCAAGCCCCAACGGCAAACAAGCTCCGCCCAGTCTGTTTCAATTATTTTGACAAAACGCGCGACTTCATGGTTGTCTGGGAGTGCCTGAAGGGCAAAGCAAACCCCGACTGTAAAAACTGTGAGCTGAACTGCGACGGCAGCGGAGACGGGCCGGATAACATCAAGTGCGAAAACGAGCCATTGAGCGGCACGTTGCCCGCCATGAACACCTGGCTTAAAATTCTCTCCTCAGATTACGAGGGCGAGGACGACCTGCCGAGGAGATTCAAACTCCACTGGTCTTGCGGGTCGTTGTTCTGTTCGGATTCCAAAGATGGTGACGACGAGGGCCGGATCTGGCTCGAAGCTCAAAAGGCACATGTCCACAGAGCCCATATCCATTTTAGAGCAGAAGGCGCTAACAACGGCGCAAACCTCTCTTTACGAAGCGATTTCAGCAAGGCATCCCACATAGAGCTGTTCGGGGTTAACGATCCCAAGAAAGGCCGAATCTGGCTCTCAAATGACGATATCGGCAACTACGTAGACATTAAAGAGATAGACGAGATAGCTATCCATGCCGCCAAAATAACCCTTGACGGTAATGTCGAGATAACCGGCGACTTGGTGGTAGACGGTAGCCTGACGCATGGCAATGGCCCATGCTGTACTGACGATTTTGTGGAGTGCTAACAATGCCTGAAACCTGGACTTATTACGACGCCAACACGATCCAAGTGGCCGGGGATTTGACTGCGAAGTACTTGCCCAATCAGCTTTTGAGAGTGACTCAGGATGGTGCTGTAAAATTCTTTTTAGTTACGGCGGCGGTTACTCTTGTCGGTGGCAACACTCACCTCACGATCAATGGTGGCGGAGTATATACTCTCACAAGCTCGGCTATCACAACCAGGGCAATGGCGGCCCAGGGAGCCCATGCAGGAGTTCCGTTTGGCTTCACAGAAGCTGCGACAATCGCGGGAGCGTCATCGAAAACAACTCCTGCAAATCTTGATGAGATATCTATACGGGATAGCGTAACTCCATTTGGTCTGAGAAAATTAACATGGGTAAACATCAAGGCAACGCTGAAGGACTACTTCGATACAATTTACTCTGCAATTGGACATGCCCATACCAATATCCTTCCGGTGTATAACGTCCTGGATTATGGGGCGCACGGAGATGGCGTCACCGACGACGCCGGTGCAATTCATGCAGCCGCCACAGCCGCATACAACGCAGGCGGAGGTATCGTATACCTCCCACCAGGCACGTATCGAGAAGCCTCTGCGCACCCATCTGGGTTGTATGATGATTCGATATTGGTCCAGGCGCGTTCAGGCGTCTTCTTTCAGGGAGCTGGTAGGAACCTTACGACCCTGAAAGTGGCTGATGGATACGTGCAGGACGGTCGCGGCGCATGCCCGATTCTGGGCACATTCGACCTAACCGCAAATTGGGGTATATCTGATATGACTATCGATTTTAATGGTCAGAACAACCTCCGCGAGTCCGGGTGGAGCACGAGCGATTGGTGCTGCATTGGTGGTGCACGAGTGGCGGATGTGCGATTTGAGCGATTGGTGCTGAAGAATTGTCCTGGGAAAAATGTTATAAATCTGTATGATGCATCTGCCCATCCCGAATGCAAGAATGCATTGATTGTTGACGTTGAAATATCCAATAGCGGGAACGATCTAGCAGATGACATGCTAGATGACTTCACCGCAATTTATTCTGAAGTTGCTAATACTACCATTGAGCGATGTTACATTCACGGAAGTGCCACATTCAATGAGTGGAATGCGTGCGGAGTAGAGCTACACTCCCCAAATAGCATACTGAGGACGTCTCGTATAGAATACTATAAAAATGGGGTATATATCGCAAGCGACGGCCACACAGATGTCATACGTGGTATGAGGGTCATTGACAACGACATCATAGGTGCCCAGTTCCAGGGCATCCTGGTTTGGCTGATCGGCCAAAATTTCGGCGATATATTAATCCGAGGAAATTACCTCGAAATGGTCCCCAACGCATCACATATCTGTTGCCTTGGGATAGGACATACATTCAGGGATGGAATCACGTACGAGGGGGGGTATACCGAAAGAATGGTTGTGGAAGATAACACCGTCGTGTTTCCTGACGCAGAGACCACAGATCGATCAATTAGCCAGCCGATAGGCATTGGTATAAGCCATGTAAAACACGCAGAAATTAGCCGTAACAATATATATAATTCTCTCGTAGCTGGGTTGTGGATCAGCTTAGATGCAGAACACGAATTTAATTTTAATCATAATATCGTAACCCATCCCGGAAGATCAAGCAACGCCTATGTAACATACCAAGCCGGATTGGTAGTCATATCACTTGGAGATCCCAGAGACAGTAAATGTAATATATTCGGGAATGTAATATCCTCGCCATTCGCCGGATCGAACGTTCCCGGAATATTTTTGCATTCTGATGGTACTTACGCGCTAAATGTCCGGGCAAAACGCAACGAAATTGACTGGGCTGCCACAGAGTGCATCCAGGTGCACGGTGCCCCATCTGGATCGGTGATACTCACGGAAGACCTGGGGGCGGCTGCACCCGCATCAGGATATCATTCGGTTGGATCCGTAAGATGGAACTCAAACCCAACGGCAGGAGGCGTGCCCGGTTGGGTATGTGTGGCCGCGGGTTCGCCGGGAACATGGGCGGCTATGGCCAGTTTGGGGGCGTGACCACCCAGACCCCGTTTACTGGCACGCAAAATACTGAAGGAGATCTTTAATTATGCCCGTCATGGATCAAGCCTGTAACCTGCGGCTGGACTCTAAGAGCAGTTTCCGGTGTCACGGGAACCTCGATTATGTCTTGACGCCAACAGGAGATAAGGCCACAATCAGCGGTACGTGGGCGCGCCTGCAACAGCAGATAATCCTCTGGGCCTCGACACCCCTCGAAGAGGATATAGATCCTAAGTGCGGCTGTATCCTCCATAAGTACCTGCGAGGTAAGTATTACGCGGCAAGACTCGAGACTTTGGAGCTGGAGCTGACTGCCAACCTGAAATACAACTTTCCGGACTACATTATCACAGGCGTTCGGGTAGTATCGGCCTACGACGATGAAACCGAGTCGCCCGGAATAGCTTGCACGGCCCTATTCAACAGCCAGAAAGTAGCGTTTTTTGCCGACGCTGCAGGGCTTCTGGAACTGAGGAATGCCGTAAGGAGATCGTTAGGCGCGCTGGCCCATATCACCAACGCAAAAGGATAATCAGGAGATACAATTTTGACTGCCCGCACCGTCTCGGAAATTTTGGCCTCAATAAAGGCGAGCACAATCGCAGAGAACCCTAACTTAAGCGATTGGTCGTTGAACAGCATGAACCGCAAGACCACCATACCAATCTGCATGGAGATCCAAAAGCTGGAAACCAAAATCGAAACCGTAGGAGATGCCCAAAACATCAACACCGCCACCGGTGCAGACCTCGACGACCTGGTTAAAGATCGGGGCCTCACCCGTCTGGCCGGCACGAAAGCCTCTGGACTTGTCAACTTCACCAGGACGAGCGCCGCCACGGCAGACGTTACTATCCCGGAAGGCACTGAGGTCAGCGCCAAAGACACCGATGGAGAGGGGCCGGTATATTTTGTCACCATCGAAGGGGCCACAATTCCCACAGGCTCCACGTCTATTGGCGTTACTGTCGAAGCGAGCGCAGCAGGAAACAGGGGCAACGTCCGGGCGGCTGCAATAGACACCATCGAGGGCGGTGCTCCTGGGGTGGACTATGTAATCAACCCATTAGCCATGACGGGCGGAGCCGATGAGGAGAGCGACGACGACCTGCGGGACCGCTACATAGCCACTGCGACGGATTACGGCAGGGCTACAGTGCCCACCATGAAAGAACGGATCGAGGCACTGGCAAACGACGATGAAGAGAAGATCGTAGCTGAGGCAAAGGTCTACAACATCGGGCGAGGAGATATTGAGGTCATAGTAGACTGCACGCCAACCTCTGAGAACATCGAGCTAGTGGGCGACGGGCTGATTGCCTGCATGGCTGCGGGCGTGAGTGCTCGCGGCTGCCTGGCAGCTCACCTGGAGTCCGGGGCAAACCTCGGAGATATCGGAGACACTGCCGGGGGCAAGATCTACGTCAGGGCCAGGAAGAACATCACCTCAGAGGATACGTTCACCCTGGACTATGTGAACTCTGAGGGTGCGACCCACACGGCAAGCTTTACGGTGCCCGCGGGAACGACTGAAGGGCAATCGGTCGAGGGAACTCTCGCAATATCAACTGATGAGGTTGTATCCGTCCCGACGCCCAGCTATGCAGGCAGCTTCGAGTATGATGTCCTGGTGGGCTACGGCACCCCGCCGTACCTCTTTGTGGTGCCTGAAAAAGTGTCGATCGACGTGGCCATAAGCTATGTAGCCACGGACACCCCTGAAAGTGACCTGGCAGACCTGATAGAGGCCTCAATCACGGCGTTCCTGGACGACTTCACAATAGGGGCAGAGCTGCAATTCTCAGACCTTTATGATGCTGCAAGGATGCAGTACCTCGGAGACGGTGAATGGGGTGAGAGGTTCTACGGCATTGAAGAGATAACGTCCCTCTCGGCCACAGATGGGGTGAGCACCATAACGGCGCTTGGAGAAAAGATAACTCCGGAATCTGATCAAAGGATAGACCCCGGAACGGTCACGCCTACTGAGGTGTGAGTGGCTGGGCTGCCGCCCTCAGAACTTTTCCAAACCCTGGCATCCAACAGGTAATTCTCAACTCCATGTCGTCAAGTTCAGGATGCTCGGTAAGGGCATTGAGATATACTTCTGTAATGTCTTCCGTGGCGTTGAAAATGCGCCAATGAATCTCGTTTGAGGGCATTCCCGCATCCACGTTGGGCACAAAGGTCACATGCATTACAGGGGATGTCATGTCCTGTTCATAAACGAGAGTTATCTCAGAGATATCTCCCCGATTCGATAGTGGCTGAAGGCCCATATCAATATCTTGTTTACAGCTATCCGGGAGATCGTAAGCGGCGGCAATGTTAGCCACCGCACACCAAAGCAGAATATATAAGGTAATTGCTGCCTTTTTCATCCAGCTCACACCCATGCAGAGATGTCCATTGTAAGGCCCCCATATTGCAGCTCCACAGGCCTTGATAAGGGAGATGTTTTCAATACATCTAAATCGAATTTCATAGACTCTCCAGGAATTAACTGAGTCCCGGACTCTGCAACCACTGAGTCTCCACCAGGATATTCCCAACTATACTGATCTCGGATAGTAAAATCTCCTGGGCGCACCATAAGGTTTTGCGTACCGTTGTTTGTGATTTTCAGTTTAAAGACCCAAGCATTTGTGCCGAAATACCAATCGGTTTTTTGGGCGTCATAAAACTTAATGCTGACGTTACGGTCGGAGACTTCGGGAACTCCTTGCCATTCGATCGCAAATGGTGCAAGCCCCTCGTCCTGCGGTTCGAGCCGCACACGTTTAATAACTGCTGTGCGAGGGATCACGTACTGCCAGATTTTTCGTTTATTGGCGCTAGAAAGAACACCGCTGATTCGGATGGCCCCCGACGCACTGTCTTCTGATGCAACTGCGGAATAAAATTCATCATCGTCATCCACCAAGACGGGCGTATAATAATCAAGATTGCTGCCAATATCCACATAGATATCTATATTCTCGTCGTCACTTGCCCCATTTACCACGCCATATACCACAGCATGAGCCTGATCCGACCCCCCGCTGAGTGGGAACGCTGCCGCACTGGATGCGAGTAGGAGGAAGGCTAGAATTAGTCGTGTTATGTCACTCATGAGAGGTTTTTATGTCTCGTTCTAAAAATAAACCTTTGCCCACCATTCCGGAGTGCCCGGCTTTTTTGATATGCAAGGCACAGCACGTTAACTGTGAGATTTGTCTTGGCCTTAGCGTCCCGGAATGGCAGGAGCACGTTAAAAAGGTGCTGGCAAAGCACACCTAGACCCCCAACCTCGGCATACATCTCAAATACTCTTCTCTTATCTGCTCCAGGTCATGATGCAGGTAGATGTCTATTGCGGCTTTCCCGACATCGCCCCTCAAGACCTGGATATGTTCTCTTTTCATTCCAGCTCGATCTAGCACAGTGGTGAACCAATGCCTGCAGCAATGCGGACTGAAGTGATCCTCCATATTCGGGCTGCTTTTATCATGGAGCCCCAAAGCCACTGCATTCTTCTGCAGCACCTTTGAGACCCCTCCTCTTTGAAATCTTCCTTTTCCGCCTACGAATAGTGCCGCCTCGTTGGGATATCTGCGCGCCCTCACCTTCAACCAGCGGCCCAAATATTCCCCCGCCTCTTCCGTAAAGAAGACTACTCGATTTGTCCTCTTATGAGTCGGCTTTAGGATGATCCGGCCCGACTCAAGGTTTAGGTCGCTCACGTCGAGGTCTACAAGCTCCTTACAACGGATCCCTGTGGTGAACAAAACCATGAGGAGGGCTTTATCCCGCACATCTACCAGGTTCTCGACCAGCCGGGCGGCATCCTCTGTAGACACCATCTGGTGGGTGTGGCCGATCTGGGCCTTATAAGCCTGAAGATACCGCTTCTGCACTGCAGACACCGGGTTCTTGTCTATAATTTCCTCAAACTCCAGCCAGGAGTAAAAGCTGCTTATGGCCCCAAAATATGAGCTGGCCGTAATGCGAGAGATCCTTCTCTCCCGTAAGAGGTCAAGATAAGCTCTGAAGTCCTGGCGGGTGGCATTCTCTGGGGGCCGATCCCTGGCGGCCATGAACTCTCCGAACCTGCGAAGAATGCGAGCATAAATCTCAATAGTGTCTGGAGCAAGCCTCCTTGCTTCCATATCCACTATAAAAGAGTCTATCAAGGTCATTTAAACGATAACCTCCAGCCGCGAGTGCTGTGTTTCACCGCACCCAGCCCCTCCAAAAGTTCAAGCTCCGCGCTTAAGGCTTTGCGCCACTCAGGGTCATCTCGGATATCCAAGAGAGTTAGTAAGGCTTCTGTGTGGATGGGTCCGTGCTCCTTCAATACTATTCCGAGCCGGACGCTGAAGAGGTGGGTTTTTTGGGCTTCATCCTCAATAATCTGGGCCTCGGCGCGTTCTTTGGCCCGCTCTGCCACATTAAGGTGCACTGTCCTGGCGGACAGCTCCCCTTTCAACACTGCCACCTGGTCCTTTAAGTCCTGAAGTTCTTTTACAGTCTTTCCGGGTTGAGGCTTTGCTGCAGTGCGCTCCCTGGCTCGGCGGAGCTGCGACACCAAGAATTTTGAGGTTGGGGCCTTGTGGGCTTTGGCCCATGCTTCGAACTCCTGGCGTTCTTCGGGGCTCGCGCAGTAAAGCTCTATGCGACGGGTGGCATAATCACGGGGTGGCATTTTTCAAGGCCTCCACTACATCCAAGTACGCTGATAATAGGGCTTCTTCGCGGTTTTGTCCTTCAGTCACTTGGCAATATGCCTCCAAATTAGGCCCTACAATCCTTGCGGATGATGGTTTATTGCCTAGCCGAGGGCAATCAATTTGGTGCAAGTCCCACCGGCAGGCACGAATAGCTTCCTGCAAAACGATCTGCAAGACAGCACGCTCGACAAGTATTCTAGCTTCTATATCTGTGTGCAATTCTAAGCTGTAACTGGCAGATCTCAGCCGCCAGTACATTGCAGCGGTCTTCGGATCGACATCTCCGAGTTGATTGAGGAGTGCGGGGTTAGCCATCGATAAAGTTTCTGGTTCGGTGTTCTTGCTCATTTTATCACCGAATGCCCCTCACTCAGTCTTCAGATATAAGCTTTCCCGGTATTTTGGAGCAAAAGAAATAACTTTCGCTCCAAATTACCCCAAATATAAAATATCAAGCGACGGGGCGGAAAATTAGCGTTCTATTCGGTCGGATCTGCGATTTTATTCATCTTTGAACCCCAGATCTTTGCTAAGGCTTCTTGCTCCAAGCTAAGCTCTTTGGCGGCTTGCTCTCGATATGTGGCCTTCGTTGCTTCGTCTTCTGAATCACGCCAAAAATCCTCATCCGCGGGTGATTTTGTGTCACCATTCCAGTTATCATTGCAATATGCGGCCTTTGCGGTTGCTTCTATCGCGATTGCCTGCCATTTGGCAAGCTGCTCTTCAAGTTCCTCGATTCTCTTGGTGCTCGCCACTATGAGCGGATCTGCTGAAATCTTTTCAAGTTTATTTTCTAACCGGAGAAGCACGTTGGTCGGGTTTCGGAGTCGCTTGACCTCGGCTATCAGATCCATAATAACTTCTCTATTGTCGGGTATCTGAGAGCCATATACCTCAATGCAGTGGCTTACGTCTTCCGCCCTATCCAGGATATCTTCGCTCATCGCATCGCCTCATGTTCGGTTTGCCCTCATCTTCGCGAACTCCCTCAGCAATTCCCCCAACGCCTTGTCTTTCGAGGGATAATCATGTGCCCTCTGAAAATCTATGAGCACCTGGTGCGCTTCGGCGTCAACTACCACGTTAACTCGTTTTAGATCCATCAGATTATATCACGCGGTCTGTGTATTTAACTCTATCGATATAATAGATAACGTTATGGTAATCGATAACTATATATGCGTGAAACGCATACCATAAGCCTATGCCAGGTGAATCTATAAGGCACTCGGAGAAAGTGTTCTCGTCCCTTGAGAATCCCTTCAAAGAAAAGCGGGTCCAGATCCAGCTCAAGTCGAAGATCGTCTTCGAAGGGCGGACCTGTGAGGATTTGCCTGCATTCGGATATGAATCTGAGGGGGCCATCATCGAGGCGTGGCTGCCCAATGGGATCATAATCAATGGGGGGTACTTTATCCCCTCAGCAAACATAGCCTGCATATCGCCGTACAAAACGATGCAGGAGATCCATGAAATGAGGGCACGGCCAAGATAATGATTATCTAGCGCCGGTAATACCTCTCTGGTGAGAATTATGGACGAAAATCTTAAGCTCCTCGTGGGCTCAGAGATCAGGACTAGGGTCCTGCTGGCCCTCAGAGAAAGCCCCAAAAGCCTGCCTGAGCTTGTGCTGGCATTAGGGGTCCGAGATACCACAATATCCCATTCTTTGAAGCCCCTTGTGGAGGCCCATATAGTCGAGGCTCCTCCGAGAGGTCAATACAGCCTCACGGCCATTGGCCAGGCCAAAGCCGTCCTTTTAGAGTCCATGTTAAACGGCCTGGCGGCCCTGGAAGAGAATAACTCCTTTTGGGCCAGCCATGACTTGAGCGGCATTCCACAAGAGCTGCTTGTCCGCATAGGGCAGCTATCTGGGGGTGAAGTCATGAGAGATGAACCGCCCACTATATGGAAAGCCCAAAACGCTTTCATCGACGCCGTATCGAAGGCGACGCACTTTTGGGGCGTGTCGCCAATCATGGGGCCAGGTTATACTGAGACGATACTCGGCCTGCTTGAACGAGGTGCTGAGGTTAATTTGATTCTTACTGATAGTGTTTTTAATCAGGTCGATAAGGAATCTCTGGAGCTGGCTATGAGCTACCAGGGGCTTAACTTATATGTCATCGAGGATGGTGTAAAAGTTGCGTTCACCGTTACTGACTCACTGGTGTCGATTGCGCTGTTCAACCCGGATGGATCTTACGATCCTTCAGAAGATCTGATTTGCGAGAGCCCCGCGGCGGTTGGGTGGGGCAGGAGCCTGTTTGAGCACTTTTTGAGAAGGGCCAATAAGCAATAAATTGGTGTTTTGAGGAGACAAGAAAACATGCTAGACGATAATGCTAAAGAGGTTATGGGCCTCCTAGAGGGTATCGAGTCGGGAAAGCTAAGGGTAATATCGTATTCATCCCAATGGCAAATGAGAGGTATGAAGCCCACCAATCGACGCAAGATGATGATACTAGTGCTTTGTAACATTAATTTTGCAAATTAAGGTAATGCCTTTCAAGTTTCACTCTGGCATTCTCTTTATTGAATCTCCATCTCACGGTTACTTCGATCGCATTCCGATCTCGCTCCCAAGCGCTAACCTCATCGATAAGTCTCTCAATATCT
>Ga0310040_1000738_pt1 | contig 27714 bp, 25 predicted proteins | sample EPASupsiteHSE623_FD_200237 | JGI IMG/M metagenome (GOLD analysis project Ga0310040, IMG submission 200237) | Bioremediated contaminated groundwater from EPA Superfund site, New Mexico - Sample HSE6-23 (v2) (version 2) | ecosystem: Environmental > Aquatic > Deep subsurface > Groundwater >... | reverse complement strand
CGCCTCACCCGGTCATCGCCCTTCTTCCCGAGCAGGAGAAGATCCGCCACATGGGAGCCACCATGCGTCTCGGCAACTATCCCGCTCACCTGAAGGAAGGCAGCCTTGCTCACAAGATCTACGGCAAGACGGAGATCGTGGAGCGGCACCGGCACCGCTACGAGGTGAACCCGGAGTACATCCAGCAGATTCAGGATAAAGGCATGGTGTTCTCAGGCACCAACGGGGATCTGATGGAGATATGCGAGATACCGGAGCATCCGTTCTTCTTCGGGTCGCAGTTCCATCCGGAGATGAAGTCACGACCGGGCAGGCCGTCGCCACCGTTCCTGGCGTTTGTGGAGGCGATGAAGGCCAGAAAAAGATAGAAAGCGCAAAGAACTAATACATATGAAACAAATTCCATCCAATAAGCCCGTATTCAGATTATAGTGCTGAATGGCGTTGGGATATTGGATGGAAAAAATTGAAAACTCCCTTTTGAGTTGCCCTTGGCAGCAAGAATATTCAAATTCAGCATATGCCTCAGATGCGGTTGTTAGGTTCTTAGTAGATAAGCAAGGATTCTCTTCGCCATTTATTCGCAGTCTATTTCAAGTTCGCAGTGGCTTTGCGTTCAGCAGACAACAAGATGAAGATGAGCAGGACATTGATGAAAATGCAAAGCTAATTGGCGCATTATTGCACAAACTTTCACATCGAGGTATACCTGCACCTTGCAGCCTTAAAGTCGAGCGATATGTTCTGAATGCCGCAAAAGATGCAGGCATATTAGATTTTGAGGAGACGATCAATAGCGGCAAATTTGAGTTTAATATCTGCACGCGAAATATCTGTAAACGAAAGCTAAAATACTTGCAATGGATGCTAGCAGCTTGTTGTTTGCCTGAACTTCTTGTTGATGACGAAATTTTCGATAGCCTCCTCCAAAGTTATAGATCTCTTTGTACTGAATTGGAAAAAATATTCTTTGATAAGTTGGTCTCACAACTAACCGAAAAAAGGCTCGCGCTCTTTGTTTATCCACAAATGCGAATGAGTTCTATGCTGCATCTTGATAAGGACTCACTAGTAAATTCTGCAGCTAGAGTGGATTTCGCTGTTGTGATCCCATTTTTTCGTCAAGGCCTTAAGATTGTGATGGAAGTTGATGAGCCAATTTGGAACAAAAAAGCACGCCATCACAATGATCCTAATGAGAAAGCAAGAGACGAAGAGCGCGATAAACTCTTAAAAGATTCTGGGTGGAAAATTCATCGATTTCCACTTGAACATAAGAGTACTTGGATGAACCAAATTAAATACATAGTATCCGAAATTAAATTATATGCCACGGATGATTTAATCGAGGCTGCAGAACAATTACGCCACTTCGATCCAAAGCTTCGAAAGGCAATTCAAAGTCTTATTCTCTTGCCATTAGCTGAGGGGCAGCTTACTTCCGCGCTTTCAAAGATCATTTACAAAGGCGAAATTGCAGAAATTTTGATCAGTGATGTGCAAAATCTTGGGTTAGATGTCGTTGTGGATGCAGTGACAGAAAATCTGGAAAACATTTCAGGACTTCATGACATTGATATGTCGGACAGATTGAGGCTATCACACGACAAGCTTGAAAATCCTGATCTAGTATATTTTGCAATTCCTTCTGTCCTAGCGTGGGAATGTATTGAATCCAAAACATCAATAGTAATCGCTCCTGCGACTGCAGTTAATTTGAATAAAGAACCGCTCTTGGTAGCGAATCCCAAACCGATAAATATTAAATCGGGATTATCGACCTTGGCAGAAGACGCTGATATTGAAACTATCGAGTCTAACCTGAAATATTTGCTTCAGAATGTGTTTAGGCTGCTTGATTTTCGGGATCTTCAGATAGATATAATAAAACAGGCAATCTCTTTACGTCCTGTTGTAGGACTCTTGCCAACAGGGGCGGGCAAATCACTTTGTTACCAGCTTGCTTCATTTACTCAACCAGGTATTACTATGGTGGTAGACCCTCTTGTCTCTCTTATGGTGGACCAGCAACAGAGCCTTGAAGCGAAAGGCATACATCGCTGTATCCATATTCGATTTGGAAAGGGATCGAATGAAATTGAAAATCTCCAACTGAGAGAAAAAGACTGTCGCACCCTGCAAATTGGCTACCCAATTTTCGTTTTCGTTGCACCAGAAAGACTTCAGATGAAAAGCTTCAAGAAATGTTTGTCCGCTAGCCACGCCATTCCGTATTGTGTTGTGGATGAAGCCCATTGTGTTAGTGAATGGGGACACGATTTTAGACCTTCTTATCTAAACGTTGGACGACGTGTAAGAAAATATTGTAGTATATCTGGGGTCGAACCAAGCTTCATAGCACTTACTGGCACAGCATCCCGAAATGTGCTAATTGACATCATGAAAGAGCTTGGGATAGATGACCAAGAAGCTGTAAAGGAACCTGATTCGTTTGATCGACCTAACCTAAACTTTGAAATCTATAAAATTTCGAAGGGAAAACGAATAAATGATTTATCCAAAAATATTCAATCGATTATCAGCGAATTTGGACGGCCTCCTGCCGAGTCCGCAAAGATTCCTAGTGGCCTTGTTTTCACCAATTTCTGCAGAGGAGATGATGTGGGAGTTGAGATCTTAAGAGAGTCTATTATTAAGGAACTTAAAAGTCTAAATATAACAGAAATAGAAAGTCTTATCCAGGTGTATTGTGGAAACCCTCCAAAAAAGAATACTACAAGACAAGATAAGCTAGAATGGAATGAAATCAAGAGCAAGACACAGAAAGATTTCAAGGATGACAAGATACCGATTCTGGTTTGTACTCATAGTTTCGGCATGGGTATAGATAAGCCAAATATCCGTTTTACTGTTCATTCAATGTTGCCCAGATCTATTGAAGATTTCTACCAACAATGTGGACGAGCTGGACGCGACGGAAGAGGTTCTAGGTGCATTCTATACTTTGCAGATGACGATTCCCAACTATCAAATGAGCTTATGAACACCGAACAGACTAAGCTCGAAGAGATCGGGGAGATAATAAATGAAGAGTTCGGACGGAATTTATCAAGCCAAGATGATGCAATAAGAAATACATACTTCTTGAGAAGTAATTTTCTAGGAAGGGACAAAGAAAAGGAAATTCTTAGGAGTGTAATTACGAATTATTTTATACCAAATTTAGATAAAAGCGAATTTAATATACCGTTCAGGGCTATAATTGATACAATTAATAATCATAACTTTGAAATAAACTCAAAATTAAGTCCTCACACCATGCGTCTTCGGTTAAGAGCTAAATCGCATTTCTGCTGTCAAAATTACGGGCTTGAAATCTGCGAGAACTACCCTGTCTTGAGACCGCTGCGATCGAAATGGAGATCCACCAAATTCAGCCGTATCCCGAATTTGTAAATATAAAATTAATAAATTTATTATTTATTCCTTATCCGAAGACCAATAGTCCTCACACAAGAGAAGAAATTTCTATGGATGATTCAAGAGTCAATTTTCTTGAGAAATCAATTTACAGACTGATGGTAATTGGTGCGGTTGATGATTACATGAAAGATTATGGGCGCAAAGAATTTTCCGTCACTCCCAACAATATGAACCCTCACGAGATCTATGCAGCTTTGAAGAAGCATCTCAGCAAGTACGTATTACAGTCAGAAGTTGAGAAATATATGCCTACACAGATATGCAATAGTTATGAATGCGCAGCTTTTGATTGCGGATCAGCATTGATTGATTTCATCTATGATAAAATTGAGAAACGTAGGCGAGAATCGATTCGACAAATGTTAGATATATCTAGAGTGGGGGAAGCAAAGGGTGAGCAGAGTTTCCGAGAAGAAATTCTCGCATTCCTAGAAAGGTCTGAGTTTTCGGAGATTATTGAGAAGCTATCAGAAGATTCGAAAGATTGGTTTAATATTCTTTTAAAGGTAGAAAGAGATGATGAAGTCACGAAGTTGTTGGGAGCATGTCGTCGCAAACTAAGTGAAAATCCCGATCATTCGGGTGTTCGCTTATTGGAAGGCCTATGCCTCCTTGCTAGCCCGAATCCGGAACAAGGACCAAGAGATATCACCAGGGCATTTGCTGCGATGAAAGGGATGATTGTTGAGCAAAAATTGCGAATTGCAGAACAAGTCCTAATTCACGCTAAACGACTTATACAACCAGAAAATTTAGATAATAATTTGAACATATTATTCATAACTATAATGGACGGCGACTCATCATCTGATTTGTCAAGATTTTGCTATAAAAATGCAGGATTAGATAGCGAAGCTCACTACCAGGCGACTTTGCTATTATTAAAAAGGACACTCGAGACAGTACGATCCGGGATGCGATTGCATGAATGAACAAGAACGTAGACAAGAGATCTTGAAGGCCGAAGAAACAATTCGCCAGCTCGCCGGAGAAATGGCGCGTTCTTCTGGTGCCGCTTCCCAAGCAGAGGCTGCACGAGTCGCACTCGATGCAGCTAGATTGGACGTAATCAAGTCCGTGGATGAGCTGAACGAAGTAATTTCAACTCAAAAAACAACAAATACAGAAGCTACCGCGGCTCTGAATCAAGCTAAAAAATCATTGGAAGATGCGATAAGTACTTTGACGGATGTCGGCGTTCACATCGATAGAATTGAAACCCATATCAACGGAGCCGTAAATGAGATCCGAGCGACAGCTAAAATTGTAGAATCCACCCCGAATCGACTTTCTGCAGCTTTATCGAGAGAACTGTCTCAAGCAGATAAATCGATAGAACAAAGGCATACTGCATTAATTCAGGTCTCAAAGAATAACTCGAATAAGCTTGAAGAGATTTCTCAATTGATAGGTGATAACCATAAAAATATATCTGGTGTTCTGGATAGCAAATTCTCACAGATTGATAGTGCGTTAGATGAAAAACATTCTGCTTCGATGCAAATCTTAGGAAATAACTCGAACAAGCTTACGGAGATTTCTCAATCAATGGATGATAACCATAAAAATATATCTGGTGTTCTGGATAGCAAATTCTCACAGATTGATAGCGCGCTAGATGAAAAACATTCTGCTTCGATGCAAATCTTAGGAAATAACTCGAACAAGCTTAAGGTGATTTCTCAATCAATGGATGATAACCATAAAAATATATCTGGTGTTCTGGATAGAAAATTCTCACAGATTGATAGCGCGCTAGATGAAAAACATTCTGCTTCGATACAAATCCTAAGAAATAACTCGAATAAGCTTAAAGAGATTTCTCAATCAATAGACGATAATCATAAAAATATATTTGAGTTACTAAATAGTTTAATCCGGTGGGGAGTAATTTTTGCCGTATTTGCTTTATTGGGCATATGGATCAGTACGATAATTCTGCTTATTAGAAGTTAGAATTAGAGCGGCGAGCTACTGGCCGCATATCCCTATTCGCCGCCAGCCAGAGCCCCCAAGACGACGGCCACAGACCCGCGCACCTTTCACGACGGGCCTGCCAGCGGAGCCCGCCCATCCGCACGTGCCCGCGCGCTCCCGCGGGTGCGAGGCCCACCCGTGGCCGCCAGCATCCGGAGCCAACCTGGCGGTTTAGATGCCAAATCCACTTATTTATGAAATGAATCGATCAGCGCTCACGGACTCCAGACCACAATCCCGTCCACCCGCTCAAAGTCCCGATCTCTGGTGGCGATATTCCGGATGTGAGCACGCCTCATTGCAGATAAATGAAGCGCATCTATTGGCAGCAAATTGTAAGCCCGTCCCAGGTCCGATGCCAGCAAATAATCCTCTGGTTGAACCGGGATCAATTTCAAACCGTCAAGACCACTGATAAACTCATTGAACGTATCGACTGCATCATAGCACAGATGAGAAAAATGACCATTTGCCTTTATTTTGCTTCTCACAATATCCCTGTTTTCAATTTTCAAAATAGTCATTCCTCTTTGGAGGAGCAGAATATAAGAGACCTCGTTTAGGACCGCGGGAGTTGTGATAGCTGCGATATCTTGCAGTTCGACTGACTCGCTCTAAGAAGTCTGAGACAAAACCGCCAAATTCAGTATTGGGAAGCGTATAATCAAGGAATATGTTGGCGTCGATGAAAATCGGATTCTCGGAAGAATAATCTGCTAGAATCAATCTCTGCCACTCTCTTCCCAATCATGCTCCAGCTCTTTGATGAGATTTTCATCGTAGTCTGTGATTCCCATAAATCCGTAATACTGCCTGGTCTTCGTCTTTGGCCGGATCACAATCTCGCGACCTCTGGTCAAGACTTCGAGATTCTCTGTGCCGAGCTTCGTCAGAAGGCTCTTTGGAATCAGGAGACCCTCATCAACCATTATGGCGTCCATCATGCTGATAGTAATTGTGTTCTTCTTCTTTTAATGATTTATGGTCTCTCTGGAAAAAGCGGATTTTTGGTGCATGTCCAAGGTATTCGTTGGCAACCTCTCGCGTCTCCATCCCGCCAGCCAAAGACCCCAGGATTATATCAACAGGCACGCGAGTTCCTTTGATGACCGGCTTGCCGTGGTCAATCTCTGGATCGATGGCGATCCTTTCCTCAAGCGGGTCTGTGATCAAGCCGCTCTCCTCATAATCGTGCCGAAGCTCGGCCACAAGGTCCTCATCGTATTTGATGGCGTTCATGAAGCCGTAGAACTGGCGAGTTTTTGAAACAGTTCTGTTTTCAGTTCGATCTTTGGCGATTTCCTCGGACATCCTCAGCGACCTCCGGCTTTCTCATTTTATCTATGCCGGAAATAATCTCGTCCGGGCCTTGATCTCCGTCACATCGCTCTCGATCCTCTGCAGCCGCTCTTCCATGCGGCCTTTCAGATCCGAGCGCAGGCCCTGGACCTCTGCAACAATATCCCCGCGGGCCTCGTTTACGGTATCAATTAGCTCGTCCTGCTTTGCGGACATCTCTTTTATCAGGGCGCTATTTTCCTTGATGCCCTCACTCACGTCCTTGAAGCCTTCCCTTACTACGAATATAAGCTCCTTGAGATGTTCCGCAGCCACATCCAAGCGATCATCAGTTTCGCGCTCGCCGACTACCTTGAAAAATTCGTCATAGGCATCCGTTGCATCCGATAGCTCAACCTGGATATCTTCTACGTGGATCAGAGTGTTTTCAATTCTGATTGCCTTGATAAAACGATCAAGATCAGCCTCGGAACCTTCTGCCAAAACCTTCACCCTACCATCGGGCAGGTTCTTCACGTAGCCTTTGAGGTCGAATGCTTTGGCGATGGTCACTACCTTGGACCTGTAGCCGGCCATCTGCACCTTTCCTGAGACATGAGCAACGAGTTTTCGCATTGTGAATACCATTATTCATTTTTGTATTTGAATTTAATTGAGAGATCATCAATGCCCTTAGCGTAATCAGTGCATTTCCTGAGCTAAACTCTATAGCGCTTTCATCTCATCGATGAACGCAGGCTTCCTCTTATTCTCGATGCGCAGCCGTTCGATTATCTGCTGCATCTCGGATTCAAAGCCCGCAATCCCTGACATGGCATTCAGATGAGAGACCACCTCGCGGTAGTGATCCCGACCCATGCGGCTTTCGGCAAATGGATAGATCAGTTCCGCATACGCTGCGAAGTATTCTTTCGGGTACAGATTGGCCTGCTTCTTATGATATGTCCTTAAAGTGAAGATGCATCTTTCCGCCATCACCAACCGCAGGGCATCATCATGCATCCGCTCCCTCAGGTAGATTTCGATGAGCTTTGTTTTGCCGTATCTATCTGCTGAGAAATGGGTCAGAACTTTATCGAGCGCTTCTTGCCACTCTTCCGTAGTCGCTGCGCCTTTCAGTTGCTCGTAAAACTTCCATTCACCGCTTGATAGAAAAAGGGATAACAACAGCTCTTTGTACCTGAGCGGATCTCTTTCTCGATAGTTTTCGCTCAAGAATTCCATCAGACCTTTTGACAGATGGTCGGGAAAAACAGTTATTCCTTCTTCGGCAATTTGTATCGCTTTTGTGCGATCCCCATCCTCATGAAGCTGCTTTGCATACTGGAGACAGAGATCATGGCTGGAGCGGTAGTGCTTGTCCATCAACGCATAGAAATCTGTCATCTCCCCAAGCCCGGAGAGCAGATGAAGCTGCATAGAGATCAGTTCCTTGGCCTGGTAATAATTGCCCCAGTCCCTGTCCTTTTCGGGAAGGCTATTGGGGAGATGCGGGCCAAGCAGCATCTTCCAGTAATTTAAATCATCTTTCGTGGTGCACAGAGCTTTCAGAGCATCATAGTAATCATCCTGGAAGTAATCTGGGTCATTTTGCAGATATCTGCTGAAGAGGTAATCGATGTATCTCTTTTTAGCATCCGGCTCTAATTCCGCCCGCGCTATGCATTCTACGAATGCGTCCAAATAATCCGAGAACTCGCCGCCATAGTAACCGTCCGAGTCGTCGACATTATCCATCTGTTCCGCAATTTTCTCCGCTAGAGCTTGATATATCTTGGCCGCCTCCAGGAAATCGTTCTTTTGAATGTAGACATCCGCAAGTTTCTTAAACGGCGAGAAATCCACGTCTGAGCCGTAATGGATATAGCCGTGTTCTTCAGCTTCATCGAAGAGCGAATCAATCTCATCTTTGTAATTGGAGAGGCTTTTTCCTTCACCTATCGGCGAGAAGCGGGCCATGAAACGGGCCCTGAGATCCGGATGCGCCACCAGTTCTCTGCTAAAGAAGTCTTTGAGGTCCTTCGGCTTTGCTCTCTCCAGCAAAGCTTGCATCTTCTTCAGCTCTACAGAGCTTTCATCAATCATCCTGTCGACCTTTTCCGGTTCATTGTCGATGGCCAGAAAAGTGGCCACAATGTGCTTGCAGTATCCTTCCAGGTCATATGGGCAGTTGCAGACGGCAGAGAATTTATCAAGATCGATCTCTACCCGGTAATTATCAGTTCCGATCACAGTTGCGACGATACGAGAAGATGATGCATCCGTGATCTTCACGCGGCCTTCTTTGAAGTATCCCAATCCTCTCTGAAAGGACTGCTCAGTGCATAGTTCTCTTATTTCATTTTGCTCGGGCTTGATCATAAGGATCGCTTGCTCATTTCTCATGCCAAAGATATAAACAATGCTGGATCTTCAAAAGCACACTAAATATCAGCATCAGCTCTTACCCTGCTGTTCCTGCATGCTTGTATGCGCTTTTTGCAGCCAGCGCGAAGCCGGACAAAATTATGATACATTATGATTCTTGGGTCATCATGCCCTTAAGTACCCGAATTGTAATAATAATATTCGTGATTTAATTGCATTTTCCTTAAACGATGATCAATGCATGCCGATTTCTCTCACATCTTCCACATCGTAGCCAAAGGATCTCATGACTTCTGCGCTTGATCGAGGCATATTGGCATCGATCAAGAACTTGGGTTCAAGCATATGCGCAGATCTCTTCTTTTGCAACTATCTTGGCTGCATATCCAATGGCCGCCAAAATGTCCTCTCGCTCAAGTCCATACTCTTCGGCAATATCCAGAATGTCCATACCACCTGCCAGAGAACCAAGGACTATTTCCACAGGCACACGTGTTCCCTTTATTACCGGCTTGCCATGAGCAATTTCTGGATCTACGATTATTCTCTCGTTGTCCATTTTCATCCCCATTAATATAAACCCACATCGTATTAAAGAATAATCATTGGAGAAATGATAATTGGCTCTAAACGCGATAAATCAAACGGATATAAAAGAGCGCAAGAAATAAGCGTGCTTTTTAGCAAAACGACAATTTTGCACCAAGATTTAACGATAAATCAAAAAATTAAGAAACGGATGAGTTGAAGAAGTCCAGGGAAAAGATAAGCGACCAAACTCTCGTCGCTTACTCTTGCTCCGCCTTCTGAACTTCGATCCTCTCGCCCTTCTTCATCCGCTTGATGATGCGCTTGGCCATCTCGGATGACTTGGCCACCCGGATGTCGCCTCTGCGGCCTACCGTGGCGGTGAACACAGGCTCGCCGCCGACGAAGACCTCCACGGACTCGCCCGCCAGATCCTCCAGCCAGATGATGAGGTGCTTGGCGGTGTCCTCAATTCTCGGCTCGGCCAGCGGCGCAGGCTCATCCTTGGTGCGAACATCGATGTGCAATCCCAGGTTCTTCTCAATCTGGTCGATGTTCTTGCCGGCCTTGCCGATCACCCGCGCCGCCTCGTCCTGCGGCACATGAATCACGGCGGACGAGTCGGTCAGCATCTCCACCTGGAACGGTCCGCGCACATGATGCGACAGCTCCTTCTCGATCTCGCGGGAAGCCAGCTTCCAGGAGGGCGACGGCTTCTTGCTCTCTTTGGAGACGGGCATGACCACAATCTCCTCGCCGTAGGTGTACATCTCGTACTCCGCCGTGCCTGTCTCAAAGTCCTTGACCACGATCACCGGGCGGGCAAGGTCCGCTTCCACCATTCCATTAGGCACCTTGACCACAAACTCCACATCCAGGACCTTGGTGACCTCGCCCTTCTCGATGAAGACCACGGTGTCCACGACCTGCGGAATCATGCCGAGATCAACGCGACCGAGCAAGCGCTGCAGGGCATCAACGGGCTTGTTGGCGTGCACCACGCCGATCATGCCCACGCCCGCCAGGCGCATATCTGCGAAGACCTGGAAGTCGCGCGTCTTGCGCACCTCGTCGTAAATGGTGTAATCGGGCCGCACAAGCAGCAATATGTCGGCTGATGCCTCCATGCTGCCCTCCAGGGGACCATACTGGGTTATCTCGGGGGGTACCTGCAGATCGCGGGGAGATTCCAGAGTCTTGACCACGTAGTTGCAGCCTAGCAAGTACTCGGCCACTCCGGCAGCAAAGGTGGACTTGCCCGAGCCCGGCGGCCCGGCGATGAGAATTCCTCTCTGGCTCTCTTTCAGCCGCGCCTTCAGCTCCACGTTATGTCGGTAGGCGTCGAAGTTCACCTTGGCCACAGGCCGCACAGCGGTTATCTCCAGCCCATCCGAGAACGGCGGCTTGGTTATGGCGATCCTCATGGGCCCGAGCTGAATTATGGTGGCTCCGATCTTCTCCATCTCGACGTAGCCCTCCGGGTCCGCCTTGGCACGCTCAAAGATCTCCCTGGACATGTCCCGCAGCTCTCGCTCCGACAGCGGTCGCTCGCCCAAGCGCACCAGGCTGAAGTCGCCCACCTTGCCGCGTTTGGCCATGGGCACTGCACCCTCTTTGAGATGCACGGATAGAGTATCCTCGGTGAAGAACTTCTCCATAGACAACGGCTTGATGGCCTCTCTTTGGGGTCGAACGTACTCCACATCCAGGCCCATTGCCTCGGCGACCCTGGACTGGACCTGATCACTGGTCAGGAACGATGCACCCAATTCCAGCGCCACATCCCGGATCATGGCATCGATCTCGCCGCCCCCGGCCAGCTTGATCTGATCCAGGTTCGGCCTGATGCCCACATACTCCAGCTCGATCTTTCCGCTCTTGGCAAGTTCGGAGAGCTTGCGCAGCTCTTCCAGTCCGCGCAGGCCGATGTCCCGGCCATGATTGGCCTGGGCCTCCAGCTCCGCTACCACTGCTTCCGGCACGACGATCCTGCGGCCCTGAAGCTCACCTGCTTTGATCTTGGCAGAAACCCTGCCGTCTATAACCACACTGGTATCTGGCACTAACGGTTGCGCCATTGCATAAAACATCCTTTAAATATCAATTATCATCCAAAGCTAAAATAGAAGCTAGAGATAAACTATATCCATCTTTCGCTTTTTAGCAATCCATTCCAGCAAGTAGTCTATGTCCAACTGCCTTCTTGTCTGCCGGCTGGCTTTGACCAGCATCGTCGGACCGTTCTTCAGAGCAGCGGCGATTTTTTGGGAGTTCTCCGCTCCAAATCCCGGGTCCAGTCTGTTCACGATGTAGATCTGAATATCACAACAGGCAAACCCCGCATCCGTCTTATGCCCGAATTCTATGCAAACGCTGCCGGGCGACGATTGAAGCCGGAAGGCGACGCTGTAGCTGGCAAACTTGCATCGGTCGTACAGCTTTCTCTCCACAAAAGCGGGCCTAAGCTCCTCTTCCATGATGGCATTTCCCAAAGCCGCCATCTTTTCTTGCTCTTGGCGGGAGAACTCTTTGCATCCGGCCAGCTTGAGTGCGGCAAGGTTCTTGATGGACACGTCCCTGGCATGGCAGTGCTCGCTATTATCTACTACAAAGAAGTCGTGCGAAAGGGGAAATGAGGCCGATGCATAACTGTCGCAATGGCGACACTTCATCTTGACGACGGCATCCTTGTCCAGGAAGGGGGCAATCCCCTCCAGGATATCCAGTGCATCTGCGACGCGAAAGTCCGCTCCTTCTCCCAAGCTCCTCTTGGCTTCGCGGACGGCAAAGAGTATCTCGTTCTTGTTATCCATAGCTATCCTTCAGGAAGCCGGAGGCTTCGCCCACGGCCACACTAAACTCCTATTAATAGCGAGCATCAAGCATAAGAACTTGGCGCGGCTCCGAAAGAGATATATTTACTCATCACTTTTTCGCGGGGAAGAGGAGATAGCCCGCAAGATAATTGGAGGTCAGCCCCTTGAAAGAGATACGTTTACACGGTCGTGGCGGGCAGGGTTCTGTCACTGCGGCCGAGATAATAGCCGTTGCAGCTTTTGCGGATAAGAGGTTCTCCCAGGCATTTCCTGCCTTCGGAGTGGAACGCAGAGGCGCACCGGTAATGGCTTTTGCCAGGATAGCCGATCAGCCCATAAGAGTTCGTAGCCAGATCTACGAGCCCGACTATGTAATCGTGCAGGATGTCACGCTGCTTGATGTGGTTAATGTCGCCAGCGGCCTCAAAGACAGCGGCAAGATAATAATCAATACCGATAGGCCCGCCTAGAAGCTCAATCTCAATACCAAGGCCGAAGTTATCACCATCGATGCCACTAAGATCGCTATGGAGATCCTGGGAAGGCCCATCGTCAATACCACAATGCTGGGAGCCTTCTGCGGGGCCAGCAAAGAGGTAGGACTGGAGAGCCTGAACAGGGCCATCTCCGAGCGCTTCAAGGGAGAGCTAGGTAAGAAGAACCTGCTCGCCATTAAAACAGCCTACGAGAGGGTCTCTTAATGGATATCAAAGCAGGGAGACTGGTTGATCCGTGCAGCACTCGCCTTACCAAGACTGGTGCCTGGCGGACGTTCGTGCCCGTGTTTGATCATGACAAGTGCATCAAGTGTAGCCTCTGTGAGATCTACTGCCCCGAGGGCTGCATTCACCAGGTGGACGGGCTCTTTGTGCCCGATCTGGACTACTGCAAGGGCTGCAGCGTGTGCGCCCACGAGTGCCCGCGCATGGCGATCTCAATGGTTCTGGAGGAGAAGTAATGAGCCCGATTAATACCGCTAACATGAAAGTCGTGGAGGGCTCTTATGCCGTGGCTCATGCAGTTATGTGCTGCAAGCCGGATGTGATCTCGGCCTATCCCATCACGCCCCAAACTCACATCGTGGAGCACCTCTCCCAGATGGTGGCCAACGGCGAATTGGACAGCGAGTTCTTGACCGTGGATTCCGAGTTCTCGGCTCTGTCCGTGCTTGTCGGCGCCAGCGCCATGGGTGCCAGAAGCTACTCCTCGACCACCAGCCAGGGACTGGCCCTCATGTACGAGGTTCTGTACAACGTTTCCGGCATGAGGATGCCCGTGGTCATGAACGTCGCCAACCGTGCGATGGGCGCGCCTCTGAACATCTGGAACGATCAGCAGGATGCCGTCGGCGCTCGCGATGTAGGATGGCTGCAAATTTACGTCGAGGATGTGCAGGAAGCCGTGGACGCGACGCTGCAGGCCTACAAGATCGCAGAGGACCCGCAAATCAGGATGCCTATCATGGTCTGCATGGACGGATTCGTTCTCACTCACGTCTATGAGCCGGTGGAGCTGCTGGACAAGGAACTGGCATCGCAGTATTTGCCCGCCTTCCAGCCGGAAAAGATTCTGGACCCGAACCATCCCATGACCTTTGGAGCCTTTGCCGATCCCTCCACTTACACTGAGTTCCGGTATCAGCAGTTCGATGCCCAGTTGAAGTCCATGGCCAAGATCGAGAAGGCGGCCAAGGAGTTTGAGGAGATCTTCGGCAGACATTATGGCGGGCTGGTTGACAGCTACTTCGCCGACGACGCCGAGGTTGTAATCGTTACTATGGGCTCGGTCATCGGCACCATCAAGGATGCCATCGATGCCATGCGAAAAGAGGGCAAGAAAGTCGGCCTGGTTAAGGTCAGAAGCTACCGGCCCTTCCCGGTCCAGGCATTGCGCCAGGCCCTGAAAGGCGCGAGCGTTATCGCGGTCATCGAAAAGGACGTATCCATCGGAGCGGAAGCAGGTCTCGTCACCGACCTCAAGTCCACCTTCTACAACAGCAAGATACGCACGCCCGTCATCGGCTTCGCTGCGGGCCTGGGCGGACGCGACATCACCATCAAGGACATCAGGAAGATCGTGGACAAGGCGGAAGCTGCTCGCAAGGGAATCGAATCGGAATTTGAATTCCTGGACTTAAGAACGGAGATCCTTTAGGAGGAGATAAAAATGGAAAATTCTTTGCTTGCCCCAGGACACAGGGCCTGCGCCGGGTGCGCCATGCCCACAACCATCAGGCTCGTTTTGGATGCGGCGGGCCCCAATACCATCGTGGTCTCGCCCACGGGCTGCCTGGAGGTTACCACTACCCCCTTCCCGGAGAGCTCCTGGTGTGTTCCCTGGATTCACTCCCTGTTCGAGAATGCCTCAGCCGTCGCCTCGGGCGTCGAGGTAATGCTCAAGCGCCGCAAACAGAATACAAATGTCGTCATCATCGGCGGAGACGGCAGCACATTCGATATCGGCATGGGCTGCAACTCCGGCATGTTTGAGCGCGGCCACAAGATCCTGTATGTCTGCTACGATAACGAAGCCTACATGAACACGGGTGTGCAGCGCAGCGGTTCAACGCCATTCTGCGCCCAGACCACCACCACGCCGCCCGGCTCCAAGTCCAAGGGCAATCCCCGGCCCAAGAAGGACATGCCCGCCATAGCCCTGGCTCACAAGGTTCCCTACGTGGCAACGGCGTCCGTGGCCTATCCCGTGGACCTGCGCAGAAAGGTCAAGGCGGCTTTGCAGGTGGACGGCCCGTCCTACATTCAGGTCAATGCTCCCTGCATCACCGGCTGGACCTTTGATGCCGGAACCATGATCGAGATGTCCCGGCTCGCCGTAGAGACCGGCCTGTGGCCGCTGGCTGAATGGGTCAACGGAGAGCTGGCGGGTGTAAAGAAGATCAGAAGGCCAAAGCCCGTCACGGATTATCTGGAGATCCAGGGCCGCTACAAGCATCTCTTCAAGAAGAACGACTGCGGAGATCAGCTTGCCAAGATTCAGGCCATCGCAGATGCGAACAAGGCCAAGTACAAGCTGGTTGATTGAAGATGTACGTAGGCCGCATAGTTTGTGTGGGCCGAAGCGAGGGAAGGAGCTGGGTGGCCTACCGGGTCTCCTCCCGCTCTTTTCCTAACCGCCGGGCCGAGATTCGGGGTCAAAGCGTCCTCGTCCAGCCTCTGAACGCGGCTGATTTGGCCAGGAATCCTTACATCGCCTACAACTGCATCCGCGTCCTGGATGACGCAGCCGTGGTGGCCAACGGCACCCATGCGGACTCAATCGTGGAAAAGATTGAGGACGGCATGAGGCCGCTGGATGCCATCTCGCTCTGCCTGGCGACTCTTGGTTACGAGCGGGACGAGCTGGACACGCCGCGCATTGCAGGAGCCGTTCGGGGCGATATTGGGTGGCTTGGCATCGCCAAGAAGGACAAGCTCTGCGTGCAGGAGTTCAAGCTCGAAGACGGTTGGGCCTGCATGGTCGCGACCTATGAGAAGACCGGCTTTGATGCCGTCAGTTTAGGCGGCAAAGATCCTGGCGATATAGCCCGCCAGGCATTCGATCTCTCCTTCGAGAGGCCGGTTTGCGCAGCGGCGGCCCAGGCTCGATCTGCAGGGCCTGTCAAGGGGCTTGCAGTGGAAGCTAAGGGATTTGATCTGGCAATCTATAATCCAATGTAGAGGGATGACATGGAAATTAATGGCGTGCAAATCGACGACACCTTCGCCGAAGGATTCCCCATAAAGGCGGCAAGGGTGCAAATTACCGCAGTGACGGAGCGCTGGGCTCTGGAAGCGGCACGAGAGGCCACGGGATTTGGAACCTCCGTCATCGGATGTCCGGCGGAAGCCGGCATCGAATGCATCGTGGACGGAAGCGAGACGCCTGACGGCAGGCCGGGAGTCAATATCCTGATCTGCAACATGGGTTACAAGAACCTGGAGAACTCGCTCCTCTGGCGCATCGGCCAGTGCGTTCTGACTGCGCCGACCGCCGCTGCCTTTAGCGGCATGCCCGAAGCGGAAAAGAAGTTCGACACCGGCAAGAAATTGAGCTTCTTTGGTGACGGCTACCAAAAGCAAGCTGAGCTTTATGGGCGCAATGTCTGGAAGATCCCCCTCATGTCCGGCGAATTTGTTATCGAGCAGGACTTTGGCGCTGTGGACGGGGTGGCGGGCGGAAACTTCCTGATCCTGGGACAGAACCAGATGGCGGCCCTGACCGCAGCCGAGGCGGCAGTAAGCGCCATCGGCAAGCTCAAGGGATCTATCACCCCATTCCCCGGCGGAGTGGTATCCAGCGGCTCGAAGGTCGGCTCCAAGTACAAGTTCCTGAAAGCTTCGACCAACACAGCCTTCTGCACATCGCTGCGCGAGGACGGCGTCTGCACCCTGACCGAAGACGTGTCCGCAGTCTACGAGATCGTCATCAATGGCGTGAACCAGGAAGCCGTGCAGGTTGCCATGAAGGCGGGCATCAATGCCGCCTGCCGGGTTCCGGGCGTCCTCAGGATCACCGCTGCCAACTACGAAGGGAAGCTCGGCACACATCAGTTCCCACTGCATGTGATTCTGGAGTAGGCTCCGCCTCGTTTTTCTCCAATTTTTTCTGCGATTTCTCACTTGAAGCCTTCTAAAAAAAGCTTCATGATGGCCAGACCACTATTCCATGCAGCCTCAGCCTCCGAGTCTCCAGGAAATATTCTATGAAATCAAATATCACACATATCTCAAATCCGCTCCTGCAAGGGAAGACGGAAGAGCACATCCCCCTCGCCGACGCAGGATAATTCCAGGCCGCACGCCTCAAATTGTCTGCAGACTGCTTGCATCAGCTCCTCCAGGCAGTCGTTTCGAACTTGAACGGAGATGCCCTTGACGTTTCCAAAACCGCCTGTGACCAGATCCTCTCCGAACTCGGCCTCCGGCATGACAACTTCAAGCTCTGACAGCTCATCCAAGCAGACGCCCTGCCCTGCTGCGGTATTTTCCAGAATGCGAATAAAATCCTCGTAGTCCATGACACAGACGACAGACTCCGCCTGCTCGGATTCGTCATCATTGAACTCTTTTTTTGCCAGATAGATCTGGTAGCTGCCCACCGAAACATTCTCCAGAGGCACGCCGCAGGAAACCTGATCGGCTGCATCCTGCATGACGGCGATGAGGTTCGCCATCCGCTCCACGACGCAGCAGGCAATGCGCATCAAGTCCTTTTTCTGCCCTCTTGCCATTGATTTATTCTCCTCGGGATCTGCCGATGAACATCCTGGAAGCCCGGTCGCTCTTTGCCCGATCCAAGATCCATGTTCATGCTATGCAAATCACTTGCAGGATCTTGAATTATACTTGATCCTGATTGCTTAAAATAATTACGGAGACGGCGCAAAAATTGTTCCCGCGTAATCCCATCAGCCACCGACAAGCAGGAAAGCATGTTCCAGGATTATTGAAAGGCGAGAGGAGACGAAGATTGAAATTAAAAGATTTTTATTTTATTGTGATTGTATTTTCTCATGAATTCAACATCAAGATGGAATAATTCAAATAAGCTGCAACGCTGACCCAGATTATGTAAGGCACCAGCAAAATAGCGGCATCTCTTGAGACCGGCCAGAACTTGATGATGGTCAGCAGTATGAGAATCCAGAGCAATGCTATAACGATCAATCCAGCCAGCGGGGATTGCATCCCGAAAAATGCCGCTGACCAGAGGATGTTTACCCCAAGCTGGGCGGCAAATACATAGATCGCGGTCTTTGCCTCGGGGCGCACCAAACCTTCACGCCACACAAGAAACAACGACAGGCCCATCAACGTGAAGAGGAGAAGCCAAACCGCAGTTATAAACCATCCCGGTGGAGCGAACCAGGGCTTTGCGAGAGTGGGATACCAGGTGAAAACTGAGCTGCGGGTGAAGACAGACCCCAGTACGCCTGCGCCCTGGCAGACGAATATGCTCAGGATGAGCTTTGGAAGGTCCTTTTTGCCAATCGCGTCCATCTTCGCCTCGTTTCCATTTTTCCATCAAAACCGTTTCATATAATTGCAGCGGATTAATGAAGCTATTGGTATTTATAGATAATTAGGGAGTGCCTTGATATCAAAGCCGATGTTGAATGTTGAAATGCAATCCTCTTTTGAAATGACGCCTATATACTTCCCAGAATGTTTCTGGAATCTATAGACAATATGACGCAGCAAAAAGCGTATATCTTCCAAAGAATGAATTGTCGAGAACAGATAATTCGCAGTGGTAGATGAAAATGAGACGGCATACTTTGGTTCTTTTAATCCTATCTCTGGCTTTGAATGCGATTTTTGCAGGCGCTATGGCCGCATCGGATAGCAATGCCGGATCTTCGAATGCTTCCGGCGCAACCGCGAGTGACGATAGCGGTTTTCGTCCCGGAATCAACGGCTTTGCTTTTCAGAATTATGGCGATGACATAGCCACAGTGGACCTGACGCCTGCTGAGATGCATCGCATGTTCGGGGACAAGGTATGTGCCTGCCTCAAGGATGGGAATTGCACTCTCACCTACCCCGCCCAAATGTGGATGGAGGCGGCAATTTCCGCCATGCGCTACGGCCACTGCGAAGGCCTGGCCGTGCTCAGCGACCTGATCTACTACAGCAAAGTAAATCCGAGCGGCTTTGGAGGCCAAAACGCCATCGATCTCAGCCTCAAAGATGAGCTGTTGCAGCGGGAGATCGGCTACTGGTGGGTGACGCAGGTCACGAGCCCAGGCGGCTCGGAAAGGATCAAGGACTCTCCTAATGTCGTTTTGGATACACTCGCCCAATCCTTTGCCCTGGGCAAGAATGCCGATGAATGGTGGGTTATGGGCTTGTACCTGCCGGACGGAAGCAGCGGACATGCCATCACGCCCTACGCTGTGGAGGATATGAGCAACGGCATTTCCAGGATTATGGTTTATGATAACAACTGGCCGAAGTCAGAGAGATACGTCGAGGTCAACCGCACCGCCAACACCTGGAGCTATCAGGCATCGATCAATCCGAATGAGAAGTCCACGCTTTACACCGGAAACGCCAGCACAAAAACCCTGGAGATAGTATCCATCTCTTCAAGGCTAGGCCAGCAGAAATGCGAATTTTGTGATGCGGACAACAGCACGGCATCGAATTTGGGATCGTCGGCATCGACTGCATCGTCCGGCACCAAAGGCAATATGCAGATCTGGCAGAACGGAAAGGCCAAAGTCCTCGTCACGGATGACGAGGGAAGAGAGGTCGGTTTCCTGGACACGGGCCAGATGGTAAATGAGATTCCAGATGCAGAGATACGCATTCTGAAGTTCGCGCCCGATGAGCCGCCCATGCCGGTGATCTTTGTGCCGCTGTCGTCCTCCGACGATGACGCCGAGATCTCGGTAAACGTGAGCAGCACCGCTGCTAACGACTCCGAGAACGTGAGTGCAGAGGTCGAAAAGAACCAGGCCAAAACGTCCATCATCGCACCTGGCTTTGCCTTATCATCGGAAGTGAATGATCTGCAACAGGGCCAGCACCAGAGCATCGATCTGGTCAAAGATGATGAGGAATACTCCATGAACATTACCGGCAATTTGATGGAGGCCCCCATGATCGCGGTTGGCACAGATTTAAATCAGATCACCATCAGCGGCCTTAATGCTCTGCCGGGCAAATTCATCAGCTTCTCCTTGAATCCGGCCAGCGGCGCATTCAATATGCTGACCGGAGGCGCGGGATTGATGCAGTTCAAGATGAACTCGACAGATCCGCTAACCGGAGCGCTTTCCACATTCCTCGGCAGCGATCTTTCCATGAATCGCGGCGACAGCTTCTCCCTGAACCTCGCAAATTCGTTCGGAGGAGCGGGAAGCGGCAGCAGTCCGTCTTTCTCCATCGATCGAGCCGGCGGACTCACTGAGAATGTGGGATTGAAGGATCTATCCGCGACGAATAACATGAATAGCCTGAACAGTTCCAAGCAAAATCAATCGAATTTAACCACCACTGTCGTCCCGATAAGCGCTCCAAGCGGCATGTTTGGCAGCTCTTTCGATAAGAGTGATGACGATTCAGATTCATTCGATTCCTTCGATTCATCCGAGATGCCGGGATTTTCTGGAGGCATGTCAGGCGGATTCAATATGCCGTCGGGATTTTAAAATTTTTTTAGGACTATTTTTGTAAATAATATTTTTTTACGCGCAGAATTTTTAAACGGCTCTGGATTGATTCCGAAGTGGCTGAAGAGAACATCAAAAAAAGAATGTTCAAGAGATTCCGGTTATCCGAAATGCTTCGGGGTTTGCCGAAATCCCTTGCCGGTTTGATGATATCGCAATGATATCAGATTTAGTGAGCCTCGCCCACCAGGTCCTTGCCGGGTTCCTTGCGCTCCACTGTGTCGAGTTTGCACTCGGTGGGCGTGCAGACCAGAACATCCTGGGACTGGAACTTGGTGTACGGGTTCTCCGGAATTGCGGTATTCAGACCCATGGACGCAGCCATCATCTCCACTACATCCACAATCTTGATCTTGGACTGAGCGGCATTGCGCCCGTCGCTCAAGTTCAAGCGGCAGAAGGGACAGGTGGATGCGATGACATCCGACTGAATATCGGTAGCATCCTGGACGCGAGCCTTGGCGCAGTCCATTGCCAGGTCGGGAATACCGGCTTTTACGCCGCCGCCGGCTCCACAGCATCTCTGAAGGGCCCTGTTTCGGACCATATCCTTGAATTTGACGCCGGGGATGGACTGAACGCAATCCCTGGGTGCTTCAAAGGCCCAATCCTTGCCCTTGAGGTGCATCAGGTGCCTGCCGTTGTGGCAGGGGTCGTGGTAGGTGACGTTGTAGTTGAGCGGAATATTGTACTTCACATTTCCGGCTCTGATCTTCTCTCTCAGGAATGCCGAGAGCGGCATGGTCTCGTAGGGGATGTAGCCCTCGTACCAGAGCGGCCAGTCAATGCTTGCCGCGCGCAGGCATCCGGCGCAGGCGAAGAGAACCTTCTTGGCTCCCCTGTCCTTGAGTGCGTCGATGTTATGCACGGCATGCTCTGCCATGATCTCGCGCTGGCCGGTTCTGATGAGAGCCGAGGCGCAGCACCATTCATCCTTGCCGAGCATTGCAAAGTCCACATCGAGATTGTTGAGAATCCTGACCGTCGCCACTCCCAGGGCCTGCTGCCTGTAGGCGGCAGTGCATCCGGCGAAGTAGACGATATCTCCGGACTCCTGGACCTTGGCGTCCTTGGGAATCCAGCAGAGGCGTTCATCTTGCTTGGCCATGTAGGGGTTGCGATCTCCACCAAGGAGCTTGGGGAAGAAAGACTGCTTTCCCATGGGGCCGTCGCCGCGCTTGACTAGGTTGGGGCGCATGGCCTCCCAGAGGTCCACCGTGAGGATGCCCGCTTCGCAGACCGTACCGCAAACACCACAGGTCGTGCAGCTGTAAGTATCCTCCATGAACTGCTTCATCTCGTCGTTATTGAGCGGCTTGGGACCGAAGATCTTGGCCCGCAGGCTCTGGCTCTTGGCCAGCAGCTCTCTCCACTTGGCGTTCTTGTACATGGGGGTGATGCCGGGCCTATCCGGTCTTACTGAGAACGTCGGGCACCACTTCATGCACTCCTGGCATCTGTTGCAGCCGTCCACTTCCATGAGCTGGGTGGACTTCATGAAGCCCGTCATCAAGGGCTTGGAGTCGTTTGTGGCCATTTTATTCTCCTCCTCTGTTTGCCAAAAGCGTCATGGGTGTGGCAATCACGTGAATGTACTTGCTCCAGGGCAGAACAAAGCAGAACAGACCCAGGGCCAGAACGGTGTGAATCAGAGCAAAGTGTGGCGCATAGATCGGATACTCAAAGGCATTTCCGAGCAAGAACGCATTGCCGCGCATCCACTCGGCATAAAATCCGGTGATAGTGATCAGAAATACTGCGCCAATAAGGAATGCATCGTAAGCGGTGGTGTTGTCCCTCACGAACTTGAGCAGAATCCTCCTGGACAGGGCAATGATTGTGCCGATGAGAAGCAGGTATCCGAAGAGATCGAATGGCAGAGACAGAGCCTCTTTGACAATCTCAGCCTGGTGTGCGAGCCCGATCAGGTTAAAGTGCTCGATGATATCAAGCATGAGTCCGAGGCCCGAGAGAGCCGCCAGCATCAGGAATCCATAGAACATGGACATGTGCATGACCCATCGGACCGGGCTTCTGGCCAGTGTCCTTCGCAAGAGAAGAACATCCAGTATAGCTGTTCTCAAAAATACCCATACGCCGTCCTTAAATGCCTCATGAATCCAGGTGGCAAGGAAGAGCCAGAAGCTATTACGCAGCTGATCGTGGTAGCCGGTGGATCCGAGGCCCCATTTCTTAAAGTTGAAATATATACCATATGCCCAAATGCCCAATACAATAACTGTAAGGACAATCACAAGATTAAAAGTGAGGCCCAACGTGTAGAACGCCATCTCATTTCCTCCTCGTTATATTTATCTCTGTATCGGGGCGATACGACCATCATTTGTGACCAACTTACCTGACAACTAATACTTAAATATTCCCTCGCTGTCGCCTGATATCTCTGCATTCTTCAATGTGAGTGATTTAGCATCCGACTCTTCGAGATTCGAGATTTTGCCGTCTTGGGCGACCACTATCGTTTCGGCAAATGCACTGCCGAGAAGGCCAATATTGAAACGACCCAAATAGCCATTTCGCCGAAATTCCACACCAGGTGATATCTGCAATAATGATAGATTAAATTCATTAAATAAATATTATTATAAAATCTGCTATAAGAATCAGATGCATTAATGCCTGGAACCTATCGAGGCATTATGGGATATACAAAATGCAAATATGAAAATATGCGTGAAATCTATGGTTGCCAAAAAAACGATTGAACAAAATGGATTGAATATTATTAATAATAGCGGGAAAACACCGATGGAAAAATGGCGGGAAAACACGGATGGAAAACGGGAAAGTGATACGGAGAGAAACGGGGAAAGAGACTATGATGGAAAACGGGGATAAAAATAGATCATCAAATTTGTCCCAACTAATATGGTGCCTGGGCAGTTTTGTGGCCCAGGCAGAGTCTTTCTCAAGAAATCGGCAGTCTTTTCTTCTTTGGCATCTCGGGTCCAGGTTCCGGTCCGCGAGGGAGATCCCAAATTCCATATGCTAAATCCGTGTTAATACCAAAGCCATCTTCGGGCATCAAATCCTCTTCGAATCTGTGCAATTTAACCTCCAGATATTCGGGGTAATTTATCTCATGTTCTAAAGTGCCCATAGTATTCGACTTTAGACGTTATTTTCTTAGTCAATTATCGAATATAAAGATTTTGGTTCCGGGCGAATTTGCCTCGACTTTCGAACAACGAACGCACTTTGATAGCGCAACTGCAAATGGTTTTAATTCGCAGGCGGCTTATCATTGTTTTATGTCGTCTTGCCGATTTTCGCATCCGACACGTTTCCGTCCATAGTTCCTTCTCGCATAAAAATGCAATTGAATCGGAAAAATGCGTTGGGAAAGAAGTCCGGCAAAAATGCCGGAGAATTGTGAACTTCAACCCCTGAACTCCAACCATGACTTCAAACCATCATCTATAGACTTCAATTCGATGTGGAAGAGTGCAACGACCTTGGCAGACCATAGCGTTCAATGGCGCATCAATTGTATGACCGTTTGCAGGTCGCGAACCTCGGGCCTGCTCAGACATTGCGCCGACATCGACGACATGCCGCATGCCGTTTGCGCTTTCTCGAAATTCAATGCTGCTCAGACGGATTTCGCATCCGGGTCCATCATTCTTTGCGCAGCCTTCAGCTCGGCCACGCTCATCTGACCCGGTGCCGTTGGCTCCGTGATGTAGCCGTATGTCAGAGCGGAGCCGTAGAACGGAGCCACGGCCCGGATATGCTTGCCGAGCGGCCCCATTGCGATCATGCACACCGGCATCTTTGCATCCAAGAGGAGATCGAGGATCATGAGATTGTCCTTCAAAACCAAAGGCGTGACCGCGATCTTGGCAATGGCGGCTTTGCAGGCGCGCATTTCCCCTAGAATCGCGATCAGTTCATCTCGTCCGGGCGTGCAGGAGAAGTCATGGTAGGAGACTATCACCGGCCTCCTGACCCTTCGCATAAACTCGTCTCTGCCTTCCGCTCTAAGCTCGATGTCGGCATAATCGGCATAGTCGCTGGCCCGCAATAGAATCTCGATTCGCTCCTCTTCACTGCCGCTGAACTTTCCGCCCTCGGACCTCAGGCGGTTAGTGGCGATTATGGGTTGATTGGTGGCGGATCTTACGTCTTTTGCGGCTTGCAGTGGATCGCCGGACGCAAGGTCCAACCTAAGCTCAATCATGTCTGCATCCTTTGCAGCAAGGACATCTGCGACTGCGTCCCGCCCCAGAACGGCCACCACGCACGGCTTGAGGGTCATGGATCCTGCCTCAATTATCAACAATTGTCATTTCTCTACAATGCTCTCCTCGATCTTCATGCCGAAGTGCCGGGCGCTCTCCTCCAGGTGCACCAGGACCTCGTCGCCTGCCTTTAATTCAGTCACAGCAACCGGCTTTCCTTGTGCGCTGACCAGCTTGATGGTCTCGGCATTCTGCAGAAGAGTGCTTATCCTCACGCCTTCAGCTTCCGCCTCGATGAGGATCATGGGCCTCTTCTCGATCTTGGCGCGACCGACGACTGCGGGCCGGGCCTCGCCCTCCTTGCTCACAATGGTTACTTCGTCTCCGGATTTCAGCTCGGACAGGTAGCGGGTCTTCTCGCCCACCCGAATGTAGGCATGGACCGCTCCGGCGTTCACCCGGAAGGGCCGGGCCGCGACGTAGGGACTGTCTTCGGACTCGCTGTGCACCAGGAAGAATCCCTTGGCCTGCGATCCGATGAGCATGCCCTCGCCTACCGCCATCATGTTGGCCGTATCCACGCAGACCCGGTCGCCCATGCCCACGCTCTTGACGAGGGTGACCTTTCCGGGAATCAGCGCCAGGCGCTCTTTTTCAGATTGCTCGACCGCTTTTTGGACGCGCTTGATCTCCGAGATGTCGTTTGTGTCCAGCAGCACGCCGTCCGAGCCGTGCTCCAGCGTCGCCAGGGCGAGCGTTGCCTCTTCCGCCGTCTTCACGCCGCTGATGATCTTGACTTTTACTCCCTGCAGTCCGGCGATCATGTTTTCCAGTGGAATGACCTTCCAGTCCGTGCCGATGACCAGGAGATAGTCCACGCTCCTGCCCAGCTCCACCGCGAACTCTTCGTACCTCTTGTTGGCAATGACCACGTAGCCCGCCTTCGCGCCGGATATGCTCTTGGCCAGGGCATTGTCCAGAGAGCCGTTTTGGTTTTTGGGCAGAGCGATGGATCCGTCGCCCTCTCCGCCCTTGCCTATAACCAGAATATCCTCCGCGCCTCTCTCCGAGCCGAAGGACGCAACTTTGATGCCGCCCAGCTCCCGCACGCGGTCGATGTTCTCCTTATCCACGAGGACGCAATCAAAGCCGGATTCCAGCGCAGTAGTAATCCTGGGCTTGATCTCCTCCCACGACCCCTGGGCTATGAGCCACTTCTCTTTCATGTGCTACCATTTGACATGCCATTACAAAACTCTTTTGCAGGCATGGATGGCAGAGCCGAAAATCGTCTAGCCAAAATCATGCCGGCCTGCAAAATCATTCAGGGAAAATGCAGGGTGAATAATATGTGGGGCAGAATGCAGGACGAACAAACGGAGAAAAAATGCTTGTGGCCCCCAGCATCGATCTATTTCTTCGGCACACCATATTAGAGGTGCCACTTTCAGAGATGCCATACTTGGAGGCGCGTCCATCTTTCCAGTTTGATTCTCGCCGGGCTGGAAAATCGTGCTCAGAAAACGGTCTTCCAGTCGTTTTTCATGCTTACTATGTGCCAATCCCATGCAGGGGAGATGTCAAGACCTTTGTCGAGCTTTCCTTCGGTGGCATTTCTGTCGTAGGCATACTCCCGAATTGAATCGTCGTGACGGTTAAACAGGGCGATCCCGGTATGGTTTTTGCCGGTAGCATATTGGAGCATCTGGATGTCGCCGTCCGAGTTCCCATAGGCAAAGATGGGGCGATGCCCTATGAAAAGCCAGATGTCTTGGGCCTTATCAATACCGCTGTTCTTATTCCAGATTTCAGGAAGTATGACGATATCGGTTGTCATATTGTTCTCTATGAAGCGGTTACGATTATTGGAACCAATAACCTGTTCCGGCAAAATGCCGTATGCATTCTTTGAGAATGCTCGCAGGAAATCCGCGTAGGAGCCGGTTACGACATAGACCTTGAAGTCCTTGGCTTTCAATAAGCTGATAAGCTCCGTCATCGGCTTATAAACGCACCTATCGTAAGGGATTTTGAAGCGCGGGTGTTTGGTGGTGTTCATCCACTTTCCCACAATGCTCATGTACTCCTCCACAGTGACATTTGCATTGGTGGCCAGTTTCATGACTTCATTCTCTTTGGAGCTAAATTCATGCTCAGCACTCCGATTGCCGGACAGCAAGGAGCTGAAAGGTTCCTGGCTCTTCCATTCCGGATGCTCGTGTGCGAGTTCTTTGACTCGATCACTTATGAAGAGAAACTGAAACGAATCAGGTTTTTCGCATATGAGGGTGCCGTCATTATCGATCACGGCAATGCGCTCGTCAGGAGAGACGTAACCGGGATTGCTGCTGTTTGTTACATTTGCCAGAAAGTTGAAGATCGCCGTTTTGCTGGTGCCGCTGTTCCAGGACGACAGAGGATCTCCTGCCTCCGCAGTTTTATTTGTCAGATCCGTCTTGATTTGGCTTTTTATCTGGCTTGATTGATCTAATAATCGTTGCCCATTTGCATTATCCGCATTATGATCCGATGAGAAACCAATTCCGCATGATAGAAGCAATAGGCAAACGATTGAACAGAAAATCCAACCGATATTGGTCCTAACTTTATATATTTTCAATTCCTCCTTGGGCCTAAATCATACATCAATTTAGATTTTTTTGATATGTTCTGTGATCTTTATCTATTTATTACATTTCAATGTTCCGATCTTCAAAAAATATATATTGAGTATAATTTCAACAATTAGCTAAATTAATCGAGATGGAACACCTTCTCTTGGCACAATCTAGAATTCCAGTGATGAAGTGAAGGCAGGATATATCCACGAGAAAATATTTAATCTTCAAGCAGATGTATCCTGTGTGACCCTTCAGTGACTCAGATACAATTTAACCTAATGAAC